>Ga0247727_10000173_pt1 | contig 145653 bp, 115 predicted proteins | sample WisWelCaveWW1625_FD_202498 | JGI IMG/M metagenome (GOLD analysis project Ga0247727, IMG submission 202498) | Biofilm microbial communities from Wishing Well Cave, Virginia, United States - WW16-25 | ecosystem: Environmental > Aquatic > Deep subsurface > Groundwater > Cave microbial mat... | reverse complement strand
CCTTGTCGTGGCGCGACGGGCGGGGCTGTCTCGCGGAGGCCGACGTAGGAGGCCATAGCGACCCGAAGGGCGCGCAATTCATGAATCGGCGTCAGCCGATTCGTGAGTCAAGCGGGCTACGGGCGCTTCTTCGGCCGGGTCTTGCCGCTCCTGCTCTTCTCGATCTTCACCGCGCAGAACTTGAACTCCGGGATCTTGCCGACGGGATCGAGCTCGTCGATCGTCAGGAGGTTCGCCGCCGCCTCGCGGAAGTGGAACGGGATGAAGCACGAGCCCTTCGTCTCGCGCTTCGAGATCTTCGCCTTGATCGTGATCGCGCCGCGCCGGCTCGACACGCGGACCATGACGCCGTCGCGCACGCCGAGCTCCTTGGCGTCCTCCGGATGGATGCAGACCTGCGCCTCGGGCGCGATCGTGCTGAGCGCCTTCGAGCGGCGCGTCATCGAACCGGTGTGCCAGTGCTGGAGCAGCCGGCCGGTGTTGAGCACCAGCGGATACTCGTCGTCGGGCAGCTCCTTCGCCGCCTCCCACTCCGCGGGCGAAAACTTGCCGCGGCCGCTCTTCGTCGGGAATCCGTCCGCGTAGAGCACGATCGGCCCGTCGCTGTGCTCGGGGTCGGGATTGGGGAAGAGCTTTCCGGTGAGTCCGAGGTTCTGGTAGGTGAGCCCCTTGTACGCGGGGCCGCACGCCGCGAGCTCCGCGAAGACCTCCTCGGGACTTTCGTAGTTCATCGGGTAGCCCATCCGCGTCGAGATGTCGCAGATCACCTGCCAGTCGAGCCGCGCCTGGCCGGGCATCTTCAGCGCGGGACGCCCGATCTGCACGCGCCGGTCGGTGTTGGTGTAGGTCCCGAGCTTCTCGAAGTACGAGCTCGCGGGCAGAACGACGTCGGCGAACTCCGCCGTCTCGGTGAGGAAGATGTCCTGCACGGCGAGGAAGTCGAGGTGCGCGAGCGCCTTGCGGACCTTGTTGACGTTGGGATCGCTGAGAAACGGATTCTCGCCGAGGATGTACATCCCCTTGATGGTGCCGGCGAGCGCGCCTCTCGCAATCTCGACGACGGTCAGCCCCTTCTTCGGATCGAGCTTCTTCCCCCAGAGCTTCTCGAAGCGTCCGCGAATCTCGGCATCTTCGACCGACTGGTAGTGGGGGAAGACCATGGGGATGAGGCCGGAGTCGCTCGCGCCCTGCACGTTGTTCTGGCCGCGCAGCGGATGAAGCCCGGCGCCCGGCTTGCCGACGTTGCCGGTCATGAGGATGAGCGAGATCAGGCAGCGCGCGTTGTTCGTGCCGTAGACGTGCTGCGAGATGCCCATGCCCCAGTAGACGACCGCGCTCTTCGCCTTGCCGAATGCGCGGGCGACCTCGCGGATCCGTTCGGGCCGGACGCCGCAGATCTTCGACGCCATCTCCGGCGTGTACTTCGCCACGAGCGGCTTGAGCGTTTCGAAATTCTCGGTGTGCTTGTCGATGTATGGCTGGTTCACGAGCCCTTCCGCGATGATCACGTTCATCATCGCGTTGTAGAACGCGACGTCAGTGCCGGGCTTGATCTGCACGTACCAGGTCGCGAAGTTCGAAATGTCCTCGGCGCGCGGGTCGACGACGATGATCTTGGTCCCGTTCTTCGCCGCCTCCTTGAAGAAGCTCGCGGCGACGGGGTGGTTCGAGGTCGAGTTCGTGCCGGTGAGCAGCGCGACGTCGGCGTTCTTCACGTCGCCGTAGGTCGTCGTCACCGCGCCGGTGCCGATGCACTCCATGAGCGCGGCGACGCTCGAGGCGTGGCAGAGTCGCGTGCAGTGGTCGACGTTGTTGGTGCCCCAGGCGGCGCGCACCATCTTCTGGAAGAGGTAGGCCTCCTCGTTGGAGCACTTGGCGCTGCCGAACCCGGCGAGCGCGTTCGGCCCGTGCGTGTCGCGGATCGTCGAGAGGCTCTTCGCGACGAGCTCGAGCGCCTCGTCCCACGTCGCTTCGCGGAACGCGGGCATCACTTCACGGTAGTCGACGAGGCCGCCCGGCTTGTGGCGGCCGTCGGAGTCGCCCTTCACGTCCTTCGAGAGCGGCCCCTTGGGATAGTTCTGCTTTTTCCGGATGAGCGGCACCGTGAGGCGCTGCGGATGCGACGCGTAGTCCCAGCCGTACCGGCCCTTGACGCAGAGGCGCTGCTGGCTGCCGGGGCTCGGCCGGCCCTCCGCGGAGACGACCTTGTTTTTCTCCTCGTCGACGTGGAAGGTGATCGCGCAGCCGACGCCGCAGTAGGGGCAGACACTGTCGACCTTCTTGAGCTGTTCCGGCGGCTTGAGCGCCGTGAGGATCGGCTTGTTGACGAGCGCGCCGGTGGGGCATACGGCGGCGCATTCGCCGCACGAGACGCAGGTGCTCTTGCCCATCAGGGTGTCGAGGTCGAACGCGATGCGTGCGGTGTAGCCCTTGCCGGTGCGGCCGATGACCTCGTTCGACTGGATGTCGTCGCACCCGCGGATGCAGCGGTCGCACATGATGCAGGCCTGGTGGTTGACGGCGATGACGGGCGAGCTGTCGTCGCACGGCCTGCCGTTGCCGCGCGGAAATTTCCTGCCCCACGCGTTGTACTTGCGCGCCAGCTTGAGGAGTTCGTTTCCGCCGGTCGTGGTTTCTTTCGGGTCGGTGTCGGGCTGGTCCGACATCAGCAGCTCCGTCAGCATCGCGCGCTGCTTCTCGACTTTCTCCGACTTCGTGTCGACCTTCATCCCGTTCTCGCACGGGCGGACGCACGACGCGGCGAAGACGCGGCCGCCGACGTCGACGACGCACAGGCGGCAGACGCCGACCGGCTTGAGTCGCGGGTCGTGGCAGAGGACGGGGATCTCGACGCCGTTCTGCTTCGCGGCGTCCCAGACCGTGGTGCCGTCAGGGACGGAGACTTGCTTGCCGTCGATCGTCAGGGTGACGGGCATCGGGGGATTATAGCGGTGAGAGAGTCGCCTTCTTCTAATCCAGTTTCGCCCAGCCTTCCGTCGCCGGGTTCTCGGGCGCGACGAGGACAGGCTCGCCGCCCGTGTCCTTCCACCAGATCGTGATGCTCTCGTCCATGAAGAACGTCTTGCGGCCGGTGACCGCGTACTCGGCGGGGAAGGCGCAGTACGAGAACTTTCCGAAGTTGAAGAGCTTGCCCCACTTCTCGATCCCACCCGTGGTCCCGTACGCAACCGGTTTGCCTTGCGAGACGTAGTACGGCACCACCTTGAAAAGATAGCCGGCCTTCGGGACGGGATTGGCCGCGGCCGGCACGATGCCGGGCGCATTCACGGGGGCGGCGTCGGCGTCGGCGAGCGACGGTTCGATCAGCTTGTTCATGTTCGCCTCCATGGTGGCGGCCGCATCCGGGACCACGCTTCCGTTGGTGGACGGGCAGAGCGCGAAGAGGCCGTGGACGTCGCCCACCCAGAAGTTCTGCGCGCGGTCGTTCTCGCGGTCGTTGGATCGGAAGTCCGCTTCGGCGGTCGCGATCGTCCGCAAGGAGGCGCTGGCGTTCCGTTCGTTGCGCGCCGCGGCCCGCGGGCCGGGCTTCGCGAAGACCAGCGCGCTGATGGCGCTCGCATCGGCCACGTTCGAGAACGCGATCCGCACGGCGATCGCATCGAGCTGCGCCTTCACTTCCGGGTCCTTCTCCTTGTCGATGAACGTCTTGAGATAGGGCAGAACGACCGGGTCGAACTCCTCCAGTGCCTCCCGGGCGTGGCCGCGCTCTACGACCGATTCGCTCGACAGGACCTGCACCAGATCGGCAATCTTCTTCTTCATCTCGTCGGTCAGCGTGGTGGGCGGTTGCCCCACGCGGCCCTTCGACGAGAGACGGGCCACGCCGTCGTTCACGTCGTACGAAAACTCGACGCCGTACCCGTCCTTCGTCGGCACGCCGAGACCTTTTAGGGACGTCGGGAGCGAGCCGTTCGAGAGGACCTGCGCGCGGAGCGCGACGCGGATCTGTGCGAGGCGATATCGTGACGTCGCCGACTTCTCGTCGGGAAACGCCTCCCTGCGCTTGGCGAGCGCGGTCCCCGTCAGCTTGCCGGCGGCGTACTCGACCTTCGGTACGCGGTCGAGATAGCCGCCTTCCGGCCAGACCTTCGCGGAGGCGGGGCGCGTCACGAGATCCTCGAGCTTCGCCGGGAATTCGCCGTTCCACGCCGCGTAGTACTCGAGCGCCGTTCGGACGGGGGCGAGTTCGATGCTCTCCGTCTCCTTCGGTGGTGCAAAGGCCGCGGCCGGGATCTCGGCGTCGAACGCGAAGCCGCTGATCGTCTCGCTTGCTTCAGAATCGCGCGCGCTGACCGTCGATTTCACGAAGGCGAGCGTCTCGGAGTCGAACCACAGGGTCTGCGCGATCATCTGTGCGCCGTGATCGTTCCACTTGACGATCGACGCGAGCGGCTGCGTTTGCCGTCCCCCGACTTTGTCGGACTTCTCCAGCGCCAAACGTGTCCTGTTGAACACGATGTTCCGCGGGTGCGCGTTCATCCGTACGAGCATGGCGAACGGGCCGAGCCGCAGGATGCGTTCGAGCAGTGCCTTGCCGGCGCCTGTCGGAGCCTTGGTCTCGGTGCCCTCGGCGTCGATCACGATCTTGCCGTCGCAGAGTTCGGTGCGCGTCTCGTCGTCGTCGGTTCCCTGCTTCACGGTGAGCGAAAAGCGGTATTGATCGCCTTTCACGACGATCTCGTAGGTGAGGGCGACCTCCTCCTGCCCGGACTTCAGGCTGACGGCCGACTTCCACTGCACGCTCTTGGCCGTCGTGTACTTCGCCTCGACCTTCTTGAGGAACTCCTCGGGGGTCGTCTCCTGGGGAAGGAAAAGGACCAGTGCGAGCAGCGAGAGTCTCATAAGCTCCTCCGTGTGAGGAGGACTCTATCACGGAAACAGCGGAAGACGGAGGGACCGCGGGCGTTACGATGGAGAGTGTCAGCCGTTTGATCTCCCATGAAGAAACTGTTCCTCGGTGTCGTTGTCGTGGTTCTCGTCGCGGCGGGAGGCATCGCGTTGCATCTTCGCGCGCGCTGGCAGGCTCAGGCCGAACTTGTGGCGGCGGTGGACTCGGGGAATTGGTCCAGCGTCGAATCGCTGGTGAAGTCGGGGGTCAATGTCAACGTGCGCGGCAAAGGCGGCCTGACGCTGCTTCAACGCGCGATCACGCACAACGACGCCGCGCTGCTGCAGCGGATCCTCGACGCGAAGCCCGATGTAAAGCTGGAGGATGATCTTGGCGAGACGGCGCTCGAGACGGCGTCGCAGGCGGGGAAGGCCGAGCTCGTGCGCGAGTTGATCTCGCGCGGAGCCGACGTGCGCCGCCGCAACAAGCATGGGCGGACGCCGCTGATCTGCGCGGCCAGCGCGCGGAAGCAGGATGTCGCCGACGTGCTCCTGGCGGCGGGGGCCGATCCGAACGCGGCAGCGACGGACGGAATCTCGCCGCTCTCGTCCGCGATCGGCCAGAACGCGCCTGAGTTCGTCGCGCTGCTGCTCAAGGCCGGGGCCGATGCCAACGCGCGGAGCTCCGGGGGATTCTCGATGCTGCACGAAGCCTGCTCGCAAGGGAATCCGACGACCGTGCGGATGCTGATCGAGGCGAAGGCGGACGTGAAGGCGAAGAACTCCGGAGGGCTGACGCCGCTGCACTCGGCGGCGTCGTCGAACAGTCCGGCGGTTGTGAAGTTGATCCTTGCGGCGTCGCCGGAGCTGAACGCCGTCTCGACGGCGGGATGGACGGCGCTGCACACGGCGGTCTCGATGAACCGGCTGGAGAATGTGCGGCTCATCGTGGCGGCCGGGGCGGACCTGGCGATCAAGAACGCGGCGGGGCAGACGCCGAGGGAGCTGGCGGTGGCGGAGGGGAGAACGGAGATCGCGCGAGTCCTTGGTAGATAGGCCGTGGTGCGCTGGATCGAGTGGGCCCTGGACGAGTGGGAGGCGATTTTCTTCGTCCTCGCCTGCATCGTCGTCGCGGCAGGCTATCTCTGCTACTGGCGGCCGCGGGAGAAGCGGAACCTGATCCGCGGTGCGGCGGAGGGATGGACGTGCCGGTTCACGACGCCCGGCCTCTTCCGCACGATTGAAGCAGTGATGCGCGGCGAGAACGGCGCCGAGGGAGTGATCCGAGTCGAGGAAGGCCGGCTGCTGCGCATCGAGACGAATCGCGGACTGCCGGCGCGAGTGCGACTGATTCCGTCGAGCGTCGAGGCGCGGCCGCTGGCCGGTGCGCAGCCGGTGAGCCTTCAGCACAAGACCTTCGATGCGGCGTTCCGGCTCGAGGCGGACGACTTCATGGTCGCCGGCGACGTGATGACCGTGCGCGAGCTTCGTCATCGACTGTCGCAGGAGCTGCCGGCGCTGCGGCTGTTCGTGGATCATCACCGGACGGTGGCGGTGGTGCCAGGCGGGCGCCTCGCCGATGTCACGATGGTGATGTGGATGGTGAGTTTCGTCGCGCGGAAGAGCGGGGGCGATGCGCCGGTGCAGGAAGGCGAGGGCTGTGCGACGTGCGGAAGCAAGCCTGACGAGACGATGATCGCCTGCAAGTGCGGGGTGAAGCAGCATCGCGGCTGTTGGGAGTTGTTCGCGGGGTGTGCGCGGTTTCGGTGCCGGGGAGGATAGTGCCGCGTCGTAGTCGCGGTGAAAGGGGGCGTCGCCACAAGGCATGGCGTAGAATTCCCCTTGAACTGAGGGGAGGCAATCATGAACCGCGCTTTCGTTCTGCTCGCGCTGCTCGTCGCGCCCGCCCAGGACTCCGAGAAAGACAAGGCCATCCAGTGGATCAAGGACAACAACCGCTGGACGGCCGACGCGCCGATCGTGAAACGCGTCACCGACGACCTGGAAGTGACGATCAAGGACGGCAGCAACTGCCGCTGGCTCCTTGGCGAAGGGCTGACGAAAGCCAAGAAGCCGTACCTGCTCACGTGGCACGACGGCCAGTTCTTTGCCGTCGAAATGACCGCCGCGCAGGCGGCGGCGCTCAAGATCGAGAAGATGAACATCGCGACGACGCCCGACGGCGACGCGCGCGAGAACGGTCCGCCCGCGAAGCCGATCGTGACGCTCTCCGCGCCGGAGATGGCGAAGACGTTCAAGCCGAACCAGGAGATCACCGGCAAGATCGCGTTCAAGCGCGAGCGCGAGCAGGCGGGTGACGTTGCGCTGCGCCTCTCCTTCCGCCGCGTCGGCGATGGCGGCGCCACCAGCGTCGATCAGTGGCACTATCTGACGGCGAAACTCGGGAAGGAGGGCACGCTCGACTTCAAGTTCGGCGACTCGAAGGTCTCCGACGGTCCGCTGCTCATCTTCATCACGGTCTGCGAGGTGCCCGATCCGAAATCGTCGGACGGCAGGAAGGCCGCGAGCAACACGGCGGCGGTCCTTCTCGACATCAAGAGCGCCGGGGGCGTGAGCGAGAAGGAGAAGGCGATTCAGTGGATGAAGGACAACAACGCCTGGAAGGCGGCCGACGCGCCGACCGTGAAGGGATTCACCGAGGACGTCGACGCGATCATCCGCGACGGCAAGAACTGCCGCTGGACGCTCGGTGAAGGGCTGACGAAGCAGGAGAAGCCGTACCTGCTCGCGTGGCAGGACGGCCAGTTCTTCGCGATCGAACTCTCCGCCGCGCAGGCGAAGTCGCTCGAGGTCGAGAAAATGAGCGTCGGGATGACGCCGTACGGCGCCGCGCGCGACTCGCTGCCCGCGAGTCCGACGGCGACGCTCTCCGACGCATCCATCACCGACGCGAAGGCGCTCAAGGCGGACCAGGAGGTGACGGGCAAGGCGTCGTTCAAGCGCGAAGCCGCGCCGAAGGGCGATGTCGCGCTGCGGCTGTCGTACCGGATCGTGAACGAACGGGGGTCGAGCACGTCCGACACGTGGCACTACGTCGACGCGCTCGGCAAGGCCGGTGAAATCGAATTCAAGTACGGCGCGATCGACGCGCCGGCCGGGCCGCTGCTCGTTTTTCTCACGCTCTGCGACGTGCCCGACGCAAAGGAGTCGGACGGGCGCAAACCGGTGAGCAACACGGTGGCGGTGCTGGTGAACATCACGAGGTAGCCATGAAACGCGTGCTGATCTTCGGGCTCGTCGTGCTCGCGTCGTGCGGCAAGCCTGCTCCCTCGATCGAGGGGAAGTGGTACCTCGAGTCGGAGTGGAACCCGGTCGAGCTTGAGATTCGCAGCGACAAGACGATGACCCTGGGCGAGAAGACGGGCACGTGGTCGAAGACCGACGACGCGCGCCTGATCTTCGAGGTGAAGGGGGAGAAGCCGACCGTCTTTGAGGTCGAGATCACCGATCGGTTCCTGTTCTTGACGACCGAAAAGGTGAGCACGTCGCGCTTCAAGCGGGCGGGGGCGAGCGCGGACGACCAGAAGGTCGCGGAGAAGCGGAAACTCGACCGGAACGAGCGCATGGCGAGCGCGTCCCTGAAGACGATGGCGACGGCGCAGGCCGACTTCCGCTCCAACGACCGCGACAATGACCGCGCGCAGAACTTCTGGGTCGGCGACGTTCACGGTCTCTTCGGAATGTGCCCTTCCACGAACGGTTCGGCTCCGCCCGGGGCGGCCTCCACGGCCCACGAGCTCATGATCAAGCTGATCGAGCACTCAATCGCGGCGGCCGATGCCGCACCGCTGAGCCTGCCGGGCATCGTGGCCCCGGCTGCCACGCCCGTTCCGAAGTCGGGCTATTTCTTCCAGGTGGTGAAGTCGTACAAGAGAGGAGACGGACAGACGGTCGCGTACGGACAGGCCGGCGGCATTCCGAAATGGGGCGAGCATTGGAACTTCGGCAAGTTCGCCATCTGCGCCTACCCGGCGCAGTACGGCGTGACCGGCCGCCGAACCTACTTCATGAACGAGGACATCACGATCTGGTGGAAGGACACGGGCGGCCAACCCGTCGCCGTCGCGCCGGTGCACCCTGGGGCCGACGGCTGGATGAAACTGGACTGAATGATGAAGAGACTGCTGATCCTGGGGCTCCTCGTGCTGGCGTCGTGCCGCAAGCCGGAGCCGTCGCTCGAGGGAAAGTGGTTCATCGACTTGGAGCACAAGCCCGTCGAACTCGAACTTCGAAGCGACAAGTCGCTGACGGTCGGCGACAAATCGGGCACCTGGTCGAAGACCGAGGACTCCCGCCTGATCATGGAGATGAAGGGCACGAAGGCCGAGATCTACGAATACACGGTCACGGAGCAGTTCCTCTACCTGACGACCGAGAGAGAGACCCTGCGGTTCCGGCGCGGCGGGGCGGGTGAAGCCGATCAAAGGAACGCGGAGAGGAAGAAGGTCGAGCAGAAGAAGACGCTGTGCTGCAACAACCTGAGCCAGCTCTGGAAGATGCAGCACAACTACATGGTCCAGTACGGCGGTTCGTCAAGATCAATGCCCGTACAGCTCGGCGGCGACTTCTGGCTCCATCTGACCCGGCTGACGCCTCCGCTGATCGACTCCACGCTGCGCGGGATCTTCCAATGTCCGTTCAGGGTCGAGGAGGACCGGGTGGGGGTTGTCTACCGCGGGCCCGCGAAAAACGTGCACGCGCTGGCGGATGGAGACCCAGTCGGCGCCTGCATCGGGAACCACCCGGACGGCACCTGCGTGATCCTCCGGAAAAGCGGCGACGTGCAGGTCGTCACGAACACGGACCCGCTCTTCCAGAAGGCGATGCAGACGACGAAGGAGTGAGGATCACACGCCGAGTTCGTGAATCTCCGCCGCCGGCACGAACCCGTCCTCGCTCCATCCGCGCGCGAGGTTGTACGCCTTCACCATCGCCGCGAGCCGTTCGCGCGAGAGCGCGCCGCCCTCGGGCAGCGGCTGCGACAGGAACCGCTCCGGCAGCGTGTCCATCGATGGCGTCCAGCCCTCGCGGATATTGAACGCCTTCTTCAGCGTCACGACGCGCTTCGCGACGTCGCGGAGCTCCGCCGCTGACGTCTCCCATCCCGTCACCGCCCGCAGCATCTCCGCCGACTCCGCGAAGAGGTCGGTGAAGACGCCGCGCAGGAACTTGCAGAGGATGAGCGAGTCGATGAGCGCCGCGCGGTCCTCGGGCTCGATCGCGAGCCGCGCCGATGCCTCGTCGCCGTGGAGGCGGTCGACCTTCTCGGAGAAGTCGAGCTCGTATGCGCCGCTGCGGTTGTGATCGGCGCCGCGGGTGCCGACGGCAAAGCCGAGCGCCATCGTCTGGAGTGCGCGGGGCTCGTAGCCGGGGATCTCGAGACCCTTCACGTGCGGCGCGAACTCCACGCCGCCGATCTGCTCCGAGACGCGCTTCGAGCCTTCGGCGAGCAGTGCGCCGAGGCCGCGGCGATGCGCGATGTCGTCGAGCAGCGGGGCGACCGGCCCGCCGAAGCGCGGACCTTCCTTCAACAGGCCGCGCTCCACGCACTCCATCGCGAAAGCGATCGTGCCGCCGGCGGAGATCGTGTCGAGCCCGAGCTCGTCGCACTTCTTCGAGAGCGCGATGACGACGTCGGGGTCGCCGATGCCGAGGAGCGGGCCGAGCGCGAAGAGGCTCTCGTATTCGAGCCGCGTATCGCCGTAGATGTGCTCGCAGCCGATCGTGCACGACGCGCAGGACTTCTGCGCCTTCTCCTTGAGCGGGGCGATCTGCTCCGCGGAGAGCGCGGGCGCGTGCTCGAAGCGGCCCTGCTGGAAGTTGCGGGTCGGCAGCGCCGCGAGCCGGTTGAACGTCAGCAGGTTCGCGACGGTGCCGAGCTCGCGGTACTTCGCGGTCGCGGGGCCGAACGAGCGCGCGCTCAAGTCCCTGGCGATCTCGTAGACGCGCTTCGGATCGGCGAGCGCGGTCGGCGTCGCGCCCTTCACCACGATCGCCTTGAGCTTCTTCGAGCCCATGACGGCGCCGAGTCCTCCGCGGCCTGCATGGCGCCCTTCGTTCGAGATCGTCGCGTAGCGGACGAGATTCTCGCCGGCGACGCCGATGCTCGCCACGCGGCCGAATCCGGCGAGCGCCGCCTCGGTCTCCGCCGACGTGCGGCCCCAGAGATTCGTGCGGCGCAGTTCACCGTTGACGAGTTCGGACGGCTCGCGGCACGCGCCGACGATCACGATCGCGTCGACGCCCATGCGCTTGCCCGCGATCGCGAAGTGGGAGCTCGAGAGCGAGTCGCTGATGAAGCCGGTGAGCGGCGACTTCGCCACGACGGCGAACTTCGCAGACGTCGTCAGCGGCGTTCCGACGAGCGGCGAGAAGGAGAAGATGAGAGGCGCTTCGGGCGCGAGCGGGTCGACGCCCTTCGGCGCTTCCCGATGAAGGAGCCAGGCCGCGAGCCCGACGCCGCCGAGGAAGCGGCGCAGGACCGATTCGTCGAGCGGGATGAACTCGCCGACGCGGCGCGTCAGGTCGTAGCGCCAGTAGCGTCCGTGGAAGCCAAAGGCCATGAGGACATCGTAGCGCGATCGTCAGCTGATAAGCGACTCGGCCTTGCGCTTGCCGGCGACGCATCGTTGGTCGTTGGTCACCAGCCGCAGAGCGGCGTCGTAGTCGTCCAGTGCCAGCTTGGCGAGCGCGGAGCGTCGGGACGGGTCGGCCTTCGCCCAGGCGCGGCACGCATCGCCTCGCAGGCGCAGAGCGCGGGCATCCTTCGGAGCGGTCACGATGCAAGTGTCAAGAGCCGCGATGGCCTCTTCGAACAGAGGACCTGCTGCCGCGCCGCGCGCGAGTCGGTGTCGGGCGTACGAGAGATCGATCGACGCCAGCAGCCGTCCTCGAATCGGCGCCGCTTCCGCGCGCGCCGACTCGTAGAGGACCGACGCATCGAGCCCGCGCTTCGCCTGTCGTCGCGCCATGGCTGAGTAAACGCGGGCCAGGGCGGCCTTCGGCTGCGAACTTCCCGGCACGAGCTCCCGCGCCTTCTGAAGATCCGCGACGGCGCCTTCGAGATCGTCTCCGAGTCGGGTGCGCATCTGGCCGCGCAGGAGGAGCATTCCACCGCCCGCGCCTCTTTCGAGCGATCGCGTCGAGTCCTCGGCGGCGAGCCTCCACTCCGCGCGGCAGTCTCCACCGCGCTGCTTGACGAGCTTCGCGCGCTCGGCGTGCACCCCGGCGCGAGTGGCGTAGAGCGTCGCATCGCTCGGGAACGAGACAAGCGCCTCGGTGACGGAGGCGAGCGTCTCCTCGAGGTCCGCCAGTTCGTCGCGATCCGCCGCCGCTGAGACGGGTTCGTCGCCGAGCACGCGCTCCAGATCTTCGGCGAAGGCGAGCGCCGTCGAGTAGCGTCCCTGCGGCGACTTCGACATGGCCTTCTCAACCACCCGGCAGAGCGCCTCGCCCACATTTGAGTTGAGCCGGCGGACGGGAATCGGATCCTCGGAGAGCACCCGCATCAGCACCTTGATCGGCGATTCGGCGGAAAACGGTGCCGCGCCGGTGAGCGAATGGTAGAGCGTCGCGCCCAGTCCGTACACGTCGGTCCGCCGGTCGAGTTTGTGCACATCGCCGCGCGCCTGCTCAGGTGACATGTACGCCGGCGTACCCAGGATGAGGCCGGTCATCGAGAGGGTCGGCGTGGAAGCGTCGCCTTTCACGCGCTTCGAGAGACCGAAGTCGAGCACCCACGGCTTGCCCGTCGCGTCGATGAGGAGATTGCGCGGCTTCAAGTCACGGTGCAGCACGTCCTTCTCGTGCGCGTAGTGCACGGCCCAGGCGACGGTCGCCATCGCCCGCAGCAGATCGCGCATCGGGAGGTCGGCCTGGTCGAGCGTGCGGCCGTCGAGGTACTCAAGCGCGATATAGGGAATCCCGAGCGCTTCGCCGACGTCGAGCACGCGTGCGATGTGGTCGTGCGTCAGAAGCGATGCGAGCTTCGCTTCGCGCGTGAAGCGCGCGACTTCGTCGGAGGTCATGCCGTGGAGGCACTTGAGCGCCACGGTGCGTCCCGTGCGATCGTCGACAGCGCGGAAGACGACGCCGGTGCCGCCGCGTCCGATCTGCTCCAGCAGGCGATAGGGGCCGACGGCGCCTTGTGGGCGGGGGAAGGGCACCTCCGCCTCGACTTGGAACGCGAGCGCGAGTTCGCGGCCGCAGTCCGGGCAAAGGTAGCGTTTCTCGCGGTGCGCGCCGGGGATTTCGAAGTCCTTGTCGCAAGGCGTGCAGGTGTACGTCATGCTCATACCTGTAGTATGCCCGGTGATTCGCGACGTTCAAGTCGAACCGTCGAACCCTGCGCCGCGAGGCCGGTTGAGGAAGGTGTGGCAGGCCTGATCCTCGGTCTCGTTCTGCTTCAAGACCCGGCGGCGCTCGTCGAGCAGCTTCAGGACGACGACATCGAAATCCGCGATCAGGCCACGCGCGCCCTGCAGGCCCTCGGAGAGAAGGCCCTTCCACACCTCAACGCGGCGACGCTCACCTGTCGTGACGCACGGCTTCGCGCCGCGGTCCTGGTCGGCAGGATCGAACTGGGGCTGCGGCTTGCGGCGATCAAGGGGGGAGAGCCTGTCGCCGGCGTCCGCGCCGCGCTTCGCATGGAGCGCGACACGGTGAAAGCGGGGGAGCCGCTGACGCTGACGCTGGAGCTAACGAACGTGAGCGACGCCGCGATCAACGTGCCGGCGCCCGACCGGTTCGACCTCAAGCTGCCGAGTCTCGAATCGTCCTCGAGCGCGCGCGCCTGCATTGTCGTGACCCGCGTCCCCAGGCAGCTGAAGAAGGAGTTGCGCGAACTCGAGAAGTCCTGCGGTGGTGGGATTGAGCGGATGACCGAGCCCCTCGCTCCCGGTGGTTCGATTAAGAAGGAGATCGTGATCGCGAGCGGGGAGCCCAGCGAGCGGATGCATCGCAAGCGGCTGGAAGACGAGCCGGCCGAGCCGATCGTCCTGCCGCCCGGAGAGTACGAGGTCTACGTCGTCTACTACGCGCAGACGCGCCGGCTGCTTCACGGCGCGGAGGAAGACCTCAAGAGCAACGTCGTGACGATCAAGGTCGACTAGCCGCCCGCCGCGGCGTCCATGACGATCACGCGGTCGCCGGGGCCTACGGGAATGTGCGCGTCGCGGACGAACTGCTTTCCATTGAGCGAGATGAGATGGTGCTCGCCGATGTCGCGGAGCACGCCCCCGAGAGGCCCGGGTGGGACGTCGCGCGAGACGCCGAACTTCATCCTCGCGGTGCCGAGGAATTCGACCGTCGCCGGCCCGGTCTGTCGGTCGCGGCGGAGCGCGTCGAGGTAGTCGTCGGGTGCGTTCAGGCTCTTCATCGAATCGAGGTCGACGAGCTCCGATGGCGCGACGCGGCGGAACTTCGCGGCCTCGAGGAGGAAGAGCGGGCGCATGCGGCTCGTCGCGATCAGGTCGTTCGCCGTCGCGGCGAGCGGCTTGGCGTAGACGGCCGACATCGATTGGACGAAGCCGTCGACTTCCGCCGCCGCGGTCGTGCCGAACGCGAGCATCGCCTTGACGAACGCCGCCGTGAGGAACGGCGCGTCGGTGCTGGTGACGAACGCGAGGTCGCCGCGCATCGCCTCGAGTCCTTCGCGGATGCCGGCGAGCGGGCCGAGTTTCGGCGCGCGGTCCCGGACGAGCGTTGCGTCGAGCGCGGGCAGGTCGAGCTCGGCCGACGTCACGACGATGACGTCGGTGACGACGCTCCGCAGCACGCCGACGACATGCTCGATCATCGTCATCCCGCGCCAGGGAAGGAGCGCCTTCGGCCGGCCCATGCGGGAGGAGAGGCCGCCCGCGAGGACGATGGCGGAGTTCACCGCTCCAGAATAGCGAGAACCGGCCGCGGTCAACATACGTCCAACCCGCATGACGCTCCTCCTCCTCGCCAGCCTCTGCTTCCAGGATGCCGACGCGCTGATCCGGAGCCTCTCCAGCGACGACATCGACGTCCGCGCGCAGGCGGCCGCCGGGCTTGTGAAGCTCGGTGAGCCGGCGATTCAGCCGATGAAAAAGGCGCTCGCCTCCGCGGAGGGGGAGATGCGCGCCCGGCTTCAAGAGCTGATTGCAACGGTCGAGCGCGAGGAGCGGCGGAAGAACTTCAAGGGCGGCGACGAAGTCTGCGGACTCGCGGCGCGCGTGACGGGCAAGGAGTCGTACAAGGCGGGCGACGCGATCGACCTCACGTGCGAGATCATGAACCTCTCGAAGGAGGCCCGTCCCTACGTGAAGGCGACCACGTTCGATCGCCACTCGCCCACGGAGATGTCCTCGTACACAAGCTCGCACGGCAGGATCTCCGTGAAGCAGATCAGCGGCGACCGGCCCGAGAACTCGGGCGGCCTCCGCGGCTGCGGCATGGGGCCCCAGATCAAGAGCGTTGAGCTGAAGTCGGGCGAGAGCGTTTCGATCGCGATCGCCCTCGGCGACAAGCTGAACCCCGGCGAGTATGAAGTCTTCGTGACGTACTACGCGAAGACGAAGGAGCTGCTGCAGGGGGCGACCGCCGACCTCGTCACGAACGTGCTGAAGTTCAAGATTGAGAAGTGAATCATGACGCTCCTGCTGCTCGCCTGCCTCGGGCTCCAGGACGCCGACGCCCTCATCCGCGGCCTCTCGAGCGACGACATCGAAGCGCGCGAGTCGGCGGCCGCGGAGCTGATCAAGCTCGGCGCCCCCGCGCTTGCGCCGATGAAGAGAGCGCTGGCCGCGGCGGAAGGCGAACGCAAGGCGCGGCTCCAGGAACTCATTGTCAAGATCGAGCGCGAGGAGCGCCGCAAGGGCTTCAAGGGCGGCGACGAAGTCTGCGGCCTTGCGGGCGCGCTGCGGTCGGAGAAGGACGAGTTCAGAGTCGGCGACGCGATCACGCTCAAGCTCGAGATCATGAACATCTCGCGCGAGGCGCGGGCCTACGTGCCGGCGCGGTACTTCGACCGCGAGTTCCCCGGCGACATGTCGCACAACAGCGGCTCGTACGGCAAGATCGTCGTGAAGCAGACCGCCGGCGAGCGCCCGAAGGAATGCGGCGGCGAGATCGGCTGAGGCGGCGGCCCCACCACGACAGCCGTGGAGCTGAAATCGGGTGAAAGCGTGATGCTCGAGATCGCGCTGGGCGACAAGCTCGGGGCGGCCGAGTACGAAGTCACCGTCGTGTACTACTGCAAGTCCAAGGGCCTGCTCAAGGACGCGCCCGCAGACCTCGTTTCGAACGTAGCAAAGATCAAGGTCAGCAAGTAAAGCCGAGCCGCCGCAGCTCCGTGCCCGCCGCCTCCAGCACTTCGCGGAATGCGCTAACGGCGGGGCGCTCCCACCTCGACTCCGGAATCACGAAGTCGTACCGTTCCTCGCGCAGCGCGCGGAACTTGAGTCCGTAGAGCTCGGCCACGGTCTTGATGCAGACGCCCCAGTCGGCGCGGCCCTGTGACACGGCCGCGGCAACGGCGTTGTGGCTTTTCGCTTCGACGTGATAGCCCGGCGGTTTCGCCCCCTTCAACAGATCGTCGATGAGCACGCGCGTGCCGCTGCCGCGGTTGCGGTTCACCATCGGCGCGGTCCGCTTCGGCTCGCGACTGCGAAAGACGACGCCCTGCATCCGGCCGTAGCCGCGCACGAGCTTCATGCCGGACTTCAGGAACGGCGTGTTGTAGACGCCCTTTTCGTCGCAGAGATGGACGCCCGCGACGTCGCACTCGCCGCGCTCGGCCGCGAGCAGGCCGCCCTGGCTGCCGACGATCAGCGCCTTCGACAGGAATCCGCGATCTCGCAGGCGCGAAAGCAGGAGATCGAGTCCAACGCAATGACTGCCGATGACGACGAGATCCGCCGCGCGGACATCGCGGCCGAGAAGGCGGACGTCGACTTCCTCGCCCGCGTCGATGAACTCCTGCTGACGGCCGAGGGTGATGAAGCCGTCGGCCTTGGCGTAGGCCGTGACGCTGCCGGAGCCCTTGCCCATCGGGTAAGCCACCCCGTTCGAGAGAGTCACCAGCACGAACTCCGCACGGCCCTTCTCGGTGTTGATCCGCATCGGGAGCTTCGCGCGCACGACGCCGGCGACGTCGGGCGGCGCGCCGGCCATCGCGAGCAGCACCGGGACGACGAACTCGTGGAACGTGAAGACCGCGCTCGTCGGAAATCCAGGCAGCACGACGACGGGCTTGCCCTTTGCGTGGGCGAGGCAGAGCGGCTTGCCGGGCTTGACTCCGACCCCATGCACCACGACCTCGGCGGCTTCGCGGACGGCGACGACGCTGAGGTCGCCCTCGCCCTTCGACGTGCCGCCCGAGAGGATGACCGCATCGCACCGAAGCGCGCGCTTGAGGGTGCGACGGAGAGCCGCGAGCGTGTCGGGGACGATGCCAAGCTCGACAGGCTCGCATCCGATCTCGCGGAGCGTGTCGGAGACGATTCGAAGGTTCGAGTCGTAAACCAGGCCGGGCTTCATCGGCTTGCCCGGCGCGACGATTTCGTTTCCGGTCGAGAAGAGAGCGACGCGCGGGCGGCGAAAGAGGCGAAGCTTCGTGACGCCGAGAGCGGCAAGCGTGCCGGTCTCGCGCGCGGTGAGTCGCGTTCCACGGCGCACGACGACCTCGCCGCGGGCAATGTCGCTTCCGGCGAAGCTGACGTTCTGGCCGGGCGTGACGGGCTTGAGCACGAGGAGGCCGGGCTGAGTCTGCTCGACCATGACGACGGCATCGGCGCCGCGCGGGATCATCCCGCCGGTCAAGATGCGCGTCGCCGTGCCGCGCTTGACGGTGATCGTCGGCCGCACGCCCGTGCCGATCGCCTCTCTATTGAGGGCTAGGCGGCGCGGATCCGACTCCTCCGCACCGAACGTGTCCTCGGCGAGGACCGCGAAGCCGTCCATGTTCGACCGGTCGAAGCCCGGGACGTCGACGGGCGACGCAACGTCCTCCGCGAGGATCCGGCCGAGCGCATCGGCGAGCGCGACCCTCTCGGTGGACGGAGCGATCGTCACGACGGCGCGGAATCGGCGATGCGCGTCGTCGGCGTCAACGACATTCAGGAACTCATCCATAGAGAAGAACCGTGACCTTCGCGCCGGCGGCGAATCCCTCGGAATCCCGGGGGACGACGACGAACCCGTCCGCTCTGACGGTCGACGAGAGAATGCCGGCTCCGCTGATCATGAGCGGCACCGCCTTGCCCTTCGCGATCGTCACGCGGAGGTAATCGACGCGGCCCGACTGCGAGGCGACTTTTTTCGCGAGCTTCATCTCGACCGACCGATAGGGCCACTCGCGCGAACGGCCGCCCATGATCCGCAGCGCGAGTCCTGCGAAGAAGTCGTACGCGCAGAGGCACGAGACGGGATTTCCCGGCAGCAGAAAGACCGGACGCGAGCCGATGAAGCCGACGCCGGTCGGACTCGACGGCCGCATCGCGACGCCGTGCACCGCGAGCTCGCCGAGCCGCTCGACGACGCGGGGCGCGTGGTCTTCGATCCCGACGGAGCTGCCGCCGGAAATGAGGATCGCATCGCCGCGGCACGTGGCAAGCAGCGACTCGAGCAGCTTTTCTTCATCCCGCACGATCGGATGGACGTGGGGATCGCCGCCGTCGCGACGGACGAGCGCCGCTAGCATCGGCGAGTTCGCGTCGACGATCTTGTGCCCCATCGGAGGCCGCCCCGGCGGGAGGAGCTCGTTGCCCGTGGCGATGATGTCGACCTTCGGTTTGCGGAGGACGCGGACGTCGCTGAGGCCGAGGGCGGAGAGGAGGCCGGCATCCTGCGGCCGCAGCCAGCGGCCTGGCTTCATCAGTGGTTCGCCGGTACGGACATCTTCGCCGGCCTTCGAGACGTTCTTGCCGGGGGCGACGGGGGCGACGGCCTCCATGCTGCCGCGCGCATCCTCCGCCATCAGCACGGCGTCTGCGCCCGCCGGCATCGGCGCGCCGGTCATGATGCGAACGGTTTGGCCCTTGCCGACCTTGCCGTCGAATGCGCGGCCGGGCATCGAGTCGCCGATGACCTTGAAGGCGATCGGCGAGTACGCGCTGGCGCCGAACGTTTCTTCGCCGCGGAGCGCGTAACCGTCCATCGCGGAGCGGTCGAAGCCGGGGAGATCGAGCGGCGCGACGATGTCGATCGCCAGCACTCGTCCCGCCGCGTACGTGACGGGGACGGGCTCCGCCGGAAGGGGCTTCACGCGGTCGAGGAGGAGTTTCTCGACGTCGGCGACCTCCCAGCGCCGCTTGAAGCCGCGCATGCGGGGGTCCTGCGGTTTCATTTCGTGTCGGCGGGGAAGTTCTTCAGGATCGAGAGGAGCGGGCCGAGCGCGACCTGCCCGAGGCCGCAGATGCTGGTCAGGTTCATCGTGGTGTTGAGTTCGTTGAGCAGCGCCTCCTGGCCGGGCGACGCGCGCTTGGTGCCTTCGAGCAGGGCGACCGCCTTCTCGCTGCCGACGCGGCACGGAACGCACTTCCCGCACGATTCGTTGCGGAAAAAGCGGGTGACGTTGACGCCGACGTCGAGAAGATCGTGGCCCTCGGCGACGAAGACGGCGGCGCCGGAGCCGAGCATCGAGCCGGCATCGGAGAGTGTTTTGAAGTCCATCGGCACGTTGAGCTTGTCGGCGGGGAGGAAGTTGCTCGAGGCGCCGCCCGGCGCGATCGCCTTCAGTATTTTTCCGTCTTTCATGCCGCCGCAGAGCGCCAGGAGTTCGCGGATGGGGGCTCCCATCGGGATGAGGTAGACGCCGGGCCTGGCGACGTCGCCGCTGACGGAGATAAACTTGTGGCCGGCGAAGCCCGGCTTGCCGAGCGACTTCCACCAGCCGAGGCCGTTCTTCACGATGCCGGCCGCGTGCGCGAACGTCTCGACGTTGTTGATGAGCGTCGGCTTTTCCCAGAGGCCCTTGGTGCCGGGGAACGGCGGCTTGTTGCGCGGCTCGCCGCGCTTGTCCTCCATGCACTCGAGGAGCGCGGTCTCCTCGCCGAGGATGTAGCCACCGGGAGAGACGAAAACGTCGAGCTCAAAGGAGAAGCCGCTTCCGAAGATGTTCTTCCCGAGGGCGCCGGCCTTGTAGGCCGCCTTGATCGCACGCTCGAGTGAACGGCGTTCGTGCCCGTACTCGTGGCGGATGAAGACGGTGCCGCGGTCGCTGCCGACGACGAACGCGCCGATCGCCATGCCTTCGATCACGAGGTGGGGGAGTTCGTCGAGGATGAGGCGGTCCTTGAAGGTGCCGGGCTCCGACTCGTCGGCGTTGCAGATGACGTACTTCGGCGTCGCGGCTTCCTTCTTGACGAGCTCCCACTTCATCCCGGTGGGGAAGCCGGCGCCGCCCATGCCGCGAAGGTTGGCGCTCTTGAGCGCGGCGACGATGGCGTCGCGGTCCATCGTGAGGGCGGCGCGGAGCGCGTCGTAGTTCTTCGAGACGTCGGCGGCCCACGGCTGCGGCCTGGCGGTCGGGATCGCTTTCGGCTTCTCGACGTTGAGTTTCGGGCTGATCGTGACGGGCGTGTGGCCGACGAAGCCGGCCGGCGCCGCGTCACAGCGGCCGATGCAGGAGACGTCGAGGATCTCGACGTCGCGGCGCTTTCCGAGCTTCTTCCGCAGGTCCCTGCAGGCCGCCGCGCCGCCGGCCATCATGCAGGAGAGGTCGCGGCAGACGGCGATCGACACCTTCTTCGGCGGCGTGCGGCGGAAGTGGGTGTAGAAGGTCGAGACGCTTTCGACGCGATGGAGTGGGACCTTGAGCCGCTCGGCGAGGTCGCGTAGCGCCGCCTCGCTGAGCCAGCCGTCGCGCTCCTGGAGGAGCGTGAGCTCGTGAATGATGGAGGCCATGGCGGCACTACCGTACTGCGGACGGGCTTCTCCGTCCATGATCGGCGATGCGGAGAGCGATATGTACTTGCTTTCATGAAGAACAAAGAGAATATGTCATCAAATGAAAACCGCACTCATCCTGCTCGTGCTGGCCGGCTGCGCACGGCCGCAGGCCGGGATCATCCTGGCGACGACGACCAGCGTGCAGGACTCCGGGCTCCTTGACGAGTTGATGCCGGCGTTCACGATACAGACCGGCATCAAGGTGAAGGTGATCGCCGTCGGATCGGGCGAGGCGATCGCGATGGCGCGGCGCGGCGCGTGCGACGCGGTGCTGGCGCACTCGCCGAAGGACGAGCAGAAGCTCGCCGAGGACGGGATCGCGCTCGACCGGGCGACGATCATGTCGAACACGTTTCTCATCGTGGGGCCGGCCGATGATCCCGCGGGCATCAAGGGGATGACGTCGGCGAAGGCGGCGTTCGAGAAGATCCGCGGCAGGCTCTTCGCGTCGCGCGGCGACAAGTCAGGGACGCACAAGCGCGAGCTCGACCTGTGGAAGGAGAAGCCGGCCGGCGACTGGTACAAGGAGACGCAGCAGGGGATGGGCGAGACGCTCATCTACGCCGACCAGAAGGGCGCCTACACGTTGAGCGACCTGGCGACGTTCTGCGGGTTCCAGTCGAAGGTGCGGCTCGTCGTGCTCGTGGATGGCGGCGACGAACTCATCAACCGCTACTCCGTGATGCGCGTGAAGGGTGGGAAGGAGGCGGCGTCGGCGTGGGTCGAGTGGATGAAGAAGGAGGCGATTCCGCTGATCCGCGAGTTCGGCAAGGCGAAGTTCGGCCGTCCGCTGTTTGTGCCCACCCTCGAATGAGTGACGTTGTCGAGATCACGCTCCGGTCACTGGCCGTCAGCGGCACGTCGACCGTGATCGCGGCGGTTCTCGGCGTCCCGATGGGAGTCATGCTCGCCATGTCGGACCGGAAGTTGTCCCGCGGAATGCTCATCGCGGCGAATGCGGGGATGGCGATGCCGCCCGTGCTCGTTGGGCTTGTCGTGGCGATCCTCCTCTGGCGCAACGGACTCCTCGGATTCCTCGGGCTCATCTACACGCCGACGGCCATGATCCTGGCGCAGACGATCATCGCGCTGCCGCTCGTCGTCGCCCTCACGGCGGCGGCGGTGCGCGCGCTGGAGCCCGACTTCTGGACGCAGACGATGGCGCTCGGCGCATCGCGCGTGCAGGCGGCAGGGGTCCTGCTGCGCGAAGCGCGGTCGGGTCTGCTCGCCGCGGTGCTGGCCGCCTTCGGCGCGGCGCTCAGCGAGGTCGGCGCCGTGATGATGGTCGGCGGGAACATCGCCGGCGAGACGCGCGTCCTGACGACGTCGGTCCTCGCCGCGACGCGGATGGGCGAGTTCGAGCGCGCTCTCGGGACCGGCAGCGTGCTTCTCGGTTTGTCGGTGATCGTCGCGGCCTGTGTTACTATCGCGCAAGGCAAGACATGGCATCGCAGACCGGTACCGTAAGGGCCTTTGTCGAAGCGTCGCATCTCAACTTCCGCTACGACAGTGGATGGTCGCTCAAGGTCGACGCGTTCGCCGCCGCGCGAGGGGAGATCGTCGGGATCGTCGGACCCAACGGAGCCGGAAAGAGCACCTTCCTCCGCCTGCTCGCCGGACTCGAAGTGCCGCGCGAGGGGAGCGTGACGCTGGACGGGGCGAAGATCGATCGGAAGCGCATCGGCTTCGTCTTTCAGCGGCCCGTGCTCTTCCGAGGCTCCGTGCTCCACAACGTCGCGATCGGATTGAAATTCCGCCACCGGGCGGATGCGCAGGCGAAGTCGATGGAGTGGCTGGAGCGGTTCGAGATCGCGAGGCTCGCCGGCGACGACATCCGGACGCTCTCGGGCGGCCAGGTTCAGCGGGTCGCCCTGGCGCGGGCGCTCGCGACCGAACCCAACCTGCTGCTCCTCGACGAGCCGTTCGCGAATCTCGACGCTGTTGCGCGCCACAAGTGGCGCGACGAACTGCTCAAGCATGTCGGCGGACGGACGATCGTGATCGTCTCGCACGATGCGGGCGATCTCCGCGAGGTGGCGGCGCGGATCGACGTCGTCGCGGACGGCGTCCACCTGCCGTCGGATCACGCGGTCGCGCGCCGATGGCTGGCGCTATGATGCCGCGCCATGCGTAGGCTCGCGCTCCTGGCGTCGCTGCTTGTCTCCTGCGGAACCGGCGAACCGCACATCGGCCCCGTCGGCGTGATGCCCGAGCGGATCGGCATCGAGAACGCGAAGTTCGACACGCTCGTCGAGGAGTACCTCGGCTGGTGGTGGTCGATGCACCCGTGCCAGGCGACGACCGACGGGATTCACGCGCACGACACGCGGCTCGACCTCATCGACCCGCCCGCGATTTTCGCCGGCACCACGGCGATGATCGCGAAGGTCGACGCGATCAACTCGACGAAGCTCGACGACGATCGCATCTACGACTGGCTCGTGCTCCGCTCGCACCTCCGGGGGCAGCTGGTCGAACTCGAGCTCGTGAGAATGTGGGAACGCAATCCCAACGTCTACAACGGGATCATCTCCGGCGGGCTCTACTCGCTGGCGAAGCTCTCGTTCGCGCCGCTGGCGTCGCGGATGGAACTTGCGGTGGCGCGCCTCCGCTGCGTGCCCGGCGTGATCGTCAACGCGAAGGCGAATTTGAAGGTCTGTCCCAAGGTCTACGTCGATGTCGCGATCGACGAATTCGGCGGGACGCACACGTTCATCAAGGAGACGCTGACGGAGGCGTTCAAGCCGGTCGCGAACGGCGATCTTCGCAAGCGGTTCGAGACGGCGCAGAAGGCGGCGCTCGCGGCGGTCGAGGAGTTCGTGAAGTGGATGCGCGTCGAGCTGCTGCCGAAGTCGGTGGCGGAGTTCGCGATCGGCGAGGAGGCGTACCGGCGAAAGCTCGAGACCGAGGAGATGGTGGAAACGCCGATCGACGACCTGATCAAGCGCGGCGAGGAGCTGCTGAAGAGCACGCAGGCGAAGTTCGTGGAGACGGCGAAGAGGATCGACCCGAACAGGGATCCGCGGCAGATTCTGAAGGAGACCGCGGAGGATCATCCGGCCGCGGACCATTTGCTCGATTCGGTGCGCGCCATGCTCGATGACTTGAAGAAGTGGGCAGCCGAGGTGTGCGACGTGCCCCCCGATGCAAGCGCGCTCGTGCAGGAGACGCCGGCGTTCCGGCGGTCGATGTCGTTTGCGTCGATGGAGATCCCCGGCCCGTTTGAGCGCGTCGCGACCGAGGCGTATTACTCCGTCACGCTCCCCGATCCATCGTGGCCAAAGGAGCGGACCGAGCAGCATCTGCGCTTCTACAACAAGTACACGCTGCCGATCATCAGCGTCCACGAGGCGTATCCGGGCCACTACGTGCAGTTCCTGGTGGCGAAGACGTGCCGGTCCAAGGTGCGGCGTGTCTTTGGATGCGGGTCGTTCTCGGAAGGATGGGCGCACTATTTGGAGCAGTCCTTTGTGGATTATCTTGAGACTCACGGCGAAAGAACGAGCTCAGGTCCCGTCGCCGAAGGGCGCCTCTACTCGCCTCAGCTCCGTCTCCACCAACTCCACATGGCCCTCCTTCGGATCTGCCGCTATCTCGCCAGACTCAAGATGCACTGCCGCGGCATGACGCAGGCCGAGGCGGTCGCACTCTTCATGGAGCAGGGCTACCAGGAGAAGGCGAACGCCGAGCGCGAGGCGCTCCGCGGCACGAGCGACCCGACCTACCTCGTCTACACGCTCGGCAAGCACCAGATCCTCGCGCTGTGGGACGAGGTCAAAGAGACGATGGACCGCAAGACGTTCCACAACCGCCTGCTGCGGCTCGGATCGCCGCCGCTGAAAGTCGCGCGCATGGCCCTGCTCGGGAGGAGAAGCGAATGAGCCGTCTCGTTGCCTTGACGCTCCTGCTCTGTGCCGTGCCGCAGGACGAAGCGGTTTGGAAGGAGATCTTCGGCGAGGTCAACCTCCACAGCGACGCCTATCCCGCGCTTCAGACGATGTGCGACAAGATCGGCCACCGGCTTGTCGGCAGCGAGAACGGCAGGCGCGCGGAGGAGTTCGCGTTCAAGAAGTTCAAGGAGTACGGACTCGACGTGCACTTCGAGGAGTTCGCGTTCCTCGGCTGGCAGCGCGGCGAGCTCTTGGTTGCCGTGACGGCGCCGACCTCGCGCAAGCTCATCGCCTACGCGCTCGGCAACACGCCGTCGGGCGAGGTCGAAGGCGAGGTGCTCGACTGCGGGTGGGGGACGCCGGGCGAGTTCGAGAAGCTCGGCGAGCGCGTGAAGGGCAGGATCGTCTTCTGCTTCAACGGCGCGCCCGAGGGCCATCGTGGCGTCCATCGCTCGGAGAAGATGACGCTGACGGAGAAATACGGCGGCACGGCGATGGTCTTCGCGAACAACGTCGCCGGCGGCCCGATCCAGGTTGGCGCGTGCGCGTTCGGACGCATCTCGGGCGTGCCGGGCGTCGCGATCGACAAGGAGACCGGCGACTGGCTCCGCCGGGTCGCGACGGACGAGAAAGTCACCCTCAAGATTTCCGCGAAGGCGACGAGCGGGCCGGCGACGGCGCGCAACGTCGTCGCGGAGATCAAGGGCGAGAGCGACGAGGTGGTCATGCTCGGCGGCCACCTCGACAGCTGGGATCTTGCCGTCGGTGCAATCGACAATGGAGTGGGCATCGCCGTGGTGTTCGAGGCCGCGCGGACGCTGGCGTCGCTGAAGCGCAAACCGAAGCGGACGATCCGGTTCATCTGCTTCATGGGCGAAGAGTTCGGGCTCTACGGCTCGCGGGCCTACGTCGAGAAGCACGCGAAGGAGCTCGACGGAATCGCGATGATGATGAACCTCGACATGTGCGGGAAGCCGTCAGGCTTCGAACTCTACGCGTGCGACGAAGCGCTCGACTTCTTCAAGTCACTGACGAAGCGGCTGGAGCGGTCGGGGCTGAAGGACGCGCCGTCGTCGAAGGCGGGGCTGCACAGCGATCACCAGCCGTTCATGCTCGCGGGCGTTCCGGCGATGACCCTGAAAGGGAAGCTCGACGAGGAGCAGGGGAAGTACTACCACTCGGCGGGCGACACCTTCAACCTCGTGAAGGAGGAGTACCTGAACGAGGCGGCGGCGATCGCGGCCATCGCGCTGTGGGAGCTCGCGAACGCGAAGGAGCGGCCGTGCCCGCGGCTGAAGCCCGACGTAATGAAGGAGCGGTGCATCCGCGACAACGTTCGGGAACCCCTGGAGTTGGCAGGTGAATGGCCCTTCGGAAAGTGAAAGAGCGAGAGAGGGCGATCGGAGTGAAACATGAGTGATGACGATCCCGTCTGGGGCGGCGCGCAGAAGGTCGAGCAATGGGTCGGCGAGATTCGGGTGAACCTGATCCGGCTCGTCGCGATCCTCGCATTCTACGCGCACCACCTCTTCACGTTCTACGTGCTGAAGGACCAGGTGGCGCCGGGGGTGCACGCGGTGATGACCGGGATTGCCTTCGCGTGGGCGGCGCTGGCGCTGTGTCTGCATGCGGGGCTATCGAGACGGTGGAACCCCGTTGGGCTGAAGTTCGGGGCGATCGCCGGCGACGCCGTGATGATGACGGCGCTGCTGCTCGTCTTTGGCGGGCCGAAGAGCCCGTTCGTCGCACTCTATTTCCTGCTCATCGCCAGCGCCGCCCTGCGACTTGACCTCGCCGCGGTCTGGACGGCGACCATCGCCGCGGTCGCGGGCTACGCGCTCCTGTGCGGCCACGCGAAGTGGATCGTGCTGGATGCGAGCCGCGCGCCGCGGACGCACCAGGTCATCTTCGGGATCGCCCTGCTCTGCGCGGGGCTCATCGCCGGCCAGCTGGTGAGGCAGGCGAGGCGGCTGGCGGTCGATTATGCGGAGCGGGTACGCGCATGAACTACGTGCGATGTGCGCGGTGCAAGACGTTGTATGACGGGGGCGTGACGCAGCGGTGCTTCGCCTGCGGCGTGCCGCTGGCGGAGGGGCCGGGCGCGCCGAGGTTGGGCGAGCCGCCGTCGGAGCGGCAGGCTGGGACGGACCTCGGCGTGCTGCGCATTCTCTTCGCGGTGTTTGGCGTCTTTGGCCTGTTTGGCATCGGGAGCATGATGCTGTCGTCGGCCTCTTCGCAGGGCGTCGTCTGGCTCATCGCGATTGCCGGGGTGGTCGTCGCCGGGGTCGGCGGCGTCATTGTCACGCGGCGCAGCGAGACGAGTTTCAGCGACGCGGGAGGGGTCATTCTCAACTCGCTGGCCGTCGTCGGGGTCGTCGTCACAGGCCTCGTCGCGACGGTGGTCGGACTGGTGCTGCTTCTCTTCATGGTTTGCGTCACCGGCGGCCTGGGCCGGATCGCGGGATGACGAACTCCTCCGCAGCGCCGACGCTCAAGTGGCATGAAACACTGTCTTCGGTCGGTCGGGACGGCGGCATTCCTGGCGGGATTCGCGCTCATCGTGCTGCCCGGCTGTCCGTGGATGGTTCGGTCTCCAGCGCCATCCTTCGAGCTTCACGGCACCGTGTGCGACCGTGCAACGCTCATCGCCATCGCGGAAGCGCGTGTCTCGCTGCGGGTCATTGCGAACGGCGAGATCATAGCGACGCTCACCGCCTGCACCGGGCCACGCGGAGAGTTTCGGGTCGTACACGCAGGAGCCGCTTCGTCGTTTCAGCTGATCGTGGAGAGGCGGGGGTGCAAACCGGTCGTCCTCGACCCGGTCACGCCCGGGCGGGTGCCTGATATCGAGATGGAAGAGGAGAAGTGATGTTGGAGCGCGACTACATCTTCCTTGGCACGACGACGAGCCTGTGCCCGCGGTGCCGCGCCGTCGTTCCCGCGAAGATCCTCGTCCGCGACAACCGCGTCTACTTCCGCAAGTCATGCCCGGACCACGGCATCCTCGAGGACTTCGTCTGCTCCGACGCGAAGTACTTTGACCGCAACGAATTCACCCAGCCCGCCAAGTACCCGCGCGAACTTTCGGTCGAGTCGTCGAAGGGCTGCCCGTACGACTGCGGGCTCTGTCCGGAGCACGAGCAGCACACCTGCGTCGGGCTTATCGAGATCACGTCGGCCTGCAACCTCGAGTGCCCGATGTGCTACGCCGTGAGCGGCCCGGGCGGCAAGCACATGAGCTTCGACGACTACACGCGGACCGTCGACCGGTTCGTACGGCAAGAGGGGGAGCCCGACGTGCTCCAGATCTCGGGCGGCGAGCCGACGATCCACCCCGAGATCGTGAAGATGGTGCGGTACGCCTACGGGACGCCAACGCAGGTCGTGATGATCAACACGAATGGGATCCGGCTCGCGAAGGACCCAGCCCTCGTCGACGCGCTGTCGTCGATGCGCGACAAGGTCGAGATCTACCTCCAGTTCGACGGCTTCGAGAAGAAGACCTACGCCGCGCTGCGCGGAGAGCCGCTGATCGACCTAAAGCTCCAGGCGATCGAGGCGCTCGCGAAAGCCGACCTGAGGACGACGCTCGTCTGCACGGCACAGCACGGCGTCAATCTGCACGAGCTCGGCGCCATCGTGAAGTTCGGGCTGGAACGGCCGTCGATCCGCGGGGTGAGCTTTCAACCGGCGACGTACGTCGGGCGGCACATCGATCCGAAGGACCTCGAGAATCGCGCGACGATCCCGGACGTCGTGAAGGGGATCGTGGCGCAGACGGAGGGGCTCTTTGTCGAGAGCGACTTCCTGCCGGTGCCGTGCGCGCATCCCAACTGCCACTCGATCACCTGGGTGTGGCGGGGCGGGGGGAAGCCGACGCCCGTGACACGCCTGCTCGACGTGACGAAGCACTTGTCACTCGCGGCGAATACGCTGGTCTACACGCCGCAGAAGGCGAAGGCGCTGATCGCGACGGCCATGAAAAACGAATGTTGTGCTCCCAATGAGTTCCTCGAGGCGGCGCTTGCGGAGCAGCTCACGGGAAAAACGATGTTCCGGATCACCCTGACGGCGTTCCTGGACAAACACATCTTCGACGTGCGGCGCGCGATGAAGTGCTGCATCGCGTTCCTGCTGCCGAGTGGGCACACGGTGCCGTTCTGCACCTACAACACGCTCTATCGCGACGGCCATCTCGCGCTGCCGCCCGTGCGTGACGCGGCGAAGATCGAACTGTGACGCGCGAACGGATCCTCTACTGCGGCTGCATGGCGCTCGCACTCGTCACGGCGATCGTGCTGCGGCGGCCGTCGATGCTGCCGTGGAAGCGGCGGCTGGCGACGTGGATGGGCGCGATCGCGGGCGCAGGAATCGGCGCGAAGCTGCCCTTCCTGCTCGCGGGCGACGTCCTCTTCGGCGACGGCAAGACGCTGCTGTCGGGATTCGCGGGAGGCTATCTCGGCGTCGAGATCGCGAAGCTCGCCGCGGGCATTCGCGAGAAGACCGGCGACGCGTTCGCCGTGCCGCTTGCCGCGTCGGTGGCCGTCGGCCGGTGGGGCTGCTTCTTCAACGGCTGCTGCGGTGCGCCGTGGGCGCCGATCGCTGAGAGCGCGTTTCATGCGGGGATGGCGGTGATGCTCTGGACGGTCGAGGGCGTCGAGTCGCTCCGCTGGCAGCTGTTGAAGCTCTACCTGATCTGCTACGGGGTCTTCCGATTTGGGATGGAGTTCGCGCGCAGCGAGCCGCGCATCGCGTGGGGACTGACGCCGTATCACTTTGGAGCGGCGGGGCTGACGCTGATGATGACGGTCCTCTGGATCGTGGATGACAGGAGGAAAGCCCGCGTCGCGACACCCCCAGGGGGTGTGTCAACTAGGACAACCAGTTGTGAAAGTTGACACTCCCCTGGGGGGTGTGTCAACCGGACGGGTCGCTCAAGTAATCGACAGTTTTTCCGCACTCGTGTATGGCGGTTGCACAGGCGGTGCTTCACGGCGGCGAAACAGCGAGTTCTTGCGAGTGGCACGGTCCTTGCGACGAACCTTGGCCGGACTGGTGTCGTTGAGTAAAGTAGCCACGTCATGAACCGCCTGATGGGAGCCGCCGGATCGATCGCCATCCATGCGACGTTGATCGCGATCGCGATCCTGGTTGGCACGGTGTCGGCTGTTAAGTCGGCCTGGACCGGGCAGGGCGGAACCTACACGATCGGCCTCGCCAGCCAGGAGCCGAAGGCGGGAAGCCCCGATCAACCGCTCTGGGAAATGGACGGCCGGTCTGCGGCCCACGGACTGCAGAGCGAGTTGATCACCGATGAAACCTCGCCGAACGTTATGTGCGACGTCTTCGCGGCGCAGCAGAACCTCCCGGTGAGCGATCATGGGTCGATTCGCGCCGCCGGGTTCCCGGCGAAGGGACGCGAGGGCGCGCTGACTCAGCTTCCTGCCGCCAACGGTGGGGCGGGTGAGAACGGCGGCGGCAACGCGGCGACCGGGAATGGCGCAGGCGGGAACGGCAGTGGGGGCGGGGCGGTCGATGTCTACTCGCCGCCTCCGGTCTATCCGGTCGCGGCGCGGCGCAAGAACATCGAAGGCGACGTCGTCGTGCAGATCGAGATCAGTGCCGACGGGCTGTGCGCGACGGCGTCCGTGGCGACGTCGTCGGGCTCGACGCTGCTCGATGATGCGGCGCTCGTCGCCGTGAAGCAGTGGAAGTTCCGGCCGGCGACGAAGGACGGGAAGGCAGTCGCGAGCTCGCAGAAGATCAGGTTCGTCTTCACGCTGAAGAGCTGAAACGAGGTCCCAAGTCCCGCGTCGCTCGTCCCAAGACGGTCCCAAGAGGCACGTCCCACGCCGGGCGACGTCTCATGCTTCCGTTTCGGCCCGAACTGCGGAGCCCGCCTGCACGTTTGTCACGCTGTGCGGAGCCTGGCTGGGTCCCTGTTGCTTCACTTGATCTTGTTGTTTGGCGCGTCGCTTCAAATCGCGGATCTAGTCGTGCCCCACACGTGCGACGGGTGGCGGCGACTGCCTACCGCCGTCCCCGAGATACCCGACCTGCGACTCGACTTCCGTGACTGCCGTTGGATCGACGGAGGGCTCCGTGACAATCCCGTGGATGCCCCCCACGTTCCTGGCCAGCAGGCCGCCCCGGGTTACGGCTACGGTTGAGATGGCGAATACCCCGGCGACGGATTCGCTGAAGTGGAGCGAGAGGCGCATCGTGACGCGGCGAGCATCCTCCGGAGCATCAAGCAGTGATCCCTGCGCCCGGTGCGCCAAAACGCCGATCTATTCCTAGAGCGGGATCGAACTTCGTACATTCGTGTCATGCCTCCACGCAAGCTGACTCACTTCGACAAGACCGGCGCGTCGCGCATGGTCGATGTCGGCGGCAAGGACATCACGTCGCGCTTCGCCGTCGCGGAGGGCGTCATCGTCATGCAGCACGAGACGCTCGAGACGATCGTCGACAAGAAGATCGCGAAGGGCGACGTCTTCGAAGTGGCCCGAATCGCGGGGATCATGGCGGCGAAGCAGGTGCCGGCGCTCGTGCCGCTCTGCCATCCCGTCGCGCTCACGAAAGTCTCGATCAACTTCGGCGTTCACGAGCCCGACACGATCATCATCACGGCCCGGACGGAGGCGGTGGACCGGACCGGAGTGGAGATGGAGGCGCTCACGGCGGTCGCGGCCGCCGCGTTGACCGTGTATGACATGTGCAAGGCGGTTGACAGGGGGATGGAAATCCGTACAATCCGCCTCCTCGAAAAGGCCGGCGGAAAAAGCGGACACTACATGCTGAAGCGAAAGCGCGCGGGTCGATAAACGGCAGTTCGCCGCGCGCTTTGTTTCCGTCTCGAGCCTGACAACCCCGTCTAGAAACTGGGAATCGACCATGCCCACAAAGACCTATCGCGTCGCCATCGTCGGCGCCACTGGCGCCGTCGGACTCAAGTTCATCGAATGCCTCGAAAAGAGGAAGTTCCCCGTCTCCGAGATGACCCTCTACGCGTCGGAGAAGTCGGTCGGCAGGGTCCTGCACTTCAACGGCAAGCCGCACCGAATCGTCGCGCTGACGCCCGACGCCGTCGCGGCGTTCGACTTCGCGTTCTTCAGCGCCGGCTCGGGCATCTCGAAGGAGTACGCGCCGCTGTTCGCGAAGAAGGGCGCGGTCGTCATCGACAACTCGAGCGCGTGGAGGATGGACCCCGACGTGCCGCTCGTCGTTCCCGAGGTGAATCCGCAGGACATCCCGCTTCACAAGAAAAAGGGAATCATCGCCAACCCGAACTGCTCGACGATCGGGATGGTCGTCGCGCTCAAGCCGCTCCACGACAAGGCGAAGATCCGGCGCGTCATCGTCTCGACCTACCAGGCGGTGAGCGGCGCGGGGGCGCGCGCGGTCGCCGAATTCGAGGAAGAGACGCGGTCGACGATCTTCAAGGACGGCCTCTCGAAGCGGACGATCTTCCCGCGGCAGATCGCGTTCAACTGCATCCCGATGATCCCGCAGAAGGACGCGTTCCAGTCGAACGGCTACACGACCGAAGAACAGAAGATGATCAACGAGACCCGGAAGATCATGGGCGATCCCGACATCAAGGTCTCGCCGACCTGCGTGCGCGTGCCGGTGACGAACGTCCACAGCGAGAGCATCAACATCGAGACGGAGAAGAAGCTGACGGCGGCCGACGCCATCGCGCTGCTCAAGAAGGCGCCGGGCATCGTCGTCTGCGAGAAGCAGGAGGAGTTCCCGACGCCGGCGGAGGTCAGCGGAAAGGACGACACCTACGTCGGCCGCATCCGCGAGGACTGGACCATTCCGAACGGGCTCCAGTTCTGGCTCTGCTCCGACAACATCCTGAAGGGCGCGGCGCTCAACGCCGTCCAAATCGCAGAAGTGATGATTCGATGAGTGAACCGTCGACCTCTCCGGGCGCCGACCAGAATCCTGGCCGGCGCTCGTTTCTTTGGCTCGCCGCCGGCGTGATGGCGATGATCGCCGCCGTTGTCTTCGTGGGGCTCAAGAGCGGGGGCGACGGCCAGCCGCCGCCCGACGGCGACCGTCTCCTCGCCGAGGGCCGGATCGACGAGGCCATCGCGGCCTACCGGGCGGCGATCGCCGCCGACGCGCGCAGCGTGGAGGCGCACCGCGGCTACCAGAACGCGATGCGTCGTGCGAAGCGCGAGGGCGAGGCGGCCGCGGAGTACGACAGGCTCGCGAAAGCGTCGCCGGGCGACGTGCTGTTCGTCTATCTCGCTGCGCGTATCGCGCCAAGCGATGAGGAGCGCCTCGCCGGGATGATGCGCGCCCTCAAACTGTCGCCCGACTTTCTGCCTGCGCGTCGATCGGTCGGCGTAATGGCGGCCGAGCGCCGCGACTTCGCGACCGCCGTTCCCCATCTCGAAGCCTGCGCGCGCTCGAGGGAGGCGACGCACGACGACCTGCTCACGCTCCTCGCGATCGTCCATCAGCAGATCGACATCGCCAGGGCGGGCGAGTGGATGCACCGGTGGTGGGAACTGCCGCGACCGGGCCCCGGGCAGAAGCGCGCGGTCGTCCTCGCCCGGGAAGGCGCGAAGCGAAGCGTCGAGCTCCAACTGGAGGAACAGGGCTGCTACCTGCTGGTCATCTTCGTCGAGGGCCGCGGCAAGCGATGGATCGGCGTAAAGCGCGACGGCGCCAAGTGGGCCGTCGCGGAGGCGCGCGGCTGGACCCCGGTCGACCAGGCGGAGGATCCGAACGCGGCGCTGCGCGACGCCGTCGGGACGCTCGACCGCGAGCCGGCGTACGTCGAGGTTCTTGAACGCGCCATGAGCTGCTACCGTGAAGAAGAAAAGCCTCACTAACATCAAGGTCGTCCTCGAGTACGACGGCACGAACTACTTCGGCTGGCAGGTCCAGGAAGGCCAGCCGACGATCCAGGGCGAGCTGTCGAAGGCCGTCGCGGCCGTCACCGGCCGCACGATCACGATCTTCGGGGCGGGCCGGACCGACGCGGGCGTGCACGCGCTGGGCCAGGTCGCGAACTTCAAGACGGACTGCCGCGTGCCGCCGAGGAAGCTCGCGCACGCGCTGAACGCGCACCTGCCGAAGGACATCACCGTCGTTTCCGCGGAAGCAGTCCCGGAGGACTTCCATTCACAGTTCGGCGCCCACTCGAAGCTGTACCGCTACACGATCCTCAATCGCGAGTATCCGTCGGCAGTGCACCGGCTCACGACGCATCTCGTGCGGATGCCGCTCGATGCCGACAAGCTTCGCGCGGCGGCGGCGCACCTCGTGGGAACGCATGATTTCCGCTCGTTCGGCAGCGAGATGTCGAAGAAAGAGAAGACCGTGCGGACGATCTCGTCGATCGAGGTGCGGCGCGAGGGTGACCTCATCGTGCTCGAGTTTAGCGGCGACGGCTTCCTCTACAACCAGGTGCGGGCGATGACGGGAACGCTGATCGAGGTCGGGATGGCAAAGAAGCCGCCGGAATGGGTGAAGGAAGTGCGCGACGGAAAGGACCGGACGAAGGCGGGCGCGAATGTCCCGGCGAAGGGGCTCTGCCTAGTGCGGGTCGACTACGCGGCGGTCGCGCCACTTCGTGCACCAGTCAAACCAGAAAATCGCCCTTGATCGAATCTCGTCGTCGCCGGGCCTCTCGATGGTCTGCGCGGCGAGTTGGTCTACGGCGCGACGGGCAACATCTCTTGGCCGGGGTCTGGGCCGCTCGCGGCTCGACTCATCGGCCGCCTCGAAGCAGACGATCTCCCAGTCGGGCAGGTTGACATCGGGGCAGATCAAGCTAAGCAAGTCGGCGGTGGGGTGACAGGAGAGAATCTCTTCCTTGCGCGGGGAGCTGGAGCACAGTACTGCCGCGAACGCAATGACTCCGGCGGCCGCAACGCCCCAGCGCGCCATCCGCATGAATCCAGTGTACCCCATGTCACCTATACTGCTCCGGTGGCCATCCGCGTCGACCACGTCATCACGCGCCTGATTCTCGGCGGTGCCCAGGAGAACACGGTCCTCACGTGCGAGGGGCTCCACGCCAACCGCGACTACGACGTGCGGCTGATCACCGGGCCGGCTCTCGGGCCCGAGGGGGAACTCCTCAAGCGCGCGCAGGCCGGCGGCTACCCCGTCGTGCTCATCAACGCCATGCGAAGGTCGATTCATCCGTGGCGCGACCTCGTCAGCTTCGCCGCGCTCTACCGGCTCTTCGTTGAGCGGCGCCCGCACATCGTCCACACGCACTCGAGCAAGGCGGGAATCCTCGGACGCATCGCCGCACGGCTCGCCGGAGTGCCCATCGTTGTCCATACGATCCATGGGCTGCCGTTCTACGAGTACCAGTCGCACGCCGAGAACGTCGCGTACCGGCTCCTTGAGCAAGTCTGCGGCGCGATGAGCGACCACATCGTCTGCGTTGGCGAAGTGATGAAAGAGAAGGCGGTCGCGGCGCGACTCGCTCCGCGCGGGAGGTTCAGCGTCGTCTACAGCGGAATGGAGATCGAGCGGTTTGAGCCCGGGCCGCCGGCTGCACGGAAGCGACTCGGGCTGGCGGCCGACGACATCGTGCTCGGCGTCGTCTCGCGCCTCGCGCCGTTGAAGGGGCACGAGTACCTCATCGATGCGGCGCAGGACCTGCGCAAGTCGTGGCCGCGGCTGAAGCTGCTCTTCGTTGGCGACGGCACCCTGCGGGCGGAGCTGGAGCGGCGAGGGGCGGGCCTTGTCACCTTCACGGGGCTCGTGCAGTCTGACGAGATCCCCGAACTGATCCGCGCGATGGACGTCGTCGTGCACACGTCGCTGCGCGAGGGGCTGCCGCGCGTCGCTCCGCAGGCGCTGCTCTGCGGGCGGCCGGTCGTCGCCTTTGACTGCGACGGCGCCCGCGAGGTCGTCCTCAATGGCGAGACGGGATACCTGGTCGAAGCGGAGTCGGTGCCCGGGCTGCGCGATGCGATCGCGAGAGTGCTCGCGCTGCCGGACCGCGGGAGGTCGATGGGCGAGCGCGGGAGGGAGAGGTTCGTGAAGCCGTTCGATCGCCGGACGATGGTCGCGGAGCTGGACGCACTCTATCGGCGCCTCCTGTGACTGCGGTGGAGGTTTCGCTATGTTGCATAGCTGGGCTTGTTGGCGGAGCCGGGGCCCCGTGTGTATAGTAGGTGGAACTGATGGCCGTTGCGCTCATCTCCGACTTGCACTCCAACACTGAGGCGCTCGACAAGGTTCTCGCCGACATCGCGTCCCAGGGGATCAAGGACATCTACTGCCTCGGCGACCTCGTCGGCTACGGCCCGAGTCCGGCGGAAGTCGTCGACAAGGCGATGGGGTGGAAGATCGCCCTCATGGGGAACCATGACGAGGCGGTGGTGAAGGAGGCGTACGGATTCAATCCGGTCGCCAAGCGGGCGGTGACGTGGACGCGCGAGCAGCTCAAGCCGGGCTTCTTCTCGGGGAAGGGGAAGAAGGACCGGTGGAGCTTCCTCCAGAAGCTGGCGCTCAACCACAAGGAGGATGGAGCACTCTTCGTGCACGGCTCGCCGCGCGACCCGACGATGGAGTACATCCTCCGTTCCGACTGCATCGATCTCACCGGCGGCGTGCCGGAGAAGATCCGCGACATCATGTCGAGGTTTGACCGGCTCTGCTTTGTCGGCCACACGCACGACCCGGGCGTGATCACGGAGGAATCGAAGTTCATCACGCCCAAGGAGTGCAACCACGAGTTCACGTTCGAGACGGGGAAGAAGTACATCGTCAATGTCGGCTCGACCGGGCAGCCGCGAGACGGCGACACGCGCGCCTGCTACGCCGTCTATTACGGCGACCGGGTCGTCTGGAGGCGCATCGACTACGACTACCGTGGGACGATGGACAGGATTTTCGGGAACCCGCAGCTCGACCCCCGGGCGGGCGAGCGCCTGGCGTTGGGGAGATAGCGATGATCATCAGCGTGACGGTGCGGCATATGGGCTCGAACGGCGTGGTGAAGGAGTACGCGACGGGCAAGGTCGACCATCTCCAGCACTACTTCGACCGGCTCGACAAGGTCGAGGTGGTCATCAACCCCGAGAAGGACTCGACGTTCTCGGCCGAGATCGTGCTGCACGCGCCCAAGCACACGCTGGTAGCACATGCCGGCGGCAAGACGGCGACCGCCGCCATCGACCTGGTGGTCGAGAAGATGGAGCGCATCCTGACAAAGCACAAGGAGAAGCTGCGCGGGCCGAAGAGCGGAAAGGGCAAGCGCGGCGGCGGGCGCACGCCAACGCCGACGCCGACGGCGAATCCGGAGGTCGACGAGGAGCTGAGCGACGCGGAAACCCCGTAAGGAGTGAATCTGATTGAAGCTGCTTGATTTCATCAGCAAGAAGGCGATCATCGCCGTGCTCAAGGGAACGGATCGCAAGGCGGTCATTGTCGAGCTCGTCACGGCCATGAAAAAGGCGAACGCGACGGACAAGATCAAGGTCGACGAGGTCGCGGGGGCCGTGCTCGAGCGCGAGCTCAAGGTGGGGAGCACCGGGCTGGGCTGGGGCGTGGCGATTCCGCATGCGCGCGTGGACGCCGTGAAGAGCGTTGTCGGCGTCTTCGGCCGCGCACCGAAGGCGATCGACTTCGCCGCCGTCGATGGCCAGCCGGTGGACCTGTTCTTCCTGATCGTTTCACCCGAGTCAAAGCGGGAGCAGTACTCGGAGACGCTCAAGAAGGTCGCGCAGGCGATCAAGGAGCCGACCTTCTGCAAGTTCCTGCGCGCCGCGAAGACGACGAAGGACATCGAAGAGGTGTTCAGGGACATCGAGGTGATGGCGGGCAAGCCCTGATGGCGGAGCGCCAGGTCGTCATCCAGAACGAGAAGGGCCTGCACGTTCGACCTGCCACGGCGTTCATGCAGCTGGCCTCGAAGTACGCCTCGAAGGTGCAGATCATCAAGGGCAGCCAGGTCGTCAACGGCAAGAGCTCGCTGGAGCTGCTCATGCTGGCGGCGACGGAAGGGACGGCGCTGACCATCCGCGCGGAAGGTGCGGACGCCGACCAGGCCGTTGAGGCGCTCGCGAAATTCGTCGATGACAAGTTCGGGATGCGCGACGACTAGGAAGCAGTCCCCGAGGAAATGACAGGCGGCATGACTCGTCCCATGGACGACGAATGGAAATAAAGAAGGGCATCGGCGTCTCCAAGGGGTTTGCCCTGGGCGAAGCGTTCGTCCTGGGCAGCCAGGACTTCCTCTTTCGCAAGACGGTCGATTCGAAGGAGGTAAAGAGGGAGATCGAACGCCTCCACGCGGCGACCAACGCCGCCGCGAAAGAGCTGGCGGGCGCCTCGGCGAAGCTCGGCCGGGCGGTCGCGAAAGTGGCCCAGCGGATCCTCGAGTCGCAGACCATCCTGCTGCGGGACGAATCGCTGCGTCTCGAAATCGTGGACGACATCACGCGTCACGGCCACAGCGCGGAGTACGCGACCAGCCGCGTCCTGAAGCGCAAGAGCAAGCAGGTCACCGAGTCGGGAATGACCGAAGTCGCCCGCGAGTTCACGAACATGGAGAGCCTGCTCCTGCGCCACCTCACCGGCGAGAAGTGCGAGGACCTCGCGCACCTGAGCAAGAAGGTCGTCATTGTCGCGCACGACCTCTCCCCGGCGCAGACCGTCGGACTCGACCGGTCGAAGGTGCTCGGCATGCTGACCGAAGTCGGCGGGCGCACGTCGCACACGGCGATCGTGGCGTCGTCGCTCGGCATCCCGGCGGTCGTCGGCATCGAGGAGATTGCCTCGGACGTGACGACCGGCGACCAGGTGATTCTCGACGGTACGACGGGGACCGTGATCATCAACCCGGACGAGGCGACGTCGAAGCGCTACGCCGCGATGGCGAGGAACTTCGTGGTCGCCGACGAGAAGCTGTCGCACGAGCTGCGCGACCTGCCGGCGCAGACGCTGGACGGCGTGAAGGTTGAGCTGCTGGCGAACATCGAGACGCCGCACGACATCCAGGCGGCGCTCGACCACGGTGCGCAGGGCGTCGGCCTCTACCGGACCGAGTTCCTCTACCTTACGAACAAGTTCGCGCCGACGGAGAAGGACCACCTTGAGGCATACCGCAAGGCGCTATCCGTGCTCGGCCGGCGGCCGTTGACGATCCGGACGCTCGATCTCGGGGCGGACAAGATGCCGGTCGACGGGGCCCCCATGCGGGAGGACAACCCGTTTCTCGGTGTGCGCGGCGTGCGGCTGAGTCTCCTCAAGCCGGATGTGCTGCGGGTGCAGTTTCGCGCGATCCTGAAGGCCTCGTCGATCGGCCGGGTCGCGATCATGGTTCCGATGATCGCGTCGGTGGACGAGATCGAACGGGTCCGCGAGATCCTCGACCAGGTGAAGCGGGAGCTGCACCGCGAGGGCGAGATGGTCGATGAGAAGGTCCCGTTCGGGATCATGGTGGAAGTGCCGAGCGCGGCGCTGATGGCCGACAAGCTCGCGAGGCACGTCGACTTCTTCAGCATCGGCACGAACGACCTGATCGCGTACACGCTCGCCGTGGACCGTTCGAACGAGCACGTGGCGAAGTTCTACCAGCCGACCCATCCGGCCGTGCTGCGGCTGCTGAAGGGGGTGATCGAGGCGGGCACGAAGGCGGGGAAGGGCGTCTCGGTCTGCGGCGAGATGTCGAGCGACCTGGTCTACACGCTGCTGCTGCTGGGGATGGGGCTGCGCACGTTCTCGTGCGTGCCGAAGTCGATTCCCGAAGTGAAGAAGATGATCCGGAGCGTGACGCTGAAGGACGCCCAGTTCGTGGCGGCCAAGGCGATCGAGCTCGGCGATCCTCGCGCGACCCTGGACTACCTGCGGATGGAGACGCGGAAGGTCCTCCCGGACATTGGATGAAGGCCGTAACCCGTGGACCGTCAGACCGACGACCGCCGCCCAGGACCACGGTTGGACGTTCTCCGATCACCGTTTTCTCCTTTTTCCGCCACGCGGGTTGACCGGGATGCGTTTAATGAAGTAGCCTTGGTGGTGGAGCGGAAAGCGGCGAGCGGGATCATTACAGACAGCGCTCACCGCTTTTTTTGTTTAGCGCGAAGGGGACGTCGATGAAGCACACTGCACTCCTGGGAATCGCCGTTGCGGTCATGGCCTCTGCGGCGTGGGCGCAGGACGTCGTCCGGCTCCGGAACGGGAAGACGGTGGCCGGCAAGGTCAACGTCAGCGACTCGGACAAGGACGGCTTCTCGATCGAGCGCTGGGACACGGGCGCCTCGGTCTACATCAAGTGGACACAGATCCCCGAGAGCGAGAAGCTCCGCCTGACGAACAAGACCAACGAGACGGCGACGCCCGCGTCGGTGGGCGACACGCTCAACGGCGTGCGGATCATCACGGCGACCCGGGAGGTCGTCGGCGTCATCAAGAACGAGGATGAGCAGCAGATCCAGGTGAAGACCGCGTCGAGCGTGGCGCCGGTCACGATCCCGAAGGGCGCCATCCTCAAGCGCGAGGACTGCAAGATCAACGAGACGGAAGCGTACAGCCCCGACGAGATGCTGGCGAAGCGGGCGGAGGGCGTCGCGGACACCGACTTTGCGAAGCTCGTGGAGCTCGGGAAGTTCGCGCAGGCGCTGAAGCTGCTCGACAAGGCGAAGGAGTACTTCACGAAGGCGGGCGCGATCGACGAGGCGAAGAAGGCCGAAGTCGAGCCGCTGCTGACGGCGATCACGAGCCTGATGAAGGAAGCCGAGGCGCAGAAGGCGCTGGCCGCCGTCAAGAAGCTCGCCGACGACACGGTTTACGAGAAGGCCATCGAGGCGGCACGGAAGTTCATGGACGACTTCGCCGACACGAAGTGCGTCGCGGACAACAAGACGCTGGTGGCCGACCTTGAGAAGGAAGCGAAGGAGTTCGAGACGAACCGGGCGAAGGTGCTGGCCGCGAAGGTGCCGGACCAGTGGAAGAGCATCCGCAACACGCTCCTGAGCGAGTACTCCAACGTCAGCAAGTTCAAGTGCAACGAGGCGCGCGCGATGGTCGACAAGATGGATGACGAGATCGCCAAGCGCGTCGCGGAGAAGTTCCGCTGCACGAAGGACGAGGCGGAGCAGTACTGGAGGGGCCGGGAGAAGAAGCCGCGCACGGTGTCGCTGGGCACGGGTTCGTGGATCGTGCTGGGCGGCCAGGACGGCGGCATGGATTACAGCGGCGGCGACCCCACGGCGGGCGGCACGGGCCAGGACCCCGTGGACGACTTCATGAAGCGGTTCGGCGGCAACAAGCCGAAGGGCGGACAGCAGCCCAAGAAACTCGTCTGGGGCCAGGCGCTCCAGACCAGCGAGCAGTGGTGGACCGCGGCGTCGAGCACGGCGCGCCACGACTTCCTCGAAGGCTACTACGCGCTGAACTCGCCGAATGTCGAGAAGGACTCGCCGGTCACCAAGGACTGCCGGACCTGCAAGGCCCAGGGGACCCTGAAGGTGACGCGCAACGGCAAGGCGCTTGACGCGCTCTGCCCGATGTGCCACGGAGCGAAGTACGAGGAGAGCGTCACGTACAAGTAGATCGAAGCGAAGGCAATCACGAAGGCGCCGGTGACCCCGGCGCCTTCGATCGTTTGGAGGGATTACGAGGTTCGAGGTTCGATGTGCGATGTGCGATGTGATGTACGATGCACATCGAACATGACCTCGGCGATCGTCCGTCGTCTTTCGTGCCTCTGTCTCCTTGGCCTCTGCTCGTGCTACTACCTCGCCCAGGCCGGCGGGCAGCTCGACATCCTCGCCCATCGGCAGCCGATCGGCGACATCCTCCAGGGGCGCCAGCTGTCGGACGAGGACGCGCGGAAGCTCACGCTCGTCGCCGATGCCAAGGAATTCGGCGAGCGCGTGCTCGGGCTGACGAAGAGCGACAACTACACGACCTTCTACGACACGCGCGGACGCCCGGTCAGCTACGTCGTCAGCGCCTGCCGCAAGGACCGGTTCGAAGCGGTCACGTGGTGGTTCCCGATCGTCGGCACCCTGCCGTACAAGGGCTTTTTCTCGCTCGACGACGCGCGGGCCGAGGCGCGCGCGCTCGAGGCGCAAGGATACGACGTTGCGCTGCGCACCGTCGCGGCGTACTCGACCCTCGGCTGGTTCAGCGATCCGGTCTTCTCGACGATGCTCAAGAACGACGACATCGACCTGGCGGTCCTGATCCTGCACGAACTCACGCACGGGACCGTCTTCGCCGGCGGGCAGGGGGACTGGAACGAGGCGATGGCGCAGTTCGTCGGCGTGGAGGGCGCGGTGCAGTTCTTCATCGCGAGGCACGGCGCAGAGAGCCCCGAGGTGAAGGCGGCACGCGACCGGATCGAGGATGAAGAGCGGGTCGACGAGTTCGTCGGGCGGGTGCACGCGCGGCTCGGGAAGCTCTACGCGGCGGGCGGGCGCGACGTGATCGTGCGGCGCGAGCAGGTCTGGGCGGAGGCGCGCGACGAGTTTGCGACGGTGCGACGTTCGCTGCACGACGATTCGTACGACGCGATGTTCCGCGGCCGCCTGAACAACGCCGACGTGCAGGCGCAGCGGCGGTACGGCAGGCTTGATGTCTTCCGAAAGGTGTTCGATCGCGTGGGGCGCGATTGGGAGAAGTTTTTCGCCGCCATGCGCGAGGCGTCGGCGGCGACCGATCCGTTCAAGGCACTGGAGCGATAATCGATGGGCCGGGGCGGCTTGCCCCGGTGTATCACGGGCGCAGCGCGGCGCGGTAGGCGTCGGGGACGTTTTCACCCGTCCACCAGTTGAGCCGTTCGGTGTAGATCCAGACCCATCCGTCGCTCGCCGCGCGCGACTCGCGAAGCGCCGCCGCGAACTGGTCCGGTGTGAAATGCGGGCGCGACGGCCAGGGATGGCGACCGCTCTCGAAGTCCATCCACAAGCCGAAGCCCACCTTGACGCGCGGCGGGCTTGCGGCGCGCACCGCCTCGCGACCGCGGGCGAACGCTTCGCGAGTCTTGAATCCATAGGAGTTCTCGTAGGCGTCAACGACCTCAACCGTGACGGGCAGTCCCTCGATCATGCCGTCGAGGAAGGGCGCGAGTTCGTCGAAGTGCTTCTGCCCGTGCGAGTAGGCGAACGAGATGAGGATCGTGGCGTCCGGGGCCGCACGGAATGCCTCTCCGAACGCGCGGCCCCGGCGGCGCATCACGTCGTCGCTCTCGTGCTCCCAGATCGGGGCGTCGTACGGCTCGGTGTCGAAGAAGATCCCGCGGAGTCCGGCGTCGCGCACGAAGCGCGCCGCGAGGCCGGCGTTGACGAGCCCGGTGGCGTTCAGCCGGAGGAAGTTGTGCCGGAACCGGTTGAACCGGGTCGCCTTCAGGTCATCGAGCGCGGCGGCGAAGGCGTCGTCCGGCATCGGCTCCGTGATCCATGAAAACGTTTTTGATCCCATCCTCACATCGAGCACGACGCCGTCGAACCCGACCTCCTCCATCGTCGCGATGTTGGCGCGGAGGAAGGCGGGGTCCGGAATGTCCCAGCCGAACTCGATGACGCGGGCGGTGCCGCGCGGGGCGGGAGCGGGCGCAGGAACGGACCCGGAGCGGCGGCCTGCGGCGAGGCTCCTCCAGCGGCGCCATTTCTCGGCCCGCTCCGCGAGCTCAGGCGTGATCGCCGGGACGACCACGTCGGCCCCGTCGGGGATGCGGCCGTGCTCCGCTTCCCAGCGGAAGAGCGCCTCGAGATCGCCGCCGTCGAGGACGACGACGGGGTGGTTCGGCTGGGCGCAGCCGAGCACGAGGATCAGGCACGATAGCGCGAGCCGTCTTTCGCGACGTCCCATTCCTTCGATTCCCCCCGGGGAATGCTGAGCGACTTCCACTGCGCTCCGGCATGGTGCTTGGCGAGGAAAACGATCTGACCGACATGATACGCGTAGTGCGTCAGCTGGCGGCTGATTGCCTGCATCACCGTGTGCGGCTCGGTGCGGATCGTGATGACGCGATCGAGGTCGGCATCGGTGAGCGGCGCGAGAGAGCCAAAGAGCAGGCCCCAACCGGCGTGCCATCGCGCCATGAGCGACTCGCGGGTATCGGAGGCGGCCTCGAACTCGCTGTCGCGGTTGCGGTCGGGCTTCTCGCCATCGGTGGTCAGGAAACCGGTCCAGCGGGAGCGCTGGTTGCCGGCGATGTGCTTGACGATGATGGCGATGGAGTTCGACCCGGGGTCGATGGTGCGGAAGAACGTGTCGGCCGTGGCCTGGGCGATGGCGTCCTCGGCCATCTTCTTGTACTTTCGAAACTGGAGAAGGGCGTCGTCGAGGAAGGGGTTCATGGGGAGAAAGTAGCGGCTGAAAGGGAGGGCCGCTACTTGGGGAGAGCCGCCTCGATCCGATTGCGCTCTTCCTTCCAGGACTTGGCGAGCGGGTAGTGGGCGAACTCCTTGAGAATGAAGTCGTAGTCCTCGAGCGCGCGCTTGAATTCGTTCGCGGCATCCTGTCCGGCGCGAAGGCGAAGCCGGGCGACTCCCGCGAGCGCCTGGCCGCGGATGCGATAGTAGTCGGCGTAGCGCGGGTTGATCTTGAGGGCGGGCAGCATCGCGTCAACGGCGGCCTGGTAGGTGGCGGCGGCCTCCTTCGGAAGCCGCTCCTCCTGCCACTCGCCGAGCGCGAGCAGAAGGCTCCCCCGCGCAAAGTGGAAGTGCGCGAAGCGGTCCTGGAGACTGGGATCGAGGTCGAATCCCTTGGCGATGTCGCCAAGGCCGCGGCGGAAGTAGTCCGTCGGATCGCCTCCGGCCGCGGCGCGGATCAGGCCGAGGCGCTGGTGGAGCGTGGCGCGGACGCGATACGCATCGACTTGCTTGGGATTGACCTCGATGCAGCGGTCGAGATCGGCGATCGCGGCCTGAAACTCCGTGACGGCGGCGAGCGCGGCGCCGAGGTCGCGGCGGGCCATGGCGCGCATGTAAAGCAGGTTCGCCTGGTTGGGCCTGAGGTTGAGACCGTCCGTCGCGATGACGACGGCCTCGCGCCATGCGGGAAGGGGATCTTCGCCGCGCTCTCGCAGGAAGTGTCCACGGTCGCGAAGCAGCATGAGCAGCGCTCCGCGGCTCTCGATGCGCCACGGGTTGCGCGACAGGGCGCGATCGAGGTCCGTGCGCGCGAGCGAGAAGCTCTGCTCCGCGGCGTCGCGATCGCGATGCTCGAAGGCCATCAGGCGATGGAGATCGGCGCGGGCGACGAGCGCTTCCACGTAGTCGGGCGCGAGGGCGAGAGCGCCTCCGCAGTCGGCCTGGCCCGCGTCGAGATCGTCAACCGGACTCTCGCCATGTGACTTGCGCAACTGCGCGAGCCTGGAGCGGACGGCGGCGCGGCAGACGAGCGCCGAGAGGTTCTGCGGCGCCGCGTCGACGACCGCGGTCACGGTCTCGAGTTCGTGGACCGTTGCGTTAATGGCCACGTCGGGGGTCGCCGCACGGGCTCGTTCGATCTCCGCCGTGATGGACGCGAGGCCGAGGCGCGCTTCGGGATGGCCGCTGACGGCGGCGGCCGCATAGTCGTCGCGGGCGAGCGTCCGCCACGCGACGTCATCGGCCCCGAAGTGGGAGCGGTAGCCCGCGAGGGCCCGGCGGGCGGCCGCCCGGCGAAGGTGCGCGAGCGCGAAGTCGTCGCGGACCTCCAGGGCGCGCGTGTAATTCTCGATCGCCTCGCCGTACTCCGCGGGATCGCCGACGCCGATTCGTCCGCGGGCGGCGAGCGACTCCGCGCGAGTGAGAAGCGCGTCGCCGCGGGCGAGGCAGGCCTCGGGACCCTCCAGGCCGCTGAGCGCTTCCATTGCACGCGTGAGCCGCTCCTCGGGATCGCCGCCGCGCGACAGCTCGAGGACGGAGCCCTCGATCTGCGTCCGCGCCGCCAGCAGGCGCCCGCCCTCGGCGTCGCCGGCCACCATCAGCGCGGTGGCCGCGTTCTCGGCGTCACGGAGCAGCGGCAGCGGATCGTCCGCCTGCATGGCGAGGGCGAGGAGGATCTGGCCCAGGAGCGGCAGGCCGGGGCGGGAGGTCGTCGTGCCGAGCGCCTCGCGCGCCTGACCGAATCGACCGAGATTGTAGAGGCAGTAGGCGCGGAGCCAGCGGGACTCGTCCGTGTCGGCCGCAAGGCGGAGCGACTCCAGCGCCTGGAGGAAGCGGCCGCCAACGAGCGCGAGGGCGCCTTCCGCGAACGGATCGCCGCCCGCACGGCGCAGCGCCTCCTCGATTTCGCCGCGGAGCGTTCGAAGGGCGGCGGTTTCAGGCAGAGTCGGCGAAACTCCGACGGCGCCGCGGGAGATCAGGGGTGATGGCACGCCGCGACGGGCGTGGTACTCGCGCAGCTTGAGGCGGGCGAGCCAGTACGAGGCGGAGCGGTGGCCCGGGGAGAGTCGGAGCGCTTCGTCGACGTGCCGGCGCGCCGACGCGACATCGCCGGCGGAGAAGGCGGCGGCGGCCTGGCTGGCGAGCAGGTCGGCCGTCCACGTCCGGTCGTGCCGCGACCGCCAGGCGAGAGCGCCCGCCACCAGGAGGAGGACAAGCGCGGCGGTCCAGGCCCGGGGATTCCGGACGATGGCGCGTCCGAACCGAATCGCGCCGCGGATCGGCCGGATCGTCATGGGCACGCCGTCGAGCCAGCGCTGAAGGTCGTCGCCGAACGCCTGGGCCGATGAGGGTCGCTGCGCGGGCTCCTTCTCGATCGCGCGCAGAGCGAGCGTCTCAAGGTCGCGCGGAACTCCGGCCGCACGTTTCGATGGTGCGACGGGCTTCTCCGTAAGAATCGCCTGGTAGAGCAGCGCAAGGGTGTCGGAGGTGAAGGGCGGCGCCCCGGCGAGCGCTTCGTAGAGCAGCACGCCGAGTGCGTAGACGTCCGTCTCCTTCCTGGCAGCGTGGCCGCGGACCTGCTCCGGGGCCATGTAGAGCGGGCTCCCAAGGGGCGTCCCTTCGCGTGTCATCGCGGGGTCGCCCTCGAGGCGCGCGAGGCCGAAGTCGATCAGCTTCACGCGATCACCGCTGATCATGACGTTGGCCGGCTTGAGATCGCGATGAAGAACGCCGTGGTCGTGCGCGAACGACACCGCGGCGCAGACCTGCCGGAGGGCCTCGACGCGGCGGCGGATCGGCCACTCGCGCCATGCGTCGCCGAGATGGACACCGTCGACGTATTCCATCGCGATGTAGTGCAGTCCGTCGGCGGCGCCGACGTCGTAGACGGCGGCGATGGCCGGGTGGGAGAGTCGTGCCATGGCCCGGGCCTCGCGCTCCCAGCGGCCGAACGCCTCGACCGTCGGGATCTTCAGCGCGACGATTCTGCCGAGCGACGTGTCGACCGCCCGCACGACCTTGCCCATGCCGCCGCGACCGAGGACTTCCATGACCTGGTAGCGGCCGACGTGAAGCGGTTCGCGCTCGGCCGCGGCTTCGCGCAGGCGGTCGCGCAGCCACTCGTACGGCTCAGCCATGGGGCGCCAGTATACGGATCAAATCCGGCCGCGAAAAAAATCGCCGACCTCGTCTTCGAGGGCCGCATCGTTGTCGACGGTTGAGGCGAGCACCTCGCGGACGGCGGCAACCAGATCCTGCCGCACGCGGCGTACGCACGTGTCGACATCGATGTGCGTGAGCTGGAACTCGGCGGCAAGCTCTTCGCGCGTGGGGCGCGGCCCGGTGGCGAGATCGTACCGGCGGAAGAGGGCGATGTAGTGGGCGCGGTTCGACGCGGCGTAGCGCGAATCGAGGAGCGCGATGGCCTGGTCCAGAACGGCGCGGCGCCAGTGGCGGTCGAGGGCCTCCTCGGGCGGTTCGTCGTTCGGGACGTCGAGCTGGTCTGGCCGCAGATCGCTGCCCAGGGAAAGGCGGCGCGAGTCGCCTCCCCGGGCGAGGGCGCCATCGGCGCGCGCCTGGTTGATGACGAAGTGGTCGAGCGACGCCTTCAGGAAGGCGCGGAAGCGGCCCCGGGTGGGATCGGCATCGCCGATCAGGCGGCCGTCGAGGAGGCGGAGGAAGAACTCCTGCGTGAGGTCGAGGGCGTCCTCGCTGGTCCGCCGCCAGCGCGCGCGGATGTAGGCGTAAACGGGCTGCCAGTAGAGCCGCGCGAGCCGCTCGATCGCGTTGCGGCGCTGCTCTTCAGATGCCTGCGGGCTGCGGAAGAGGCTCCAGTGCGTATCCGGGAATCCCGCGAAGCGCGTGGCCATGATGAAATAGTAAAGGAACGAGGCGGCCCGCGGATTCGCAAAGAATCACTTCCGAACATGAACTCGGTCCCGTGTAGAAGCGGTGGGACGAGCCTCGATCCCGACAGGGAGGAGGCACCGTGAGCATTCGATGGCTGCTGGCGGCTGCCGTCGGTGCGTGGGCCGCATTTGCCCCCGCGCCGTCGCAGCTTAAACAGTTTCAGAGCGATGGGGTCACCGAGATCCTGCCAGGGGGGACCGTCACCGGGACGTCGGTGAAGCTCCAGGCAAAGCTTGGGAACGGGAGCACGACCGGGCAGCAGAAGCTGCGGGTCGAGGTCAAGCCGGTGGCGCAGCCGTTCACCAACACGATCACGGCGGAGAGCGCCGTCGAGCCGGACGGCACGGTCGTGACCCTCGACGTACCGAGCCTCGCGCCGGGCGACTACAAGTGGCAGGCGTGGGCCTGGTGCACCTGAGGTTCGAGCGGGGCGTCGGTCCAGTTTGGAACGACAGATCCTGACTTCGTAGTACCGGGCGGGACGGGTGGCGGCGGGAGCGGGAGCGGCGGCGGGAGCGGGAGCGGCGAAGGCACGAGCGGAGGGGGAACCTCGGGTGGGGGGACGCCGACCGGCGGCAGTCCTTGGGGCACGTGGACGCCGGAGTCCACGGCGGGGACGGGATCGAAGGGCTTGTGCGGATCGAGTTCGGGCGCGGGCCGATCGCTGATCGGCCTCGGTGCACTGGCGCTGCTGGTGCTCATGCTTCGCAGGCGATAATCGTCATCTTCCTTAAGAGTGGCCCGCGGTCGGATTGTGCCCGGCCGCGGGCCGTTTTCTTTTGGGGGTATAGTGCTTCCATCGCATGCCCGATCCCACTCCCCCCACACGAGATTCTGCCTCGGAGACCGTGCGACCCGCCGGCGCCCTCCCGCGCGAGGCGGCTGACGCCCCTCCGTCGGCGCGCTTCGGGAAGTTCGTGCGAACCCGCAAGCTCGGAGCCGGAGGGATGGGCGAGGTCTGGCTCGCGTGGGACACCGAGCTCGGACGCTGGGCCGCGCTGAAGTTCCTGAAGGACGGCGACGCGTCGACAACCGACGATCTCGCGCGCTTCAAGCGCGAGGCGCAGATGGCGGCGAAGCTCTCCCATCCCCACATCGCGTCGGTGTATGAAGTCGGCGAATCGGCGGGGCGGCACTTCATCGCCATGCAGTACGTTGAGGGGCAGACGCTGCGCTCGCACCCGCGCGACGATGTCCGGCAGCTCGTGTCGTTGCTGCGCGACGCGGCGCGCGCCATCCAGGCGGCGCACGATCGCGGCGTCATCCACCGCGACCTGAAGCCCGACAACCTGATGGTGCAGGGGAAGCACATCTTCGTGATGGACTTCGGCCTGGCGCGCGCGACCCACGGTGCGTCGCGCCTCTCGGTCTCGGGCCTGATGGTCGGGACGCCGAGCTACATGCCCCCCGAGCAGGCGCGCGGCGAAAAGGCCGGGCCGGCCGCCGACATCTATTCGCTCGGTGCCACGCTTTACGAGCTCGTGACGGACCGCCGCGTCTTCGACGGCGACAGCATCGTCGACATCGTGATGAAGGTGATCGATGCGGAGCCGGTGCCGCCGCGCCGCATCAACCCGCGCATCGATGTCGATCTCGAAACGATCATCCTCAAGTCTCTCGAGAAAGAGCCGTCGCGCCGGTACGGGACCTCGGACGCATTCGCCGCCGACCTCGATCGATGGCTCGACGGCGAGCCGATCTCGGCGCGGCCCGCAAGCCTCGCCTATCGCCTGCGCAAGGGGATCGCCAAGCGGAAGGGCGTCGCCGCGGCGCTGCTGGGCGGCGCCGTCGCGGTCGCCCTGGTGCTGGCGTGGCTCGTGCCGGCGCTCTCGTCGGCGAAGGCGCAGGCGCTGGAGCAGATGCGAAAGCGGACCGACACGGCGCTGCGGGCCGCGATCGAGGTGCGGCGGGCGGGTGGGGCGCCCGCGCGAACGGAGCAATTCGCAGAGGAAACGCGCGAGGCGTGCGAAGCGGCCGCCGCGATGATGCCCGAGCTGGCCGAGCCGCACTACCGGCTGGGGCGGATGCATCGAGCGAGGTTCCGCTTCGCGGAGGCGATGGCGTCCCAGGACGAGGCGCTGCGGCGCGAGCCGGGCTATGCGCCGGCCCGGTTCGAGCGCGGGCTGCTTCGCACGCGGCGCTATGCCGAACTCGTGTCACAGCGCGAGGGCGGGGTCGACGACGCCAGGCGGCTCGCCATCGAGGATCTCAGGGAGGCGGGAGGAACGATGGCGCAGGCGCTCGTGACCTGGCTCGAGGGCGACACGCGCGGATCGCTGCAGCTCTTCGATCGGGCGACCTCGGAATCGCCGGAAGCGGAGGAGACGTGGAACTGGGCGGGCCACGTCGCGATGGAGGTCGGCGACTTGAAGAAGGCCGTGGACTACTTCACGAAAGGCACGGCGATCGACAGGGGGTATGCGCCGAACTACCGCGGCCGCGCGCTCGCATGGCATGACGAGGGCGACCGGCGGCGACGTGCGGGAGGCGACGCCGCCGAAGCGTACCGTGCGGCGATCGTCGATTACGAGGAAGCGATGCGGCTGCTGTCGGTGCGCGAGGATCTCCGGGTGGGCCGGGCCGCGTCGCGCGTGAACTGGGCGCTCGCCTGCCTCGATCGCGGCGAGGACCCGTCGGAGCTCCTGCGGCAGGCGGTCGAGGATCTTGACCTGGCGGTGCGCCTTTCGCCGGCGTGGTTCGAGCCGTGGGTGCGACGCGCGGCGGCGTGGCACAACCTGGGAAACTGGGCCTCGCGGTCCGCCGACCCGGAGCCGGCGTGGGACGCCGCGGAGCGCGACTACACGGCGGCCATCGAACGTGGAAGGAAGCGGGTCGAAGGCTGGATGGGGCGGGGTCAGCTGCGAGCCACGCGCGCGGCATGGGAGCGGAAGCGCGGCGGAGGCGGCGAGCGGTGGCGGCAGGCGATCGAGGATCTCGACCTGGCGGTGAATGTCGATCCGCGTCATGCGGAAGCACGTCAGCGCCGCGCCGATGCGCGGGCGACATGGGGCCGATCGGCTGGCGCGGAGGCGGAGACGCTCTTTCGTGCGGCGGAGGAGGACTACGCGGAGGCGGAGCGGCTGGAGCCGTCGGCCGGGATCGCGGCGGGGATGGGCGGGCTGTACGTGAACTGGGGGATTCACGCCGCCGCGACGGGCGATCCGGTGCCGTACTACGAAAAGGCGGTCGCGGCGTTCGACCGGGCGATCGCGCTGATTCCGACGTACGCCGAGGCGCTCGCACACCGCGCGCAGGCGCGCACGAACTGGGGCGTGTGGCTTCGCGGCCATCGCGGCGATCCGGCGGCGCTCTACGATGCGGCGATCCGTGACTACGGGGACGCGATTGCGATCGACGCGCGGCCGGAGTTCTTCGTGCGCCGCGGGGACTTGAAGGTGAATCGCGGGATTGCGGCGCAGCAGACGACCGATCCGTCCGAGCACTACGCGGGCGCCTTGAGCGACTTCGCTGAAGCCGCGAAGCGGAACCCGTCCGGCGTGGAGACGGCGATCTCGGCGGTGAACGCGCGGGGAGCCTGGATCGACTGGCTGAAGCGGCAGAGCCGGACGGCTGACGCGCAGCGCGTCTACGACGAATTCCGCGCAGCGATCGAGGCGATGGAGCGCGCGCACCCGAAGAACAGCGAGCTGCGGTGGCGTGCCGGGATTTGTCACCAGTTGATGGGGGCCTGGAGCGAGGCGCTCGCCGAGTACGACGCCGCTATCGCGCTGGAGCCGGCGCTGGAGGCCACGCTGAAGGCGAAAATGGAGTTCTGCCGGAGTCAGCTGAAGTAGGTCACGGCGGCGCGCCCCCGGTCGTCGCACTCATGATGTTCCGACTGCGAGCCGCCGCCGATCCGGCGCTGGCCGATGCTGTTTCGCGGGTGGGCCGGCTTCTTGACGAAATCTCAAGGTCGACGCAGCCCCTCGTCGTTCTCTTCTTCGAACGTGCGAATCGGTCCGTGCGCGTCGTGGCGCGGCCGTACTCGATCCCCGTGGTCGTCGTGGTGGGCGTCGACCCCGGTGGAGCCGACGAGACCTTCGAGGCGGTGCTCCGCGCGACACGGGAGGCGATGAAGCAGTCGGCGGCGCCGCTTGAGTCGGCCGGCGTGCCGCTGCCGCTGTCCGAGGTCGTCGAAGCGCTCGACGGCGCCGAACAGCTCCGACACTCGGCCGGTCCCGGCGCGCCGCGGATGAGATAGGCGCCCGTGTTCATGGCGCCGACGGTTTTCCGCCGATAAGATTCCGCCATGAACATCAACTCGACGCCTGAGATGGTCGCCAAAGCCTACGCGAACACCCGCCGGCGGCTCGAGATCATCCGCCGGAGGCTGAACCGTCCGTTGACGCTGGCGGAAAAGGCGGTCTTCGGCCATCTCGACGATCCGGAGAAGCAGGAGCTCGCGCGCGGCAAGTCGATCCTCGCGCTGCGAGTCGACCGCGTCGCGATGCAGGACGCGACGGCGCAGATGGCGATCCTCCAGTTCGGGCAGGCCGAGTTCAAGTCGGTGATGGTTCCCAGTACGGTCCACTGCGATCACCTCATCCAGGCGTATGTCGGTGCGGCGGCGGACACGAAGAGCGCCGTCAGCGTCAACCAGGAGGTCTACGAGTTTCTCGCCAGCGCGTCGAAGAAGTACGGCATCGGATTCTGGAAGCCGGGCAGCGGGATCATCCACCAGGTCGTGCTCGAGAACTATGCCTTTCCCGGGGGCCTGATCATCGGCACCGACTCGCACACGCCCAACGCGGGCGGGCTCGGGATGATCGCGGTCGGCGTCGGCGGCGCGGATGCCGTGGACGCGATGGCAGGACTGCCGTGGGAAGTGAAGCACCCGATGGCGATCGGTGTGAAGCTGACGGGCACGCTCAGCGGCTGGGCGGCGCCCAAGGATGTCATCCTCTGGGTCTGCCAGCAGCTCACGGTGAAGGGCGGGACCGACGCGATCGTCGAGTACTACGGGCCGGGCTGCGCGTCGATCTCGTGCACCGGCAAGGCGACGGTCTGCAACATGGGCGCGGAGCACGGCGCGACGACGTCGGTCTTTCCGTTCGACCACCGCATGGCGGCCTACCTGAAAGCGACGAACCGAGCGGCGCTCGCGGAGCTCGCGGAGAAGAACGCGGACCTGCTGCGCGCCGACGAAGGCGCCGAGAAGCACTTCGACCGCGTCCTCGAGCTCGACCTCTCGAAGCTGGAGCCGTACGTGACGGGGCCGCACTCTCCCGACCGCGCGCGGCCGGTATCGAAGCTGAAGGAGGAGGTCGCGAAGGAGGGGTTCCCCGAGAATCTCACCGCGGCGCTCATCGGCTCGTGCACGAACTCGTCGTACGAGGACATCATGCGGGCGGTGGACGTCGCGAGGCAGGCGAAGGCGGCGGGTCTCAAGGCGGCGGTGCCGTTCCTCGTCTCGCCCGGGTCCGACCAGATTTACGCGACGATCAAGCGCGACGGGTTTGTCGCGGAGCTCGAGGCGATCGGCGCGACGGTGCTGGCGAACGCGTGCGGGCCGTGCATCGGCCAGTGGCGGCGCGACGACATCAAGCCCGGCCAGAAGAACGCGATCATCAACTCGTTCAACCGCAACTTCCCCGCGCGCAACGACGGCAACGCCGAGACGCAGTCGTTCATCGCCAGCCCCGAGCTCGTCACGGCGTTCGCGCTGAGCGGAAAACTGTCGGTCAACCCGACGACCGACGCGATCAACGGCGTGAAGCTCGTCGCGCCGAAGCAGGCAGACGAGCTGCCGAAGAACGGCTTCGCGGCGCCGATGGACGGCTTCGTGCCGCCCGCGGAGGACGGCAGCAGCGTGGAGATCAAGGTCGCGCCGGACAGCGGGCGCCTGCAGCTGTTGAAGCCGTTTGAGAAGTGGGACGGCAGGGACTTCGTCGAGTGCCCGCTGCTCCTGAAGGCGAAGGGGAAGTGCACGACGGACCACATATCGCCGGCGGGGAAGTGGCTCGCGTTCCGCGGGCACATCGACAAGATCAGCGACAACATGTTCACGGGCGCGATCAACGCGTTCGGCGGCGACCCGGGCACGACGAAGAACCAGGTCACGGGCGAGAAGGCGACGGTGCCTGCCGTCGCGCGGCAGTACAAGGCGAAGGGGCTGCGATGGGTCGTGGTCGGCGACGCGAATTACGGCGAGGGATCGAGCCGCGAGCATGCGGCGATGTCGCCGCGTTATCTCGGGGCGGCGGCGATCATCACCCGGAGCTTCGCGCGGATCCACGAGACGAACCTGAAGAAGCAGGGCGTGCTGCCGTTCACCTTCGCGAACGGCGACGACTACGACAAGGTGCAGGAGGCGGACCGGATCTCGATCCGCGGTCTCGCGCAGCTGGCCCCAGGGAAGACGGTCAAGGCGACGCTTCACCATGGCTCCCAGGGCGAAGAGATCGAACTCAAGCACACGCTGACGGCCGATCAGATCGAGTGGTTCAAGGCCGGGAGCGCGCTGAACCGGATGAAGACGGCGGGGAAGTAGCCGGCCCCCTGCGCGTTCTTCTTTCTGGCAACTTTCATGCCGAGAATAGATAATATATGGGTCGTCCCTGACCAGGGTTTTCCCGAGAGGGGTTCATGTCCCGAAGGCAGCTCACGTGCCCCTGCGGCTGGGTCTTCTTCGTCACTGACGTCGGGCCCAAGGGCGTGGATTGCCCCAACTGCGGCAAGCAGATCCTCGTCGGCCGCCCGGCGCTCCGCAAGAAGAACGCCACGACTGTCGCGGCCGAACATCAGGATCGCGATCGTCAGTCGAAGGTCGTCCTGTGGGCCGGAATCGGCGCGGTCTTCGTCGTCGGCGCGGTCATCGGCATCGTGATCTTCGCGCGTCCCAAGCCGAAGAACGACCCGCCGATCCGGATCCTTGAAGAGACCAGGACCACGACGTGGAACTCGCGTCAGCCTGTCGAAGATCTCAAGCCGACGACTGGCGCCGCGGCCGACTACGCGCGCGCCATCGACCACGCCTGCTGGACCGCCGACGTGGCCGGCGTCATCGCCGAGCTGATGCGGCTTCGCGGCGCTCCCGAGAAGGCGCGTGAGCTCGATCTGCGGATGGCCGACTACGAGCGCGACATCGACACGTGCCTCGACAAGCTGCGCGAGAAGAACGAGTCGCGCCCGGTACCCGAGCATCTCCAGCCTGGCGACAAGATCCTGTTTTTCCGCGGCATGGATTTCAGCAAGGCTCCTGCGGTGGAGCGCGACAAGCAGCTCGCGAAGGCGATCCGCTCGCTGAAGACCTACGAGATGTGGGACATCACCATCCAGCGGAGCGACGACGTCATCGGCTTCATGGCCTACTTCAAGGAGAAGCCGAAGCCGCTGATCGCGATGATCGAGCAGTACCGCACCGCGATCGGCAACCTGCCGCCGCCCGCCGAGCTTGCCGCGGTCGACCCTCCTCCGCCCGAGCCGGTCAAGCTGCCCCAGCCGAACCAGCCTCAACCTTCGCAGCCGCCGCCAATCGAGCCGACGCCTCCGCCGGCGCAGCCGACGGCGCTCCCCACCGACGTGCTCGCCGCCGTGAAAGAGAAGTGGCTCAAGCTTCCCGCGTACTACCAGGGCTTCCTGACGGCCGAGGAGCGCGCCCGGCTCGACTTCCTCGCCAAGGAGGGGAAGGGGCTCCCGGACGACGTCGACTTCATTCGCACGCGCGTCCTCACGGAGGCATTCAGCGAGGTCAGCGACGACCGCGATTTCATCATGGCGCAGGTCATCGAATTGAAAGAGAAGGCAACGCAGGTCGTCGCAACGGTCGATGTCGTGATCAAGAAGGACGGCACGCGCCTCGAAGGGAAGATCACCGAGGATAACGACGACGTCCTCAAGCTCGAAATCAACCGAAACGGCGTGAGGGGAACCATCACGATCCAGCGCAGCGACGTGCTGTCGATCGAGAAGAGCGGCGGCCCCGGCGCGGAGTTCAACGCGAAGATTGCCGCCGCCAAGGGCAAGGTCGCGGCGCTCGCATCGCTTGCCGCCTGGTGCAAGGACAAGAAGCTTGAGGTCCAGATGACCTGGACTGCCTACCAGATCCTGGAGCTCGATCCCGCCAACGACGCGGCACGGCTCGCCGCCGGCTACGTGAAGGCCGGTCTCGTCTGGACGAAAGAGCGCGAGGTCAAGCGGAAGGGCGACGAGATCGTCTACGCGGGCAAGAGCTACACCATGACGGCGTTCGTTGCGATGCTCAAGGTGCGCGGGTACGTCGAGATGAACGGCCAGTGGTCGGCAAGCGCGCGTGGGGCTACAAGATCTCCAATCTCTACCGGGATGAGGACAAGCTCGTCGCGAGCTTCAAGAACACGGCGGTCTTCGATCGTGTCAAGCGCGAGAAGATCAAGGTCTACGACGCGGGGACGAAGTCCTACAAGGACACCTATCGGGACACGCACCTGGGCAGGCTGATCGGCCCGACCGGAAGCGGCCATCGGGAGGGCTCCGTCACGCTGACCATCGAAGCGCCCGCGGAGTTCATCGAGTGCAAGCTGCGAGCGGTGTCGGAGATCGCCGTTTCGGGGGCGTACGTCAAGGTGACCGTCTCGAACGATCAGGGCCAGTCGCGCGAGGTGTACACGCTGAATGTCTCGGCGAAGAACGACAAGCAGTACGACATCAGCGACATCGCGAAGGGCTCGAAGAAGATCTTCGTCACCGCCGAGATGTCCGGGCCCTACATCTCGGCCGACACGGGGACCACGGGGTTCCTCCAGTGCACGCGCAACGACTCCGGCGTCTTCGAGGTTACGGCGCAGATCGCCGATCCGCTGAAGGCGGTCAACCAGGTCCTGGCGAACTCGTCCTCGTCGGGCACCGTGCCGAACCAGCCGACGGAGCCGGCAACCGAAGTCTCGGCGACGGAAAAGGCGATCAACGCGGTTGCGGACAACGCGTTCGATTCGAACGACGGCGTCTTCGACATGATCAGCAAGATCCAGGAGGGATCGAAGCGGCTGACGTGGTCGATCGCCGTCTCGCCCGACATGGCATTCAACGCGATCCTGAAGTACGTGCAGGATGCGCTCACGTTCGACGGCACGAAGCTGACGCAGACAGCGTCGACGGAAATCGTGGGCTGGTGGTCACGGCTGAAGGTGGACGATCGGCGGCGGTTCGCGCGTCATTTCGCGCTTCAGTGCGCGTACGCACGCGGAAAGCAGAAGTAGGCGGGATATGGCGAGAAGGCAACTGACGTGCGGCTGCGGCTGGGTCTGCCATGTCAGCGAGATCGGCACCGGGGGCGTGAAGTGCCCGAACTGCGGCGACCAGATCATCGCCGGTCGCGCGGGCCCGAAGAGGACGGCCGGACAGGTGGCGGCCGAAAAGCAGTCGCAGCAGCGGATGGTCGTGATCTCGTTGTGCGTGCTGGGCGGCCTCATCGTGGCCGGCGGGATCATCTTCGGCTTCGTGGTCGGCGGCGGCGGCGGCCAGGGCCCGCCCAAGGACCCGAAGATCAAGCTGATCGAGGAGGTCGCGACGGCGCAGCGCGGCGTGACGCGGCCCGATCCCACGAAGACCACCAACGCGCCCCCGCCGCCGCCTCCTCCTCCGGCCGAGGTGCGCGACTACGGGCGGCTCATCGACCAGAACGCGTGGAAGGCGAACATCGCCGGCGTGGCGGCCGAGCTCTATCGCCTGCACACGCAGCCTGAAAAGGCGAAAGAGCTCGAGGACCAGATGGGAAACTGGGACCGCGAGACGGAGGCGTTCCTCGACAGGCTGCGCGAGCGCAACGAGAACCACGCCGTGCCGGAGCACCTGCTGCCCGGCGACAGGATCATTTTTTTCCGGAGCGTCGATTTTCAAAAGGCGCCCGCGGCGGACCGCGACAAGGCGCTCGCGACGGCCATGCGGACGCTTCGCACGGGCGACATGTGGGACATCACGATCCAGCGCGCCCAGGACGTGATCGGCTTCATCGCGTACTTCAAGGAACGGCCGAGGGAGATCCTCGCCATCATCGAGCAGTGCGCGTCCTTGATCGGCGGCACGCCGCCTGCCGAGGATCCCACCCGGCCCGACCCGGTCCGGCCCGACCCCGTGAAGCCGGCGGCGAAGCCCGTCGGGATGCCGGCCGAGGTCGTCGCCGCCGTCAGGGAGAAGTTCCTGAAGCTGCCGGCGTACTACCAGAAGTACCTGCCCGCCGAGGAGCGGGCGCGGATGACCGAGCTGCTCAAGGCGACGGAGGCGCTGCCCGAGGACATCGAGTTCCTGAAGACGCGGGTCCTGATGCAGGCCGTGGGCGACGCGAACGACGAGATCGCCTTCATCAAGTCGCAGGTCGCCGAGCTGAAGGACAAGGCGGCGGCCTCGACCGGCGGCACCGACGTCATCATCAAGAACGACGGCACGCGGATTGACGGCCGGATCCTGGAGGAGAAAGACGACGTCATCAAGATCGAGTTCATCCGGGGAACGGTGAAGGGCGCGGTCACGGTGCTCATCGCGGACATCAAGGAGATCCGCCGCGGCGCGGGCGCGGCAACGGAGTTCCCGCCGAAGCTCGAGGCGGCGAAGGGGAAGGCCGCGCCGCTGCTCGAACTCGCGGCCTGGTGCAAGGACCGCGGGCTGAACGTGCAGCGTGAGTGGGTGTTCTTCCAGGTCCTGGACCTCGATCCGGGAAACGACGCGGCGCGGACCGGGCTCGGCTACACGAAGAACGACGACCAGGTCTACACGAAGGAGCGCGAGGCGAAGCGGAAGGGGAACCAGATCGAGTACGCGGGCCGCAGCTACACCGTCGACCAGTTTCTCGCGATGCTCAAGAGCCGCGGCTACATGGAGATGAACGGCCAGTGGTACGGGCCCAAGCCGTGGAGCTACAAGATCTCGAATCTCTACCGCGACGACGGCAAGCTGCGCGTCACCTACGAGAACGCGGGGGTGATGGAGCGCACGCGGATCGAGAAGGAGAAGACGTACGACGTCACGACGAAGACGTACAAGGACACGATCAAGCGGATCTCGGTCGGGAAGATGATCGCGCCGATGGGGCAGGGGGACCCGATCCGGTCGGGCGGCGAGGACGTCTATCGCGGCCGCTCCGGCTCCGCGACGGTCATCATCGAGTCGCCCGCCGAGATGCTCGAGTGCAAGGTAAAGCCCGTCGTCGAAGTCACGAGCGTCGGCGGGGTGGTGAAGGTCACCGTGTCGAACGACGACGGCGGATCGCGCGAGCTCTTCACGCTGAACACCATCGCGCGGCAGGAGAAGTCGTACGACGTGTCGGACATCGCGCGGGGCAAGCGGCGGATCTACGTCCGGGTCGAGATGCAAAGCCCGTGGGTGAGCGCGGACAACGGGCTCGTGATGCTGATGCCGTCCACGCGCAACGACTCGTCGGTCTTCGACGTCTCGGCGCAGATCGCCGATCCGCTCAAGAGCGTGAACGCGCTGCTGAGCGGCGCGACGCCCGATCCGAAGGCCGATCCGAAGACGGATCCGAAGACGGATCCGAAGGTCATGTCGGACCGGGAGGCGGTGATCAAAAACGTCGCCGCGGCGGCGGATGCCGTCGCCGGCACGTCGGACACCCTGGACGCCGTGATCACGCGGATGGTCGAGGCGACGAAGACCATGAAGTACACGGACGCCGTGGCGGCGGAGCCTGCCTACGAGCCGCTGATGAAGTACGTCACCGATCCGCTGACGTTCGAGCTGAAGAAGTGCACCTCGTCGGCGATGATGGAGGTCGGGACGTGGTGGGGGAAGATGAACGTCACCGACCGGAAGAAGTTCGCGAATCACTACGGTCTCTTGTGCGCGGCGGCGAGGGCCAAGCCCAAGAAGTAGCCGGCCGCCAGGAGCCAGTGGAGAGCAGCCGGACCGATCCGAAGCAGGCGTCGCCGGCAGGCTTTGGACTCCAGAGTCGGTCGGGCGTCGTCTAACGCTGGTAGACTGACGCCGGGAGATCCGCCATGACCCAGACGAAAATCGCCTGCCACTGCGGCTGGGTTTTCTTCGTCGCCGAGCTTCCGCCCACGGGCATCAGCTGCCCTCGATGTGGCGAGCCCGTGGCGCCGCTGGCGGACTTGAAGCGCGCCGCCGCCGCACCGCTGCCACGCGGGGCGTGGCTCCTGGCGATCGCTGGAATCGCGACGGTCGCCATCGCGGGCTGGATCGCCTTCGGCGTCTTGAGGAAAAGCGGGCAGGCAGATGCGGCGCAGCCGCCCAAGCCGGGGACCGTGCCCGATATCACGGCGCCCGTGACCGGCGATCCGAAGCGGGAGCTGGAGCTGGCCGTTTGGCGCCAGAATGTGGTCGGCCTGCTCTCCCACCTCCTCAAGCAGCGGGGCGAGGCGCGTGCGAAGGAGCTTGCCGACCGCATCGCCGACGGCGATGTCGAGATCGACTTCCTGGCGTCGAAGGCGGGCTGCCCCGTGCCGGATCACTTCCGGTCGGCCGATGTCGTGAAGAAATTCGCGGGCTCGTCGGAGGTGGACAAGGCCGTCTCGTCGGCGCTTCGCAAGCTCGCCCCCGGCGACGCCTGGGAGTTCGAAGTGCTGCGGGGGATCGACCGGGTCGTCATTGCCGCGTCGTTCCGCGAAGTGCCGCCGGAGTTGAAGAGCGTCGTCGAGCGGTACGTCGCGCTGGGGGAAGGCGCCGCCACGTCGAAGGTGCCCAACCCGCCGGTGGAGCCGACGACGGAGCCGACGCTGCCGCCGACGCCGAAGCCCGAGCCGCTGCCTACCGATGTCGTGAAGGCGGTGCGGGAGAGGATCGTCCCGATGTCGGGCTACTACCAGTCGTTCCTCACGCCGGCGGAGCACGAACGGCTCAAAACACTTCTTCGTGACGGCAGGGGCATGCCGGAGGATCTCGAGTTTCTCGAGCAGCGCGTGCTCGGCGAAGTCTGGCGGGCCGTGACGGACGAGATCGCGTTCATCCGCTCCCAGATCGTCGAGTTCGAAGGCCGTGCGAAGGCGGCGGGGTCGGCAGGGAGCGACGTGGTCGTCAAGAAGGACGGTTCGAAGCTCGACGGCCGCGTGATCTCGGAGGACGACGAGGGGGTGAAGCTCGAGGTTACGCGCGGCTCGGTGAAAGGGATCGTCGTGGTGCCGCGCGCGGAGGTGAAGGAGATTCAGCGCGGCGCCGGGGCGGGGGCCTTGTTCCAGGCGAAGCTGGCGGAGGCGAAGGGGAAGCCCGAGGCGCTCGCCGAGCTCTCGAAGTGGTGCCGCACGAACGGGCTGACCGTTCACGGCGACTGGGTCTGCTGGATGGTGCTCGATCTCGATCCGGCGAGCGAGCTCGCGCGGCTCGCGCTCGGCTACGCGAAGAACGAGGCGGGCCAGTGGACGAAGGAGCGCGACGTCAAGGGCCGCGGCGAGATGATCGACTACGACGGGCGCAGCTACACGCTCGACGAGTTCAAGAAGGTCCTGAGGGCGCGCGGGTATGTCGAGCTCAACGGTTCGTGGCACGCGCGCAAGCCGTGGGGACTGAAGATCGCGAACCTCTATCGCGACGAGGCGAAGCTGCCGCTGGCGCTCGACAACGCCGTCGTCACGGAGCGGTCGAGGCTGGAGACGGAACGCACGGTGGACGCCATCACGAAGCAGCCGCGCGAGACGACGCGGCGCGTGGCCGTCTGCAAGATGATCGGGCCGCTGGGCAGGATGGACGAGGGCGTGACGAAGGGCCCCGATACGACGTTCAAAGACCGGCGGGGCAGCGCGACGATCATCCTCGACGCGCCCACGCCGTTCATCGACTGCAAGATCAAGGCGGTGGCCGAGGTCGCGATGCAGGGCGGCGCCATTCGGGTCTGGGTCACCAACGAGTCGGGCGGATCGAAGGAGCTGTGCAAGCTCGACTCGGTGAAGCGGTTCGACTCGTTCGTGGACGTCAGCGAGGTGGCGCGGGGCTTCAAGCGCATCACGGTGCATGTCGAGATGAGCGGGCCGTGGCTGGCGGCCGACAACGGGCCGGTGATGTTCCTGCCGTCGAAGGCGAACGACCTGAGCGTTTTCGACGTGACGGCCCAGGTCGCCGACCCGTTGAAGGCGGTGAACGCCGCGATCGCGTCGGTCGTGAAGCCGCCGGAGCCCACGGTCGAGAAGTCGATCGAGGGGGCGGCCGAGAAGGCGGGGGACGACGCGATCGAGGCCATGGTCAGGCGCATGCAGGAGGCGGCCAGGGGCGCGCCGTCGGGAGCGCCGGGCGAACCGCCCGAGGAATTCATGATGCTCTTCAAGTACGTGACGGACGCGGCGACGTTCGATCCATCGAAGCTGACGAACGCGGCGCAGGGCGAAATCCGCGAGTGGTGGACGAAGCTGGCGCCCGGGGCGAAGCGCAAGGTCGCGCTCGTCTTTGGCCGGCAGTGTGTGAAGGGGAAATAGGCTGATGAGAATCGTGGGCCTGTTTCTGCTGCTCGCGCTGCCGTGCTTCGCGGACGTCCTCGATCTGGCCGACGGCCGGCGCCTGGTCGGCGACGTCGCGGAGAAGAACGGCGTCTACTCCATCCGGATCGACGGCGAGGAGCTCACCTTCTCGAAGGAGGATGTGAAGCTGTGGATCAAGTCGCCGAAGGAGATGCTCGGCGACGCGGACAAGTCGGTCGAGGCCGCGAAGAAGCTCTACCTCGAGGCGCTGAACGAGAAGGACGACAAGAAGGCCGACGCGATGTTCCACGACGCGCTGCCGATGGTGCGGAAGGCGCGCGAGGCGTATGCCGAGGCGCGCGAGTGCTTCCCGCAGGGGCATGCGGAGCTCGACGATGCGCTCGTCAACATCATGAAGCTGATGCGGCTGGTGCGGGAGCGGTGCGGATCCCAGATCGCGAGCAGCGGGCCGGTGATCAAGACGTCCGAGCCGCCAAAGCCGGAGGTCAAGCCCGAGCCGCCGAAGCCGGAGCCTCCGAAACCGGCGGGCTCGCCGGAAGAACGGCTCGCGGCGGCCCTCGCCATCGCGAGGCAGCCGGAGAAGCGGGGCGACTATGGCCAGCGCGCGGCCGCGAGGGCGGCGCTCGACGGCGTCACGAGTCCGATGGGGCGGGCCCTTTCGGTCTTCCTGCTCCTCGACGACAAGGACTGGGGCCTCGTCACCGACACCGTGTGGATCAAGGCCGCGAGCTTCGAGCAGTCGTATTCGGGTCGGCTTCTGAAGCGGACCGACACCGAGATGCGGCTGGTCACGCCGCAGGGCGAGCTGCGGCTCTGGAAGGGAACACCGTGGAAGGTCGCCCTGCCGGGCGGCCAGCCCTTCGAGGCGGTCGAGGTCAAGGTCGCGGAGGACGTGAAGGGGCCGGCGTTCGAGCCGCTCCAGGCATGGCTGAGCGGCGGGGCGACGGACTTGAAGCCGCTCGTGGACGCCGTCAAGGCGATCCAGGCGAAGGATGCGTCGGCGCGCGTCGACGCGCTGCTGGTCTTCCTGGGCGGTGTGATCGATGCGCTGCTCGGCGTCGCGGTGACCGACGACCTGCTGAAGACGGCGGCCGCCGTCGGCTGGAAGAAGCCGGAGTGGGGGAATCTCGTGGGGACGAACGACGGGATCGCGCTGGAGTGCTTTCATCGATGGCTGAGCGTGGGGCTGCTCGACATGGCGCTCGTGGAGTTCGGGAAGGAGTACGGGAACTCGTCGTCGTTCTCGGTGCAGTATGCGCGGGGGATCCTGCTGACGCTGCGCGCGCTCCAGGCGGGGCGGATGTACGACAAGGCGTACATCCACTTCGAGACGATGGCGAAGAGCGCCACGTCGTCGGTGGTGAAGGAGCATCTGCTGGCGATGGCGAAGTCGATCCGCGCCGCCGCGCCGTGCAAGCTCTGCGCGGGGACGCAAAAGGTGAAGTGCGCGACGTGCCACGGCAAGACGAAGCTCAACCTGCAGTGCAACTTCTGCGGCGGGTCGGGGAAGAAGCAGACGCTGAAGGGCGTGGTGCAGTGTCCGGGCTGCAAGGGCGTCGGGACGTTCCAGAACGTCGACTGTCCGAAGTGCAAGGCGACGGGGATCGTCGACTGCAAGGTGAAGGGCTGCACGGTGGTGCCCGCGCCGAAGCAGGAGAGCATGTTCAGCGCGTCGGTGTGCGACTTGTGCCATGGCCGGGGGACGCTCTACGAGCGCGTGGCGCTGACGTGTCCCGAATGCGCCGGCATCGGGCTCTTTTTCTGGCCGAAGTCGGATCCGCGGAAGGGGTTGAAGGGAGTGCCGTAGGAGCAGGGGAGGTACGTGGTTCGAAGTTCGATGTGCGAAGTCACGCCTCATCCCCCCTTCCTGGAACGCGCGGGGACCGCGTTCCCCCAGAGGGGGTTTCCCCCGGGTCCGTTTCTAATCTCCTACCTTCCGCGCGGTGGGTGTACTAAGATCCGGCTCTTCCGGGGGATATGGTGACCGACAGCGCTCCGGTTCCGCCTTTGCCCGCACCGACGCCTGAAGCCGCGCCGGTCGAGGCAGCCCCGTCGCCTCCCGCCGCTCCCGCGCCGCAGGGCGGGGCCGACCGCCTGGACGTCCGGCGAATGATCGCCCAGGCGTCGACGAAAGTCTCCGTCAACGAGCTCGTCAAGAAGGGGACGAAGACGATCTCCCTCCTCTCCAAGGAGAAGATCGAGGCGATGGTCAACCAGGCGGTGAAGAACATCATCTCGAAGTACCGGATGATCGCCGCGGGCTTCGGCGACGTGAAAGACGAGGAGGTCGAGAAGGAGTCGCAGGCCGAATTCAACGAGCTGATGCAGCAATACCAGGACGCCAACAAGGCGAAGGCCGACCTGGAGGCTTCCAAGGGGGAGATGGAGGCGAACTTCGAGTCTCTCCAGAAGGAGCTCGAGACCCAGAAGGCGATCGCCGACGGCAAACTCTCGGAAGAAGCCGAGAAGATGATGGTCGTCGGCTTCAAGGAGTTCGAACACGAGCTCAACAAGATCGCGGCGAAGGTCTACGAGAAGCGCAAGCAGATCCTGGAGGCGGGCGGCGAGAGCCCCGAGGCGATCGCGGAATTCAAGCAGGTCGAGGAGAAGCTGAACGCGATCATCAAGAGGCTGCTGGAGAACCAGCGCGAGCTCTTCTTCGGCGCGGGCGGCCGCTACGCGCGGGACCGCGAGGTGGCGCTGCTCGAGAAGCGCATGGAGAAGATGTACGAGCAGATGCGCACGATGGAGAACGCGCTGAAGCTCTTCTCCAACCAGAAGCTGCTGACGAACCAGCAGGTCGCGAACATGATGCGCAGCCTCGGGATGCTCGAGGACAAGAACGCCGAGAAGCGGAAGGGCATGCTCAGCGTGGTGCTCGCCCAGAACCTGAAGCTGCGGAAGGAGCTGAAGGAGTTCGAGACGAAATCGGCGCCGCCGGTCCCGGAGCCGGCCGGCGTCACGAGCGAGAAAAGCGGGACATAGCGAAAAAAGATAGATACCGTCTCACAACTTCGAACGGAGGAGATATGGCTGTGGAGACTGCAGGCAAGGGGTCGGCGGAAACCGGCTCGGCGACGAAGAAGGGCATCCTCTACGTCGGCATGGACCTCGGCTGCTGGAAGACCTCGATCGCGTCGTCGAACGGCATGCGCGAGCAGGTCTACAGCGTGGTCGGATGGCCGAAGGACCCGATCTCGCGCAAGCTGCTGGGCAAGGACATTGTCTTCGGAAACGAGGCCTACCAGCACCGCCTCGCGTGCCATGTCGTGCGTCCGTTCGAAAAGGGCGCGCTGAAGTACGCCGAGGCCAAGGAGAGCGGCCTCACGCCCGAGCAGATCGTCAAGCACAAGGAGGCGGCGAAGGAACTGGTCAAGCACGCGGTCCTGATGGCGCGGCCCGAGAAGGGCGCCCTCGTCTACGGCGTCATCGGCGCCCCCGCGCGGGCCGCGATCCACGCCAAGAGCGAGATCATGGCGGCGTGCAAGGGCGTCTTCGACGCCGTGATGATCGTGAGCGAGCCGTTCGCCGTCGCGTACGGCATGAACATGTTCGAGGACGCCATCGTCATCGACATCGGGGCAGGCACGACCGACCTCTGCCGCATGCACGGCGCCATCCCCGAGGAGGCCGACCAGATCACGCTGACCACCGCGGGCGATTCGGTGGACGAGACGTTCTACGCCCTGCTCAAGAAGAAGTTCCCCGAGGCGCAGTTCTCGACCAACATGGTCCGCGAGATCAAGGAGAAGTTCAGCTTCGTGCACGACGTGAACGAGAAGGCCGTAGCGACGCTGCCCGTGGACGGCAAGCCGAAGCAGTTCGACGTGACCGATGTCCTGAAGGAGGCGTGCAAGGGCATCATCCCGCCGCTCGTCCACGGGCTGCGGCAGCTCGTCGGCACGTTCGATCCGGAATTCCAGCGCCGCATGCTCGGCAACACCGTGCTCGCGGGCGGAGGCAGCCAGATCAAGGGGCTCGATCGCCTCATCGAAGAGGCAATGGTCGAGTACGGCGGGGCGAAGGTGACGAAGGTCACGGAACCGGTGTTCGCGGGCGCGAACGGCGCGCTCAAGCTCGCGATGGACATGCCGGAGGATTACTGGCAGGAAGTCAAGTAGAAAGACGGAACACGAACAGAGGCCGGGGTGATGAGCCCCGGCCTTTTTCTTTCGGCGTTGCTTCCTCTCACTTCTCCCAGGCTCCCTCCGGTCGTCCCGCCTCCGCTCCCAGCCTGCGTTTCAGGAATCGCTCCAGACGGCGGCGGAAATCGGTGTCGCCCCCGTAGATCGCCACGGTCACGGCGTCCTGCGTGATCAGCGCGCCCGGGCCGGTCTTGCGAACGTCCTCGCGGACGCGTCCCTCGTCGCCGACGACGTACGCGTGATAGGCGGCGACGCGGAGCTGCACGCCGCCGCATTCGAACACCGCGTGCCATGCGTCGGTGCCGTGGACCTCCGGCGGGTCCTTCGGCGCCGCGGCGAGGCGAACGTTCGCGGGCAGATCGGCGGCCGTGACGCGAACGTCGTCGAGCACTCCCACCTGCCCGCCGCCCGCGACGCGGTTCTTGCGGCCGACGGCGCGGAGCAACTCCGGCAGCCCGGCCGCGCTTCCGGTGGCCGGGTGCAGGTGAACCAGAATCCGGTCCGACCACCACGTCTCGCCGCCATCCGGCTCGATCTGCGCGGCCAGCCGCATAAGCGCATCGTTCGTAGCGAAGTCGAGCGCCCAGTAGTCGAGCGTGCGGCCGCCGGCGTCGTGGAGTTTGACGGCGTAGCCGCGGCGGACGTCGGCCGCGGCCAGGTTGACGAATTCCCCCGATAGCTTCAGCGCCTCCGCCGGCGTAGCGGCGATCACGGGGTTCGCGTCGAACCAAACGCCGCGCATGTCGTCGGCGAGGTAGTAGTCCTCCAGCCGCGCCGTGCGGCTCCCGGTCGACCGGCCGCAGACGCCGTCGAGCCACTTCGTCATCATCGTGAAGCCGGGGCGCCGCGCCTTCGAATACTCCTGCACCACGAGGCGGCCGAAGCGGGACTGGGTCCGCGACGCCCGGCAGTCCGGCCCCTCGTTGGCGGTGAATGTCAGGCGTGAGGCCGCGTCGGCGTCCGCAACCTCGACGGCCCAGAACCCGAAGTCTCCGGGCTCGAACGCAACGTGCACCACGCGCACGGCGCCGCCGAGGTCGGCCTTCGAGAGCCACGGGAGCGAGAGCTTGAACCGCTCGATCTCCGGCCAGGACGCGAGCACCTTCGGAGCGCCGCCGTACGGGCGCAGGCCCTCCGGGAAGCCGCCGGTGAACGACTCGATCTTCGGGCAGCGCGGCTCGACCTCCTCCGCGACGTCGATCAGGTCGCGGCGCCGCAGTTGGAGCTCGCCCAGCTTCCGCTCCGATTCGCCGGAGTCGATGCCCGCCGTGACTCGGTCGCGCGCCGCGGCAATTTCACGTTCGAGGCGAAGCAATTCGTTGACGGCGGCGATGCGCGCCATCGAGCCCGGCAGGTCATGGGCGATGGAGAGTTCGTTGTAGGCCGCCGGCCAGTCGCGACGCGCGATGGCGGCCTTGGCCCGCATCAGCGCTCCACCCTTGTCGGCGAGCCGCTCGGCGGCGCGCTCCCAGGCGGGCTGCTGAATGGTCAGCGCACCCATGAACGTCAGTGCGGCGAACGCGCCGGCCGCGAGGGCCGCATAGCGATGGCCCCTCACGAGCGCGATCAGGCCCGCCAGGAGACTCTCTCCCGCGAGGATGAACGCCAGGATCGCGGAGTCGCGCTGGCCCAGGATGCGCGGGCCGGGAACGTACTGGAGCGCGACGACCAGGGCGCCGGCGAACCCGAGCAGCACGGCGAGTCCCGCGAGGTTTGTCTTCGTCCCGGCCTGCGGGGGACGGAGCGCGAGCCACGCGGCGACGCCCGTGGCGATCACCGACGGGATGCCAAGAACCACGAGCGCCATCACGTTGTTGCTGCCGTAGATCGAGGGCAGGAAGCCCGCGACCGGGAGCGCGGCGAGGAAGACGATCGCCCACGCGGCGACGATCCAGCGCACCGACGTTCCGCGCTGGAGCATGACGAAGACCGAGGCGGCGAGGACTCCGAAGAGCCCTCCCGACGCGATGCTGACGAGCAAGGGCGGCGGCCCGCCTGCGTTCGACTCACCGAGCGCCTTCGCGAGGATCAGCGTGCCGATGAACCCGCCGAGCGCCGCAAAGAACCCGACGGCGAGCACGACGACGGGCGATGACGCGCGGGGGAGGAAAGGCCGTCCGCGCCAGCCGAGGAAGAGGACCGACCCGGCCGTCGGCACGAGCAGGGTGGCGAAGCCGATGTCGACGAAGCTCTTGAGCACCGCTCCCACGAGGACCGTGGCCGCGTAGAGCGACAGCCAGATGCTGACCATCGACCAGATCATCGAGCGCTCGGCGGCGCGCTTCGCTTCATTCGCCAGGGCGACGACGTCCGTCGGCGTGGCGCCGATCCGCGTGACGTCGGTCCGCACGTCGCCGGCACGCTGGTACCGCCGCTCGGGCTCTTTCGCGAGCGCCTTGAGCACGACGGGGTCGTAGCGGGCGTCGATCTTCGCCATCTGCGACGGCAGCTGGAACGCGCCGACGGGAAGTTCGCCGGTGAGCAGTTCGTAGAAGACGACCCCGAGCGAAAAGATGTCGGCGCGATGGTCGACGGCTTTCAACTTCTCGTACTGTTCGGGCGCCATGTAGGCCGGCGTGCCCATCACGACGTTGGTCTGCGTGAGCTGCGCGCCGGGATGCGCCATCTTCGCGAGGCCGAAGTCGGCGATCTTAACGCGGCCCTCGCGATCGACGAGGATGTTCTCCGGCTTGATGTCGCGATGGACGATGCCGTGGTCATGGGCGTAGTCGAGGGCCTCGCAGACCTGCGGGATCATCTTCAGCGCGTAGTCCGGGCCCGGCCGGTCCTTCATGATGTCGCGGAGAGAGACGCCATCGACGAACTCCATCACGAGGAAGCAGATCGAGCCTTCGCGGCCGGAGTCGAAGATCTTCACGATGTTCGGGTGGTCGAGCGCGGCCAGCGCCTTCGCCTCGCGGCCGAACCGGACGCAGAATTCGGCGTCGTCGGCGAGCTTGGGTGAGAGCGTCTTGAGGGCGACGATGCGGCCGAGGTCGATGTGCCGCGCCTTGTAGACGATGCCCATGCCGCCCTGGCCGAGGACGCCCAGGATCTCGTATCCGCGGAAGGTCGCGCCGGTCTTCAGCGCCGGCTTCTCGGCCGGCGGCTCCGCCTCGTCGAGGGCGAATCCCGCGAGACAGCGCGGGCAGACGCCGCCGAACTGCCCGTTGACGACATCGGCGACGAAGGTCCTGCCGCAGTCGCGGCACCGGACTTGAGTTCGCATGCCATCATCAGGTAGCGACACGCCCGTTCCTTTTAGAGATTCTCGAAGAGCTCGCGGACTTCGTCGTCGACGTCCGGTTCATTCTCCACGGTTTCGCGGAGGGCTCCCCGGATGAGCTCGCGGAGGCGCCTCTTCGCGCGATGCAGCAGGTTGGTCACGTCGCCGACGGAGATCCCGAGCCGGACGGCGAGGTCGTCGTAGCTGGCGCGGTCGCCCGCCGCCGAGAGGTGGCCGCGGACGGCGTCGAAGTTCGGGCCCAGTTCGGCTTTCAGCGCGTCAAAGGCGTTCTGCAGCACGGTCAGCGCCCACGAGCGCTTGAACGCGACCTCGGGAGTCTCGGGGTCGGCGGGGTCGATCCCGACGTGGGTCTCGCCGCGCGCGCGATCGAGTGAAAGCGGGGTGTCGCCGCGCTTCTGGGCGTGGGCGACGCGCCACTCGTTCGAGAGAAAATGCTCCAGCGTGGCCAGGAGGTAGTTCTTGAACCGCCCGCGGGTGCGGTCGACGCGGTCGAGGAGGTTCTTGGAGAGGAAGTGGGCGAAGTAGCCCTGGGTCGCGTCTTCGGCCTCGTGCTCCGCGAGCCCCTTGCGGCGGAGGTAGACATAGACGGGAGGCCAGTAGGTGGCGCAGAGCCGGTTGACGGCGGTGGAACGGTGCGGATCGGCCGGGTCCTGGGCGCGGAGGACGACGGACCAGAGGGTCGGCTGGAACTCTGCCACGAGTCGAGTCTACCGTGTTTCTTCGAACGGAACGCGGCCCGGCTGCGTCCAAGAATTCATGCATTGACCATGCATAGACCGCGTTCTATAGTCATCATCTCCTCGAGGAACGAACTGTGAGACATCGCTCGGATCGCGGCTCCGCGCTGACGGCGCTCGTCGGACTCGCCATGGGGGTCGTCTGCGTCATCGCCCTTGCGACGCTCTTCGTCGCCGTCAAGAAGCAGTTCGGGGGCGACACGGGTCCGGTGGCGAAGGCCGATCCGAAGAAGGCCGATCCCAAGACGGAGCCGAAAACCGAACCGAAGACCGACGCGAAGCCTGATCCGAAGGCCGACGTGAAGGAAGCTGCCAAGCCTGACGAGCCGAAACCCGCCGAGGAGGAGCCGCAGTTCCGCGCCGCGGAGGTGCAGGCGACGATCGAGAAGTCGATTGGCCGGATCAACTATGTCGCCATCGTCGCGCAGCTCTTCGAGCTCGACGGCCGCCATGGCGACGCGGCGCGCCTCCGTGCGCAGCTCGTCTCCGAGGCGGGGCGCGTGAAGACGCTCATCGGCATGTACGAGCGGGCCAAGGGAACGGCGAAGTTCGACTTCATCCACGGGGACGACAAGATCACGACGTTCGACGGCGTCGCGATGAACAACAAGACCGCGGCCGACGGCCAGATGCGGCTGCACGTGGCGAGCATCAAGGCGCTGCCGCGGGCGGCGGTCGCCGTGCTTCGCGGGAACTCGCCGGTGATGTTCCAGATCTCGTACCGCGAGGTGCCCGAAGGCTGGCTCAAGTTCGCGATGATGCTCGTGACGGACGACTCCATCGCCGATGCGGAGCCGGTCAAGCCCGATCCGGTGAAACCGGACCCCACGAAGCCCCCCGTCAAGCCCGACCCTGTGAAGCCCGATCCCGCGAAGCCGCCTCCGAAGGTCGACGCGTCGCTCTTTGGCATCCTCCTCGACCCGAAGCAGCGGACGGACGTGATGCAGCGCGGAGGCGCGGCCGTCGAGTTCAAGAAGCTGGCGGCGGCCAACCTCCAGTGCGCGGGCTGGTTCAGCGCGGCGCGGTACTTCCTCGAGGGCGACGACGCGGCGTGGGGCGTGGACAAGGGGCCGGGCGCGCAGGCGCTGGCCGACTACTTCAGCGCCGCGAAGATCCGGGACGTGGCGACGTTCGATGGCGAGCGTCACCTGGCGGCAGCGGGCCACCTCGCGCCGAAGGCGAAGGAGAAGAAGGGCGAGATCTTCCGCATCTTCGCGCTGGGCCACATTTCCGACGCGGCGCTGCGGCTCGGCGTCACCGATCCGCGCGTGCGGACGGCCGCCGAATCATGCGGGCTGATGCTGACGGACGACAAGCGCAAGTGGGGCGATGCGCTCGGCGCGGCGACGGCGTCGATCCTCTACTGGATGGGCATGAACCAGCAGGAGAAGGCGCTGGAGGCGTACGCGCGGTACAAGTCGCAGTCGGATGCGGCGGTCTGGTTCGTGGCGGCGCTTGCCGAGTTCTCCCTGGCGCTCTCGAAGCAGAAGTACGACTGGGAGGGATTCCATCGCAAGCTCATGTCGTTCCAGAAGCAGTGCAAGGATCCCGACGATGCGGCCTATTTCGAGATGCTCGCTGAAACGGTCCGGCAGATTGCCGGGTGCATCGCGTGCCGGGGCGGACTGTCGCTGGCGTGCCCGCTCTGCCAGGGCACGGGCCAGCAGGACCGGCTGACCTGCCCGTCGTGCAAGGGCTCGTCGGCGGGCGCCGTCGACGATCGCTACCGGAAGGCCGGCCAGACGAACTGCGGCAAGTGCAGCAACACGGGCTACGTGACGGGGAAGTGCACGAAGTGCAACGGCGCGGGCAAGCAGGAGTGCGACACCTGCCACGGCAAGGGCTGGCGCGGCACGGTCACGGATGGATCGATCTGGAACCTGTTCAATCGCACCGATTGCTATCGGTGCCAGGGCTCGGGCAGCGTCATTCCGGGAGCGGCCTGCCGCTGTGGAAACTGCCGCGGGCTGGGCTACACGATCACGCCGAAGCGATGACCGTCTGACATCCTTGCATTCGCGAACGGCCTTCCGGCATCAAGCCGGAAGGCCGTTCACGTCTTGCCTACCCGTTCGTGGTCGTCCCCGTGCGCGGCGGGCCATGCTGGAGCAGGCACATCGTCAGGCAGTTCTCCAGCTGGAGCCGGGCGTTCTCCACTTCGTTGCTGAGGATCTCCGCCGCCTGGCGGAGACAGTCGGTGTGATTCTCGTCGGCGAGCGCGCGGCAGGCGACGGGATCGGGGTCCGTGCGGCAGGTGATGATCGCCGCGGCGTAGGCGTCGTTGCACCCCGTGAGGTTGTCGGTGAAGCGGTCAAACGCCGCCTTGATCGCCAGGCGGAACGCGTCGAAGCACTTCTTGCGGCATTCCTGGAGCGGGCTGAGACTGCGGGCCATCGTGCCTCCTATTGAAAAGCAGTTAAACCGTTCTCGCTACTTTACACCGAAGACCCGCGGGCGCGCCCCGATTCCATCGAATCCCCACGCCTCCGTCCGGCGCGCGGTCGGCGTGCGCAGGGCGCCGACGCAGCCTGACTTCGCCGAGAGGGCCACGACGCCTCTCGAGAACGGCGTCACGAAAACCGCTCCATCGTCGGCGAGCGCCTCGCTCCGGAGCACGGACAACGTGGCGGGCGACATCACCTCGACGCGGCCCTTCGAGGTCCCGAGAACGACTTCGCCGCCCATCGACGCCGCCGACATGATGCGAACAACCCCAAGGCGCGTGTCGGCGCTCCGCGACGCCTGCGGCCAGACAACGAACGGCCGGTCTCCGACGGGGCTGACCAGGATGGCCGGTCCGTCGGGGCTGTCGAACCAGGCCACCGACCATGCGCGTATCGCCTTCGGGCTTGCCGGCGTTTCGCGCCCGTCGGCGTCGAGCGCCAGGAGTCGTTTCGAGTCGTCGATGTAGAACGCGATCCAGCGGCCGCCCGCAAACGTCTCGGTCCCCGCGGGGTGCCTCGCGATGGGAACCCGCGGAGCCGGTTTGCCGTCACGAGCCGCGAAGCGCAGGAGATGCTCCGGCTCAAGGACGAGCACGTCGGCACCGCGGAGCTCCGCGGCGCGGCCGTCCTGGAGATCCTGAAGCCAGAGCGGCGATCCGTCGGCACCGCTGAAGATGCCGACTCGCTGCACCCAGAGGACGAGGATGTCGGCCATTCCGTCCCTGCTCACATCCGGCGTCACCGCAAGGCTCACGGGCAGATTGCGGAACAGGTCACGTCGGATCCACCGGGGCGTGGCCAGTGTGCCGCGGTCGTCCATCACGACCCACTCGACCGAGCCGCCGAAGTCGCCGGCGGCGATGCAGCGCATCACGCTGATGTCGTCAGGCACCCTGGCGCGCGTGACAGCGCCGGAGGCGGCGTCGATGATCAGGAGGTCGCGGTCCCCGGCCGCCAGGACGGCCTTCTCGCGGCCCGGCGCACCTGCCACGGCGGGTGGAATCGAGGTTGCGACCGCCATCTGGCGCCACAGCCAGGGCGAGCCTGCCGCGCGGACGACAACGACCTCGCCGCTCTTCGACGTGAGGACGATTTCGGGCGCGCCGTCGGCGTCGAGGTCAGCGCAGGCGGCCGATCCGCGAAGGCCCTCCGCCAGCGTGAAGCTGCGCAGCGTGCGGCGCGTCGCCCCGGAGATGACGATGAAGCCGCGGTCGTGGGTGACGACGATGTCGGGCACGCCGTCTTCGTCAATGAGACCGAGCGCCGGTACGCCGACCGGCGGAGCCGGGAGCGCGATCTTCGCTTCGACCGCGCCCGTTGCCGCGCTCAATCCGTAGAGCAGGCGACCCTGCGTCGCGATCCAGAGGGTCTCTCCCGCGAGCACAGGGGGCGTAGCGCGCCCCTCGAGTTCGCGGCGCCAGAGGAGGGATCCATCCGCAAGCCGGCACGCTCGCACGTCGGACGTCTGCTCGTCGAGGTCGCACGCCACGTAGGCGGTCGAGTCGGTGAGCGTCGGATCGCTGACGGTGAAACCCGAGGCGAGGTCGAGCCGGACGGCCGAGACCGCTCCGGAGGCGATGTCATAGAGCTCGAGGCCGCCGTCGCGGATCCTCGCGACGGTCGGCCCGTTCGGCAGGAGCCGGGCGCTGGGGTCATACGGCGTCGTCCAGATCGGTGCGCCGGTCTGAGGGTTGAACGCGTGAAGTTGCGCATCCGTCGCACAGATGATCGCCGTCGGTGCGCAAATCGGTGCCTGGAAGGCGATGCCCGGCAGGTCAGCGGACCAGAGCGTCCGGCCGGTGGCGCCGTCCAGGCAGATCAGCTGGGTTGCCGTTGCCACGAAGACGCTGCCCTTCGCGATCGCGGGAGGCCGGATGGAGGGGATGGGCAGCGCCGCGCTCCACAGCAGGTGGCCCGATCCGTCGAAGGCGCGCGCGTGCGTGTCGGCGTTGACGATTTCGGGCCGCCCGTCACCATCGAGGTCGCCCAGGGCAGCGTGCCCCGTCAATCCGCCGGAGCGCCACCACAGCATGGGGGCGAGCGACGCCGCGACGCGGACGACCTCGCCCCTCGTCGGGCTCAAGTCGAATTCCTGGGGAAAGTGGTTCGCGAGTTCGAACCGCACGCGGATCGGCGCCGCGGGGACCGGGAGCTTCTCCGGAAGCGGCGCCTGGAAGACGATCTGTCCCGTCTGGACGTCGGTGACGGTGCAGATCGCCTCGCGAGGAAAGACGACACCCTCAAGAGGCGCCTTGTCGTCGAGGAGCTTGATCGTCTCGATCCGGTAGAGGCCGCCGCCTGACGACTGGAGGGTGAGGGTGCGTGGCTCGTAGCCCGGTGCGTACGCCGTGAGCTTGTAGGCGCCCTGCTTGAGCGAGAAGACGGCGGGGGCGATCCGCTGATCGAGGAGGGCTCCGTTGGCGTCGGTCAGCGTGAGGTTGGCGACGGGCTCCGTGACGATCTGGAAGTGCGCGAAGACCGATTTCATGATGAACGTGTGGCGCGTCTGGCTGCCCCTGCCGATCGAGATGGGCTGGGTCTGCTCGTAGTAATCGGCCAGGCGCATCGTCAGGGTGTGCTCGCCGGCGGAGATGTGGTTGAGTTCAAGGGGTGTGCGGCCGATGGGGGCGCCATCGAGCGTGATTTCGGCGCCTGCCGGATCGGTGACGAGGGTCGCGCCGCCGGGCCGCGTGTAGAACCACATCGAGAGCGCGACGAGGGCGACCAGCGCCGCGGTCGCGACGCCCGAAAGCGCCTTGTGCCGGACGACCCACTTTCGCGCGAGCGAGAGCGGCGTGTCCTGCCACGCCGCGCCGCGTCGCCCTTCCAGGTAAGCCTGCACGTCATCGGCGAGGGCGCGGGCATTGGCGTAGCGGTCGGGCTTGTTCGGCGCCATCGCCTTCCTGACGATGGCGAGCACTTCCGTCGGGACGACGCGGCCGGCGAGCACGGTCTCGATGGGCACCACGCGTCCCTCGGCGGCGGCGATCAGGAGGTCCGTCGTCGTCTGTCCGCGGATCGGCTTGCGGCAGGTCAGCATCTCGTAGAGGATCGCGCCGACACCGAAGACGTCGCTCTGCTGGTCGACGTCGGCGATGTTGCCGCGCGCCTGTTCAGGCGCCATGTAGGCGGGAGTGCCGGCGACCATTCCGTCGAGCGTCTTGCTTGCGTCCGCGTCGGTGCGGAGCGTACGCACATCACCGGCGCGATCGGGTCGTCCGAAGACCTTGGCGAGTCCCCAGTCCATGACGAGGACCTCTCCGAATTCGCCGAGCATGACGTTCTCGGGCTTCAGGTCGCGGTGGATGACGCCCTTGGCGTGAGCGTAGGCGAGGGCGTAGCAGATCTGCTGGATGATCTGGAGAAGGCGCGTCTGGCTGAACTCGTGGGTGACGGTCGGATTCCTGGCGTCGAGTTTGTCGATGATGTCACGGAGCGCCCGGCCCTTCACCAGGCGCATCGTGAAGAAGAGGTTGCCTTCGTGGTCGAGACCGACTTCGTGGGTGGGGACGATGTTGGGATGTTCGAGCTGGGCGGTGGCCTGGGCCTCGTCGATGAAGCGGGCGAGGTCGTCGGCGGTGAGTCCGTGCTCGGTGCGGATGACTTTCATCGCGACATGGCGGCGGAGGCGCTTGTCGTAGGCCTTGAGGATGCGGCCCATGCCGCCTTCGGCGATCTGGCCGCGGAGCTCGTACTTGTCGTCGCTGGCGAGCTCGTCCACGGCACGGGCGGTGGTCGGGTCGGAGGCGGCGGCGCGCGGCGTACGGGTGCGCGGGGTCATGGTCTGCGTCGCCCGTTCGATGGCGATGGCGATGGCGGTGAGCTCAACCAGCTGCGCGGGGGTGAGGAGGTTGCGGAGGAGGAGGAGTTCGCCGAGGGAGCGGTGGTCGGTGTCGCGGGCGGCGAGGAGTTCGGCGAGCTGTTCGGGGGTGAGCAGGCGGCGCTCCACGGCGAGACTGGCGAGGAGGTCGTCGGTGCGGGAGGGCACAGGCGGAGAGTATAGCAGGGCGGAGAGGGTGAGCCCGGACACCGACGGGAGCGAAGGAACCTTGGCGCCGCGAAGACTGCCCTGCGGGCTGGAACGCAGAGCGGCAGAGAAGGCAGAGAGCGCAGAGTCGGACTTGGAAAAAGGGGACGAGCTGACCCGGAAGGGTTCAAGAACAGGTGATACGGGCGATCTAACGCCATGCACGCAAATGACTTGAAATTTTGTGCCGCGACTTTTCGGGTCAATCGGCAACACCTATGTAAGGAGGTGTTGATGACACCACTGAGAGAGCCAGACGCGGCGATGAAACAACTGACTGAAGCAGTCATCGGCGCCGCGATTGAAGTTCATCGGGCGCTTGGACCAGGCTTGCTGGAATCGGTTTATCGAGAAGCGATGGTTCTCGAACTGAGAGAGCGGGGTATCGCGTTCGAACAGAAGCGGCGTTTCGTCGTGCGCTATCGCGAGACCATCGTTGGGAAGGGGGAGATGGACATCGTCGTCGCCTCACTCCTCGTCGTCGAACTCAAGACCGTCGAGCGTTTCGCGCCGATTCATGAAGCCCAGCTGAAGAGTTATCTCCGAGCCGGCGGGTACCACGTCGGCCTATTGCTGAACTTCAACGTTCCCGTTCTGGTGGACGGGATCAAGCGGGTCGTCTGCACTTCTCCCTGAAGACGGTCGGTTGCCTGCGGCCTGCCCCTGGCTTGCAGCTCAGTCGCTCTGCGCTCTCTGCTCCCTCTGCCACTCTGCGTTTTACCTTTTCCGTCGCCTCGCTGATTTCGCTAGTAGTCCCTCCTCTCCGCTCTACTCCCTCCTCGGAGGACATGAACATGAAGAAACTCGCCCTTGCCGCGATGTTCGCCGCGACCCTGGTCGTTCACGCCCAGGAGCCCGCCAAGGACCGCTTCGTCGTTCACGAGTGGGGGACCTTCACCGCCGTCTACGGCGCTGACGGCACCATGATGGACTGGCGCCCGCTCACGACCTCGGACCTTCCGCGCTTCGTCTACGACCGCGCCACCGTGGCTCCGGTCGTGCGCGTCAACGAAAAGAAGAACATGGTCCAGTCGAAGCAGCGGATGGAAACGCCGGTCCTCTACTTCTATGCCGGCAAGGAGATGACCGTCGATGTCTCCGTCGGCTTCCCGCAGGGCCTCATCACCGAGTGGTACCCGCGCGTTCGCGACTTCCGGCCCGCGCTCGGCGACGGCATCAAGCCCGTCGCCGTCAAGGACGGCTGGGTGCGCTGGGGCAACGTGCGCATCGTGCCGCGCGACACGAAGGTCGAGCTCCCGAAGGAAGGCGAGGCGAGCCACTACTACCACGCGCGGGAGACCGACGCCGACTACGTCCGTGTCTGCGGTGAGGATGGGCAGAAGGTCGAGTTCGAGAAGTTCCTCTTCTACCGCGGGATCGGGAACTTCCCGCTGCCGATGACGGTGAAGGCCGTCGACGGCCGCCTCTCGATCGCGAACCCGTCCGCCCGCGACCTCGGCGCCGCGTTCGCCATCACGGTGCATGCCGACGGATCGGGCCAGTACCTCTCGCTGGGGTCGATCAAGAAGAACGCCGCGATGGACGTCGTCTTCCCGAAACAGGCGCTCTCAAAGGCCGACCTGATCCCCGGCATCAGCCGCGAGCTGCAGGAAGCCCTCACGAAGGCGGGCCTCTACTCCAAGGAGGCCGCATCGATGGTGAAGACGTGGACCGACAGCTACTTCGAGCAGGAGGGGACGCGCATCCTTTACCTCCTGCCGGAGGCGCTGACCAACGAGCTGCTCCCGCTGACGATCTCGCCGGCGCCGACAGAAGTGAAGCGCATCCTGGTGGCGCGCATCGATATCCTGACGCCCGAGCAGACGGCGGCCCTCCAGTCGCTGCTGCGCGATCTCGGGAGCGATGCGTTCGAGGCGCGCGACGCGGCGCAGAAGAAGATCCAGAACTACGGCCGCTTTGCGGAGCCGGCGCTTCAGGAAGTGGTGCGCACGACGACGGATGCCGAGATCAAGTCGCGCGCGCAGGAACTGCTGGGCAGGATGGCCCCCAAACGCTAACCCGCCGCTTCGTCCGTGACAACGACCCTGGGCCCGTGCTCAGGGTCGTTGCGTCAACGCGCGTCGCGCGTCCAGCCGGACCGCTGCCGATGGATGGCGGTCGGCCAGCCGCATGAGCAGTTCTTTCGCGTCCCGCGTCCCGATCCGTTCGAGCACGGTAATCACGCGCGACACGCCCGGGGGCGGGGGGTTGGGTCCGCTCATCCGATCGAGCAGCGTCTGCACTCGCTCGCGCACCTCGTCGGTCGGCGCATCGCGCAGGGCGTCGCGCAGCTCGGGCTCGGCCTCGCCGCCCAGCTTCTGGAGTTCAGTGGAGACGCGGTCGCGCTCCGCGATGTCGTCCGCGTTCAGCCCGTCGATGAGCGGACGGACCCCGTTTCGAGCGGAGAGATCGAGGCGGGCTTCGATGCGGAGGACCGAGGCGTCACCGCGGGCGGCCAGGACCCAGATCGCGGCGTAGGCGCGGCGCGCGTCGCTGCCGCTGATCGCGCGGATCTCGTCGTCGGGTTCGAGGGCCTCGTCGGGCGCGAGGCTCCACAGGATGGCCGAACCGTTGGCGAGGCCCGTCGCGAGCGACCGGCCGTCGGGCGAGAACGCGAGCGCGCTGACGACGCTCGCCGCGATCTCGAACCGCATGACTTCCAGGCCGGTCACGGTCTCCCAGATCCGCACGGTGCGATCGGCGCCGGCGGAGGCGAGCAGCTTTCCGTCGTGCGAGAAGGCGATGCAGCGGATCTCGTCGGCGTGCGCGGTGAAGGCGAAGCGGGGCGACTGGCGCTCGACATCCCACAGGACGATCATGCGGTCGGCGCCCGCCGACGCCAGCAAGCGGCCGCTGAAAGCCACCGCCGAGACGCGGCCCGTGTGCCCCTTCAATTCGGCGGCGACAGCGCCGGAGCGGGCGATCTTGATCGAGCCGGCGGCGACGGCCACGGTCTCGCCGTCGGGCGCGAAGGCGATGGCGCTGGCCCCGAGCGAGGGCAGGTATTGGGTCGGCGGCCGGCCATCGAGGGGCCAGAACGTGGTCGCCCCTTCGTTGCCGCCCGCGGCAATGCGGTCCGCCAGGTAGGCGACCGCGATGATGTCCCGTCCGTGGCCGCCGAGCATGATCGACGCGGCGTCGTCGGTCAGGTCGGTGAGCCGCAGGACTCCCATCGTGCCGCCGGCGAGCAGCCGCTTGCCGTCGGGTGCGAGGGCGAGCGCGGTGACGGGCGAGGGGTGGCGGATCAGGCGGCGCTGGTCGCCGGTCGCGATGCTCCACTCTCGCACGGTCCCGTCGCGGCCGCCGGTGAAGAGCGATGTGCCGTCGCGCGAAAACACGGCGCAGGTGACGGAGTCCTCGTGGCCGTCGCCGACGGCGAGCTCGCGGAGCGCGGCGAGGTCCCAGAGGCGGACCTTCTTGTCGGCGCCCCCCGAGACCAGCGTACCGTCCGGCAGGAAGGCGAGCGACGTGACGGCCTCGGAATGGCCCGGGAGCCAGCCGATGGCGCGCCCGGTGCGCGACTCCCAGAGCCGGATGAGTCCGTCGTCGCCGGCGGAAGCGAGGGTGCCGTCGGCGCGGAACGCGATGGCGCGTACCCAGCCTGCGTGGCCGCCCTGCCGGAAGAGAGGGGCTCCGCTGGCGGGGCTCCACGACCGGACCGAGCCGTCGGCGAAGCCTGCCGCGATGGCCCCGCCGTCCGGCGCGTAGGAGATCGCCGTCAGGAGCTCGCCGCCCGTCGGGATCGTCAGCGGCTCGTGCTCCGGGGGCAGCGACCAGAGCCGCAGGGTGTGGTCGTAGCTGCCGCTCGCGAGCGTCCGCCCGTCGGGCGAAAACGCGACCTTGTGGACGTAGCTCGTGTGGCCGATCAGCGCGCAGTACGAGGCGCGCGACGCGACGTCCCAGAGCTGGATGGTCATGTCGTAGCTTGCGGAGGCGAGCGTGCGTCCGTCGGGCGAGTACACCGCGCCGGCGACGCGGCCGAGGTGCCCGCGCAGCTCGGTCGGCGCCCCCGATGCCGTGTCCCATAACGTCACGGCACCCCGGGCCGAGGTCGAGGCGAGCGCGGCGCCGTCCGGTGAGAAGGCGAGCGAGGTGATGGTGGGTCCGTCGCCGCGCAGCGTGCGGAGCAGGAGGCGCTTCTTCGCGTCCCAGAGATGGATGACGGAGTCGCGGCTCGCGGACGCGATGATGCGTCCGTCGCGCGAACAGGCGACCGCGGTGACGACGTCGTCATGGTGAAAGAGCGCGGAGCCGAACTGGCGGATGGCTCCGTGGGGAAGGTCGACGACCGGAGCGGGTCGCGCGGCCGGGGCGTCGGGGGCCGACGGCCGCACGGTTGTGCAGCCCGCGAGGAGGACGAGCAGGCAAGCCCGGCGCATAGTGACGAGGACGTGCCGGGCTGCGGCAACCCTGCAAGAGGTGAAAAGACGTAGACCGTGGACCGTAAGACCGTGGACCGTAAGACCGTAGACCGTAGACCGTAGACCGTCGGACCGTAAGACCGTCGAACCGCGGTCCACGGTCCACGGTCCACGGTCTACGTTTCAGGCTTTCGTTACCGGCATCATCCGGCCGGTGCCGAACGACTTTTCGCTCACCTTCAGCACGATGCCCGACTGCCAGCGCTTGTGCTCCGAGACCCGCATCAGCTGCCGGCAGCGCTCGACTTCCTCGCTCGAGGCGTGCGCCGGAATTGGCAGGCCCTGGACGAGCGCCTCGGCGATGGGGGAGATGCGCGGGTAGTCGAACGGATCGATCTGCTCGGGTCGGAGTTCGGCGCTCGCCGGCCGCTCGAGGATGAAGGGCGGTATGACGCCGCGGCCCGAGTCGTACCAGCGCGAGATGTCGTAGACCTGCGGCTTGGTCAGATCGCCGATCGGGCAGAGCGAGCCGGCCATGTCGGCGTAGAGCGTGCCGTAGCCGAGGGCGAGTTCGGTCTTGTTGCTCGTGTTGAGCAGCATGCCGCCGTAGCGGTTGACGTACGACATCAGGATGACCATCCGCAGCCGTGCCTGGATGTTCTCCGCCGTCACGCCGCCGCCGGCGACGAGGGGGCCCAGCGACTGCTCGGCGGCCGTGAAGAGCGGCTCCAGCGGGACGATCTCGAAGGCGATGCCGAGCTGGCCCGCCAGCGCGCGCGCGCACTCGGTCGACTGCGGGTCGTTGTAGCGCGACGGAATCGCGACGGCGGTCACCCATTCGGGGCCAAGCGCCTCCCGCGCGATGCAGGCGACGAGAGCACTGTCGATGCCGCCCGAGAGCCCGAGGAACGCGCGGCGCAGGCCGTTCTTCCTGGCAAAATCGCGGACGCCCAGGACGAGCGCCTCGAAGAGCTCCTCCGGCTCCTCGAGTTGATCGACCTCCGCGGGTTCGCCGAAGGGATCGATGACGCGTGTCGCCTCCTCGAACCGTGGAAGCGACGCCGTGACACGGCCGCGCGCGTCGACGCAGAAGCTGCCGCCGTCGAAGATGAGCTCGTCGTTGGCCCCGACGGCGTTGATGTAGACGAGGGGCAGGCCGGGCCGGCGTGCCAGTTCGTGCCTGCGCTCGACGACCTTCGTGCGGTAGGGCGATGCGCTCAGGCAGAGCAGGAGTTCGGCTCCGTCCGCCTTGAGCTCGGCGGCGGGATGAACGGGGTGTCCTTCGTCCCACAGATCCTCGCAGACCATGAGCCCGACGCGCCGCCCCGCCATCTTCACGATCCCGTTGTGGGTGCCGCCGACGAACCAGCGGTGCTCGTGGAAGACGTCGTGCGACGGCAGCAGCCGCTTCGGCTGGACATGCGCGATGCGGCCGCCCTGGAGCACCATCGCGGCGTTGTAGAGGCCGGGGTGGTTGGGCGTGGCGCGCGGAGCGTGGTCGATCGACCCGATCACGACGGGCGGCGCTTCGGCAAGCCGCCGTGCCAGGTCGGCGTTCGAGGCGATCGTGGCACGGACGAATTCGTCGTCGCACAGCAGGTCGCGCGGCGGATAGCCGGTCAGCGCCAGTTCGGGAAAGACGATGAGCTCCGCGCCGGCGGTGACGAGCGACTCGACGGCCGCGAGGATTCGCTGGGAGTTGCCGGCGAGGTCGCCGAGGCGCGTGTTGATCTGGGCGGCGCCGATTCTCACGAGCGGGGGATTCTACACTACCGCCGGAACGTCCGGACCCCTTCGCCCTCGGCAGGAGGATCGGGAGTGCAAGTCGAAAAAGTGGGTGCCGTCCCGGCCGAGGCGTTGGCCTGCGGCCCGAGAACGCTGACCCCTATGGACGCGAAGGGCACAAAGGAAGAAGGCCTCCAGCGCCTCCTTCGGGGTCTTCCTTCGAGTCCTTCGGGACCATTGGGGTCTTCCGACGCGGGCGTGTCCCACTATTCCGACTTGCACCCGAGGATCGGGAGGCCCGTGGTCGTTTCATCCACGCAAGACGGTCCAACCGCTACACTGCCTCCTCGTACTACCTTCGCGTTCAGGGAGGATTGATGCGAACCGCGTTCCTGCTGCTTCTCGTCTTTGTTCCGCAAGAGGGGTCGAAGAAGGACCGCTTCGCCGAGGAGCTCTTCGATCAGTTCAAGTGGCGCGAGATCGGCCCCGGCAACATGGGCGGCCGCATCACCGACATCGCCGTGCTCGAATCGAAGCCGCAGCACTTTCTCGTCGGCGCGGCGAGCGGAGGCGTCTGGAAGACGGTCAACAACGGCACGACGTGGACGTCGATCTTCGACAGCTACGGGACGTCGTCGATCGGCGACCTGGACATCTGCCAGTCCAATCCCGATCTGATCTGGGTCGGCACGGGTGAGAGCAACGCGCGCAACAGCGTGACGCCCGGGGACGGCGTCTACAAGTCGAAGGACGGCGGCAGGACGTTCGAGAATATGGGGCTGAAGGGGACGCGCCATATCGGGCGCGTCGTGATCCACCCGAAGAACCCCGACACGGTCTTCGTCGCCGCGCTCGGATGCATCTACCAGCCGAGCCGGGACCGCGGGCTGTTCCGCACAACCGACGCCGGCAAGACGTGGACGTGCGTCAATTTCATCGATGAAGAGACCGGGTTCATCGATCTCGCCCTGGACCCCGCCGAACCGAACACGATGCTGGCGGCCGCGTACGCCGTGCGCCGCGACGGTTTCTCCAGCAGCGCCTCCCCGACGCTCCACAAGGAAGGCGCCGGCATCTACCGGTCGACGGATGGCGGCGACACGTGGACGAAGATGACCCAGGGACTTCCCAAGGGCCCGATGGGGCGCATCGGCCTCGATTACCACCGGAAGAACTCGAAGATCGTCTACGCCATCGTCGAGACGAAGGCCACGACCGCGATGGACACGACGCCGGGGACCGGCACGTACATGGGCATCAACGCCGAGGACGGCGACGGCGGCGTCACGCTGACGCAGGTGGCGAAGGACGGCCCGGCCGAAAAGGCCGGGCTCGCGGTCGGCGACGTCATCAAGGAGTTCGGCGGGAAGCCGGTGGACAACTACCAGGCGCTCGTCGTCGAGATCCGATCGCGCAAGGCCGGCGACAAGGTCACCGTCAAGTTCCTGCGCGGAAGCGAGGAGAAGACGACCGAGGTCACGCTCACGAGCCGCGAGGAGCGGGAGGAGGGCGGGACAAAGCTCATTTCGCTTCAAGACCCCGGCGACAAGGGCGGTGTCTTCCGCAGCGATGACGGCGGCGAAAACTGGAAGTTCATGTCGACCCAGAACCCGCGTCCGTTCTACTTCAGCCAGATCCGCGTCGATCCCGCCGATGACCTGCGCATCTACGTGCTGGGCGTCAATCTCGCCTCCTCCGACGACGGCGGCAAGAAGTGGAAGGGCGACGTGGCGCGCGCCGTCCACTCGGACCATCACGCGATGTGGATCGATCCGCGCGACCCGGACCACATCATCGACGGCACGGACGGCGGAGTCTACGTGTCGTGGGACCGGTCGAAGACGTGGGAGCATCTCAACAACATGGGACTGGGCCAGTTCTACGCGGTCGGCCTCGACAACGCGAAGCCGTACCACGTCTGCGGCGGGCTTCAGGACAACGGCACGTGGTACGGCACGAGCCGGTCGCGCAACAGTTCGATTTCAAACGACGAGTTCCAGACCATCCAGGGAGGCGACGGCTTCTACGTCCGCATTGACCCGACCGATCCGAACACCGTCTACTGCGAAAGCCAGTACGGGATGATCGTCCGGATCGACCTGAAGACGAAGCAGGCGAAGGGAATCCGCCCCAGGGACGTCCCGGGCGACCGGAACCGCTGGGAGTGGAACACGCCGATCGAGCTCTCGCCGATCGACCCGAAGACGGTCTACGTCGGGGCGCACCGGCTCTTCGAATCGCGCGACCGCGGCGACACGATGACGGCGATCAGCGCCGACCTGTGCAGGACGAAGCTGGGATCGATCACCACCATCGGCCCGTCCGCGGTCGATGCAAACGTCGTCTGGGCGGGCACGAACGACGGCGCCGTGCAGGTGACGCGGGACCGCGGCAAGACATGGACCGACGTCGCGGCGAACGTGACGGGGCTGCCGCCTCTCTTGTGGGTGACGCGAGTCGAGCCGTCGCGCCGCGACGCCGGCACGTGCTATCTCACCGTGGAGGGGCGGCGCAAGGACGACCTCCGCACCTACGCCTGGCGCACGAGCGATTACGGCGCGACGTGGACGTCGCTGGCGGGCTCGCTTCCCGCCGCGGAGCCGGCGTATGTCATCCGGGAGCATCCGAAGAACCCGTCGGTGCTCTTCCTTGGGACCGAGCGGACGGTGTATGTCTCGATCGACGGAGGTTCGCGGTGGGTGCGGCTCCAGAGGAACCTGCCGGTCGCTCCCGTGCATGACCTTCAGATCCAGGCGAGGGATGGCGAACTGGTGGCGGCGACTCATGGCCGCGGGCTGTGGGCGATCGACATCAAGCCGTTCGAGGAGCTCACGCGTGCCGTGGTCGACGGGGCGCCGCAGCTCTTCGAGCCGGCGACGGTCGTGCGCTGGACTCCAGGCAAGCAGGGATGGTTCGGCGGGAGCAAGGGCTTCAAGGGCGGCAATCCGCCGCCAGGCGCGACGATCTGGTACTACGTGCGCGATGAGGCCAAGAACGTGACCCTCAGCATCGTGGACGCGAAAGGGAAGCCGGTCACGAAGCTCGCGGCGTCGAGCCGCGCGGGGCTCCATCGAACCTCCTGGAATCTCCTGCGAGGCAATGCCCGCAGCGGAGCCGGGGAGTACATGGTCGTCCTCTCGGTCGAGGGCGCGTCGTCGGTGCGCATACTGAAGGTAGAGGACGATCCCGATCGATGAAGTTTTTGATCTTTGCCCGCTGATCGCTTATTCTTCCGCATCCCATGCGGATCATCATCGCCCGGCATGCGAAGGCCGAGGACAATAGCGACGGGGACGCCGGCCGGAAACTGACCCCGGAGGGCCGCGAGCAGGCGCAGCTCCTGGGCAAGGTGCTCAAGGCAACGGGGCAGGTTCCGGACGAAATCTGGACGAGTCCGCTCGTGCGCTGCGCGCAGACGGCGGAAATCGCATCCAAGGAGCTGGGCGGGAGGATCCCGCTGAAGACGGTCCAGGAGCTGGCTCCGGGTGCGGAGGCGGAGCAGATCGCCTTCATGGCGGGACGCTCGGGCCGCGCCATGCTGATGATCTGCGGCCATTCGCCCGATGTCGGCTTCCTCGGCGCGCGGCTCCTTGGGTTCAACGGCGAGCATCATCTGAAGAAGGGCGCGTTCACGCTGATCGAGATCCAGGATCCGCTGAGCCCGCCCGGGCGGGGAGTGGCGACGCTGGAGCCGCGGCAGTATCGGGCGATCCTCAAGGGCGAGATGTACATCCCGTGGACGAAATCAAACCTGATCGTGTGACGTTCCGCTGTCGAAGAACAGACGGTTTCATTTTTTTGTCGTACTAGGTTAGGTGGGTTGCGTGCGAATCACTCCTATCGCTGTACCTCTCTATCTTCTGATCTCCAGCGTTGCGTTCGCCCAGGAAGACCCGCGGGTCAAAGAGACCGCCGAGCTGACGCGCAAGGCCCAGGAAGCGATGAAGACGGGCAAGGCGGCGGCGGCCCGTGACTACATGGCCGAGTCGCTGGCGATCTGGGCCGACATCCTCTGGGACAAGGGCGAAATCAAGGCCTGCGAGCGCCACTTCTTCCAGGCGCGCGAGATGGGCTGGATGGGGGCGCCGCCGTGGGATCGCGATCGTCGGCCGCCGACCTATGAGCAGGACCCGAAGCCGGAGCGGACGCCAACGCCACAGCCCGAGCCCATCCCCACGAGGAAGCCGGTTCAGCCTCGCGTGGTCGAGGACCTCTGGCCGATGTATGAGCTGGCCCCGCTTGCCAGCACCCGGGGGAACGTCTGGAACGGCCTGCTTGAAGCGCCTCCGTTCGAGGATGCGCACACGATCAAGGGCGGGACATGGAACGCCCGTGGGCGGCTGGAACTGAGCCAGGGCAGCTTCAGCGACGACGGGGGAGGCGGGCCAAGCGTCTGGGATGCGTCGCTCGCGGAGGAGAGCCTGCAGGTCGACTACGGCGTCGGGGACGAGTTCCAGGCAGGTCTGCGGCTCGTCCTTAGCCAGCTGCTCGAGAACAACTCCAAGCCGATCACGCTTTTCGAGAACAGCACACAGATCGTGCCGACCGAGCATCGCCATTGGTTCCCGTCGGAAATCGTGCTGCGCGGCAAATATGCCCACGAGTTCGGCCGGTTCTCGCTCGGCGCGCTCCTGGAGGCGAAGATCCCCGTGGCTTCCAGCGACGACCTCACGACCTCGGGGACGTTCGATGTCGCCCTCGCGGGACTGATGACCTATCGCGCCCATCCATGGGCGTTCCACGTCAATCTCGGCTTCGTCCTTCCGATGGGAAGCTCGGGGCTGTTCAATCCCGACGAGGACCCCAATCCGTTCATCACGTTCTCCGTGGGCGGTGCGCTCGAGGTCTCCGAGCGGTTCGCGGTCATCGCGCAGCTCGAAGGCAACACGAGCGGCTGGACCGACATCGCGGTGCTCGACCTCATGGCCTTCACGGCGATGGGCGGCATCCGCTGGAAGGTGGGGGATGCCGTGTTTCTCACGGCGGGAGTGCAGGCGGGCTTCACGGAGCTGTCGGCTGACATGGGCTTTTTCGGGTCGCTGGAGACGGTGTTCTAGAGATTTGCGATTGAGTTAGGGTAGGGAATTCAATATTGTATCAGGGCTGCACGGGTGGGGTGGACCCGCGCAGACTATAGGTGGGAGTTGCCGCATGAATCGACGCATTCTTTTCGCCCTCGTTCCCTGTCTGGTGATTTGCACTTTGCTTGTGACGACTGGCAAGATGCAGAAGCCCGATACTCGGCATGAGAACACGCCTCAGGTCACCGGAGGCAGGCACGTCGCCACGACTGGCGATCTCGCGCCCCTTCGGGTCGTGAGAGGATCGGAAGCGATCGCCGCTGGGGCGTCCGGCGTTCACAGCGTCGGCACGAACTTTCAGAAGCAACCGCACACGGGCACACCGCCGGCCATCGATCCCGCCCGGCTCCCCGCCCATCTGCGTCGCCATCCGAAGGCGCCTGAGGGGTTGAACACCACGGCGGTGCGCAAAGCGATCCAGGTGCGAAACGCCGACGTGATCAAGGAGAAGGAAGGGACCTTCGGCTACAACAACGGCAGCTTTGGGGCCTCGTTCCTCCAGGAAGGAATCCTGTTCGGCCCGTCGGCGGTCACCCCCAGTCCCGACCACCCGAACCTGGCGTACGCGTTCGAGCAGATGAGCTTGGGCGACGTTCGCGTGGCGACGGGCGGCGCGTCCGCGCCGCAGCTCCATTCGGAGGAGCGGACCATCGTCTACGATCGAGGCGGCGTCGAGGAGCGCTACACGATCACGTCGGCTGGAGTTGAACAGAGTTTCATCGTTCGCACACTTCCGGCGGCGCGCGGCGATCTCGTCGTCGACTGCCGTGTCACGACGGGGCTGACGCCCACCTGCACCGGCGACAGCGTCGTCTTCAGCCGGAACGGTACGCCGGCGATTCAGATCACCCAGGCCCTGGTGATTGACGCGGCAGGGCGCGAACTCGCGCTCTCCTTCATGCTGGACGGCGATCACGTGCTGATGACAATTCCCGCGGCTTGGATGCAGAACGCGTCTCTGCCCATCACGATCGATCCGCTGCTCGGAAGCGTGATCACGGTTGACGGTTCGGAGACCGACTCCTACATCTACCCGCTTGATGTCGCGTTCAACACCAATGGAGCATCCCTTAACTACCTCGTCGTCTGGAACGAGCAGTTCGGCGCCAGTGCGTTCGACTTCGACGTGCTCGGCCAACTGGTCACCGGCGCCGGCGCGTTGACGGGCGGCCAGATCCTGATCGCCTTCACGGGCTGGGGTGAGTACCAGCCCGCCGTTTCGTACGCACCCACCGTCAACGAGTATCTCGTCGTCTGGGAGAACGATCCATCGACGGCGGCCGACGACAAGCACATCCGCTGTCGGCGCGTGGCGGCGAACGGCTCGATGCCAGCTGTCTCCTTTGGTTTCAATCTCGCTCTTGACGATCTCTACCCCGATGTCGCCTTCGATGGCACGAACTGGGGCGTCGTCTGGACGAATGTCTTCGACGCGGCATTTTTCGACTACGACGTCCTCTACGTTCAGGTCACGACCGGTCAGGTTGTCGGTCCGGCCGGGGTCTACCTCGATGGGGCTGCAGACCTGGCGATTGGCCCTTCCACTGCCTTCCTTTCGGGCAAGTTCCTCACGGCGTTCGAGAAGTGGGATTTCATCAACCCGATCACCGTTTCGGGCAACACGAACTCCCCGAACACGGCGGCGGACAGCGGAACCCCGATCACCATCTCCCAGAATGCGAATGACAATGGGTATCCCGATGTGGCGGCGGGCGGCACGCAATTCCTCATCACGTACAACTCCAGCGTGGGAGCCACGGACAACGACATCGTGGGCCGCGTTGCCACGACGACGCTGACCTTCCCTGGCAGCGAGTTCACGGTGGCGGGAGGCACAAGCGACCAGTGGCCCTGCCGGTCGGGATGGTCTTCGTCGAACTCCGAGTGGCTCGTTGTCTACACGGACACGATCACCAACGCCGGCGACATGTACGGCATGCGCGTCACCGCGGCCGGCGCCGTCACCGGCACGGCGCAGCAGATCTCGTCACTGGCAGCCCTTGACCAGTTCTGCGCAATCGCGGTAAACAACTCCGCGAACCAAGCGCTGGTTGTCTGGCAGACCGGAAGCGCCAGTCCCTGGTCCGTCGTGGCCCAGCGGATGAGCCTCGACTTCCTGCCTCCGACGGTGCCGGTCCTCTCGACGCCTGCGAACGGCGCATGCTACGCGCCGGCAAGTACGGTGGCCCTGGACTGGGCTGACTCGACCGACCTCCCGAGCCCGGGCGGAACGGGCGTACAGAACTACGACGTGGAAGTCGCCTCCGATGCGGGCTTTGTCACCATCGTGGCCAGCGCGACCGTCGTCGCCTCGACCTACACGACGCCGGCCTTGGGCGCCGGAACCTACTATTGGCACGTCCGCGCGCGCGACAACGTCAACAACGTTTCCGCGTACTCGACCGCCAACAACTTCATCGTCGACGGCGTGGCTCCTTCCGTTCCGGTTCTCAGTACGCCCCTAACGGGCGCGTGCGTCGGCGCCACCCCAACGCTCGACTGGGCCGACTCGACGGACGCGGGCTGCGGGATTCAGAACTACGACGTGCAGATCGACAACGATCCGTTGTTCGGCTCGGTCGACGTGGCCGCGACCGTCGTGCCCTCCACCTACACGACGCCGGCGCTGGCGACGGGCACCTGGTATTGGCGCGTCCGCGCCCGCGACACCGTCGGCAACGTCAGCGCGTTCTCGGGCTCGTTCAGCATGATCGTGGACGTGACCGCTCCCAGCGTCCCCACGCTCTCCACTCCCGCGAACGGCACCTGCCTCCCGACCACCTCGGCGACGCTCGACTGGACCGATTCCGTCGATGTGGGCTGCGGGATGCAGAACTACGACATCCAGGTCGACGACGACCCGGCGTTCGGCACGCCCATCGTGAACACGACCGTCGTCGCTTCGACGTACGCCACCGGCGCCTTGACGACCGGTACGTGGTATTGGCGGGTTCGCGCCCGCGATCTCGCCAACAACGTCAGCTCGTATACGGGCAACGGCAACTTCCTGATCGACGCCACCGCGCCGGGCATCCCCACGCTCTCGACGCCTGCCAACGGTGCCTGTCTCACGACGCCGGCCGTCGTCCTCGACTGGTCCGACGTCAGCGACACCGGGTGCAGCGGCCTCAGCAAGTACTCCATCGAGGTCGACAACGACCCTGCGTTCACCTCCCTGAACTACGCCAACACGACCGTGGCATCGACCGACACGACCACCGCGCTGGCGAGCGGCACCTACTACTGGCGCGTCCAGGCGATCGACTTCAACGGCAACGCGAGCGCCTTCTCGACCGTCTTTACGTTCTCCGTCGACCAGGCGGCTCCGTCGGTTCCGACGCTCACGGCGCCGACGAACGCGTCGTGCGTGAATACGACGACGCCGACCCTTGCGTGGAGCGCGTCGACCGACGTCGGCTGCGGCGTCCAGGACTATGACGTCCAGGTCGCCACCGACGCGGCCTTCCTGTCGGTCGTTTACTCGACGACCACCGCCGCGACCAGCACGGTGACCTCGGCCCTCACCGACGGCGTGCTCTATTACTGGCACGTTCGCGCCCGGGATCTCGCGGGAAACCTCAGCGCTTATTCCGGCGCCTTCACGTTCACCGTGGACACCACGGCGCCGACGGTGCCGACGCTCGTGTCGCCGGCGAACGCCGCGTGCCTTGCTGCCAGCCCGACGCTCGACTGGACCGACTCGACCGATGTCGGCTGCGGCCTGCTGAACTACGACGTGCAGATTGACGACGACCCGGCCTTCGGCTCGCCGATCGTCAACACGACCGTCATCCCCTCGACGTACGCGGCCTCCGGCCTGACGACGGGAACGTGGTACTGGCGCGTCCGGTCGCGTGACGTCGCCGGCAACACGAGCTCGTTCACCGCCAACGGCAACTTCTCCGTCGACGCGACCGCGCCGACGGTTCCGACACTCCTGACGCCCGCCAACGGCTCCTGCCTGACCAGCTCGAGCGTGACGCTCGATTGGACCGATTCGACCGACACCGGCTGCGCGGGAATGGGGCAGTACCACCTCCAGGTTGATGACGATCCGGCCTTCGGCTCACCGCTCGTCGACGTGAACGTGGCGCTCTCGACCTACAACATCGCCTCGATCGCCAGCGGGACGTATTACTGGCGCGTCCAGGCCCTCGACACGCTCTCGAACACGAGCGCTTACACGGCGAGCTTCAGCTTCTCCATCGACCAGGCGAACCCCTCGGTGCCGACGCTCTTGACGCCCGCCGACGGCGGCTGCGTCCCGAACGGCACGCCGACCCTTGACTGGGCCGACGCGACGGACGTCGGTTGCGGCATCCTGAACTACGACATCCAGATCGCGACCGATGCGGGCTTCCTCTCCATCGTCCAGTCTGCCACCGTTGTCCCGTCGCAGTACACGGTGAGCCCGGCGCTGGCAACCAGCACCTACTTCTGGCGCGTGCGGTCGCGCGACATCCCCGGCAACGTGAGCGCTTACTCCACGGCATTCTCGTTCATGATCGACGTCACTCCGCCGACCTTGCCGACGCTCACCTCGCCCGCCAACGGCGTCTGCATGACCACGCCCGTCGTCCTCGACTGGACCGATTCGACCGACGTCGGCTGCGGCCTCCTGAACTATGACATCCAGATCGACGACGACCCCGCGTTCGGCTCTCCCGCGGTGAACACCACGACCTTGACCTCGACCTACTCGCCGGTGGGCCTCACGACCGGCACGTGGTACTGGCGCGTCCAGTCACGCGACACGGCCGGAAACGTCAGCGGCTTCACTGTGAACGGCAACTTCCTCCTCGACGTCACGGCTCCGACGGTGCCCACGCTCGTCACGCCGGCCAACGCCGCCTGCCTCACGACGGCGGCCGTCGTCCTCGACTGGACCGACTCCGTCGACACCGGCTGCAGCGGCCTCCAGGACTACCACGTGCAGGTCGACGACGACCCGGCGTTCGCCACCCCGGCCGTTGACCTCGACGTGGTCGCGTCCACCTACACGACTCCCGCTCTCGCCAGCGGCACCTACTACTGGCGCGTCCGCTCGCGCGATGCGCTGGGGAACAGCAGCGCCTACACGGCGAGCTTCAGCTTCTCGGTCGATCTCAGCGCGCCGAGCCTGCCGACGCTGCTCACCCCGGTGAACGGCGCCTCCGTCGTCACGAGCATTGTCACGCTCGACTGGACCGACGCCGTCGACGCCGGCTGCGGCATCCTGAACTACGACGTGCAGGTCGACGATGATCCGCTCTTCGGCTCGCCCGTCGTCAACGCGACGGTCGTGCCGTCGACGTACACGACGCCGGCGCTGCCGGACGGCACTTACTACTGGCGCGTGCTCGCGCGCGACGTCCCTGGCAACACGAGCGGCTTCACGGCGTCGTTCGTCTTCACGATCGACGTCAACGATCCGCCCAATGCGCCGACGAGCCTCAACCAGTACAAGCTCGACGGCACCACGACGATCGCCCTCGGCGCGGCGACGAACGAGACCGGCGTCGTTTTCAAGGGCACCGTCTCCGACATCGAAGGGAACTCGTGCCAGCTCCAGGTCGAAGTCAAGGTCGCCGGCGTCGCTTTCGACGGCATCACGGGCCTGACGACCGGCGCGGCCGTCGCGAGCGGATCGACGGCATCGGTGACCGTCAGCGGCCTCGTCAACGGTACGAGCTATCACTGGCGCGCCCGGACGATCGACGTGCTCGGGCTGCCCTCCCTCGCGTGGACCGCGTTCGGCGGCAACCCCGAGCCTGCGGGCGTCGACTTCTCGATCAACACGGGCGGGGCCAGCACACCGCCGGCCGATCCCACGGCGCTCAACCAGTACATGGCCGACGCGGTGACGGTGATCCCGACGGGCGCGACCACCAACGAGACGCAGGTCGTCTTCAAGGCCGGCGTCAGCGATCCGGACGGCAACAGCTGCCAGCTCGAAGTCGAGGTGAAGTCGATCTCGACCGCCTTCAACGGCGCAGGCACCGTGCTCGGCGCCTTCTTCGCGAGCGGCACGACGGCGCAGGTGACGGTGACCGGCCTCGTGCCGGGCACGTCGTATCACTGGCGCGTGCGCGCGGGCGATTCGACGGGCGCCGTGAGCGGCTGGGTCGCCTTCGGCGGCAACAACGACACGCCGCCGGCGGCGGTCGACTTCGCGATCAGCGTGGTTCCGAACTCGCCCCCCGCGGCGCCTTCGGGCCTCGCGCAGTTCCGGCTCGACGGCGTCACCGGCATCGGCCTCGGCGCGACGACGAACGAAACGGGCGTCGTCTTCTCGGCCGCGATGACCGATCCGGACGGCAACAGCGTGGCGCTCCAGGTCGAGGTGAAGCCGGTCGGCTCCGGCTTCTCGGGCGTGGTCAGCGGAACAGGCTCGTTCGTCGCCTCGGGCGGAACGGGCACGGTGACCATCAACGGGCTGCTCACCGGCACGAGCTACCACTGGCAGGCGCGCACGCTCGACGCGAACGGCGCGACGAGCGCGTGGGTCAGCTTCGGAGGCAACGGCGACATCCCGGTGGCGGGCACCGACTTCGCGGTGGACACGTCGTCGAACTCGGCGCCATCGGCGTCGGGCCCCGGCCAGTTCCGCAGCGACGGGACGACGGCCATCGCCGCGGCGGGAACGACCAACGAGTCCGTCGTCGTCTTCAAGGCGACGGTGAGCGATCCGGACGGCGATCCGACGCGGCTCCAGGTCGAGGTTCTCGTCGGCGCCTTCACCGGTGTCCCGACGGCTGAGAGCGTTCCGGTTGCCGGAGGGACGGCGACCGTGACGGTGGCGGGCCTTGTGCCGGGCATCTACCACTGGCGCTACCGCGCGATCGATTCGAACAACAACGCGTCGGCGTGGACCGACTTCCCGCCGGGCGATCCGGACTTCACGGTTGTCGTGAACAATCCGCCGGCGGCGCCCGCGGGGCTTGGGCAGTTCCGCATCGACGGCGTGACGGCGATCGCGGTGGGCGGGACGACGGCGCAGGGGAGCGTGATCATGCGCGGCACGATCACCGATCCGGACGGCGACCAGGTGCGGCTCCAGATCGAGGTGAGGCCGGCGGCGACGCCGTTCTCGAACGTGGCGACGCAGACGAGCGGCCTGGTGGGGAGCGGAAGCACGGTCGACGTGACCTTCCCGATTCCGGGCGTGGGCGGCTATCACTGGCAGGCGAGAACGGTGGACGCGAGCGGCGCGGGCTCCGCGCCGTGGACGCTCTTCAACGCGGCGGGGACGCACTTCACGCGGATCCCAAACTCCGCGCCGACGACGACGGGCGCGGGCCAGTTCGACGGCGCGGGCGGCCCGGTGCTGCCGGTCGGCGGGGCGCAGACGGCGAACGAAGTCGAATTCCGCGCGCCGGTGCTGGACGCGGACGGCGACCCGGTGCGGCTCGAGATCGAGGTGCTGCCGGTCGGCGTCGGCTTCTCGAACGTGGCGAACTTCCAGTCGGCGTTCGTCGCGTCGGGCGGCACCGCCGTGATCGATGTCTCCGGCGGCTTGACGCCGAACACGAACCATCACTGGCAGTACCGCGTGGTGGACGACCAGGGGAACGCGGGCGCGTGGGCGTCGTTCGGCGGGAACCTGGATCCGGGCGACACCGACTTCTTCTGGCGCGGGCCGGGGACCGGCGGCTTTGGCGGTTCGCGCGGCCATGCGAGCTGCTTCAGCTCCGCGGGGGCATTGATCGTCGCGCCGTGGTGGCTCGTGATCGCGGCGCTGGTGATGGCGCTGCGGCGGCGCAAGTAGCAAAAGCACGTGAAAGGCCCGGTGCTCGCGAGGGCGCCGGGCCTTTTTCTTCACTCATGCGCAAGAAGAAGAGCTTTGTCCTCATCGACGGGGACGATGTCGGCGAGAAGATCGACGCGCTCATCGTGAAGGGCGACGTCGTCGAGCTGCTTCGCTTCACGCGCGCGGTCGATCGCGCGGTCGATCGGATTGCGGCGCTGGTGCGGAAGTCCGGCGGGGCGGTCCACATGGCGGGCGGGGACAACGTGCTGGGGCAGGTGGGGGATGTGGACGGTTTCTTGCGCACGTTCATGAAGGCGCGCCGCGCGTTTTGCGTGACGTTCTCGGTCGGTGTCGGGGCGAGCGCGCGCGAGGCGCACGTGGCGTTGAAGGCGGCGAAAGGGGCGGGGACGGGGGAAATTGTCGGGGCGTAGCGCCAGTGCGGCAACTTCCCATAACAGCCGATATCTTCCCATGTGACCTCGTTTCCTCTCCTGTACTGGCTTGAATCCCACGCCTCCGCCTCGACTCGCGAGGCCTACGCCACCGACCTCCGCCAGTTCCTCGGCCGCGACCCGCAGTTTGCGGCGCCGAAAGAGCTCGCGCGGATCGGGCCCAAGGAAGTCCTCGACTATGCCAGGCGGCTCCATCGCCGCTTCAAGCCCGCAACCGTCGCGCGGAAACTGGCGACCCTGCGGAGCGCGTTCGGCCATCTCGCACAGACCGGCGTGACGAAATCGAACCCGGCCCTTGCCGCCACGCCTCCCGTCGTCCCGCCCGTCGCGACCACGCAGGGGCTGACCGAATCCTCGGCCGCGCGCCTTCTGGACGGACCTCGCCGAAGCGTCATCGCCAAACGCGACCACGCGATCCTCCTCCTGCTCCTCCACAACGGGCTGCGGCGGAGCGAGATCGCGTCGCTCCGCAGCAGGGACGTGAAGGCCGAGGTCGACGGCTCAACGATTGCGTTGATCCGTCGCGGCAGGCAGGTGCGCGCGGTCAAGGTGAAGCCGGAGATCGTCGACGCGATCCGTGAGTACCACGCGGCGAGCGCAGCGGGGGAGTTCGTCTTCCGGAGCCATTCGCACCGCGTTGCCGGCACGGGGCTGACGCCCAAGGCAGTCTGGCTCGTGGTGAAGTCGGCCGCGAAGCGCGCGGGCCTGGAGAAGCGGATCTCGCCGAACTCGCTGCGGTTGACGCACATCACGATGGCGCTCGCGCGCGGCTGCCCGCTCGGCCGCGTGCAGGCCGCCGTCGGCCACGCACGCCCTGAGTCGACGATGCGCTACGGCCGGCTCGTCGATGCCGAGGAGCACGCGACGGATTTTGTGTCGTTCAGGCGAAAGAAATAGTCGCTCATCGCACCAGCGGCACGACGAGGTAGGCCGCCATCCCCAGCAGGACCACCGCCATCGCGATCTTCCCAATCACGACGTTCCGCTTCGACCACTCGACCAGCCGTTTCGATCGCACGCCGGCAATCGCGATCGCCAGGACGACGATCAGCGGCACGATGAACGCGGCGCAGTAGAGGACGAGCAGCCCGTGGGCGCCCGCCGACTGCCGCGTCATCGCGACGATGACGGGCACATAAAGCTGCCCGGTGCAGACCGCCTCCAGCAGCGTCACCACGACGCCCGCCATGAGCGAGCCGATCACCAGCGCGGCGCGCATCGTCCCCATCGCGGCGTGCACGTGCCGCTTCACCGCGTCGGGAAGCTGGAGTGCCACGCGGTCCGCCTCGCCGGTCTTTGCGTAGACGACAGCGTCGCGCAGGCTGACGATCGCGAGGATCGCCGCGATGCATGCCGTGACGACGTTGACGAGCGTTCCGGTCAGCCGCGTCGCGACGCTTGCCAGCAGGTAGCCGAGCGCGAGATAGGTCGTGAAGACGGCGAGCGTGAACAGCCCGCCCGCGAGGACGATTTCCGTCGTCGACCGGCGTCGCGCCGCAAGAAACCCCGCGAGGAGTACCGCCGTCGCGAACGCGCAGGGATTGAGGCCGTCGATGAGTCCCGCGAGCAGGATCGCGGGGATCGTGAGGCGGCTGTAGAGCGCGGCGGGATCAGCCTCGACCATCGCGGCGGGCTGCGCGGCGGCCAGCGCGTGCTCCAGGTCGCGGCGGATGGCGTCGAAACCGTTGAGATAGCGGTCGCCGGCAAGCAGGCCCGGCAGCGTGTTCTCACGACGGTCGAACTTGATGAGCACGCCAACGAGGAGGCGCAGGTTCTCACTCTTCGAGATCTCGAGCGGCACGAGCTTCAGCCTGGGATGCTTCGCGAACGCCGCGGGAAGCTCGCGCTCGAGGAGCTTTACGCACTCGCCGCACGACGCGCTGTAGAAGAAGTAAACCGGGATGCCGTCGGCCGGCGCGGGAGGGAGGGTCGGAGGCGGATCGGTCGCTTCGACGAACCCCGACTCCTTGCGCAGCCGCTTGAGCGCGTCGAGCGCGGCCGGGCCGGTCCACGTCGTCTCGCCGTCGCGGAGTTCGACGATGTCGACCGTGCGGCCGAGCCGGTCGGCGCAGCGCACTTCGTAGGTGCAGTTGCGTTTCTGCGCGAGCGTGAAGACGTCGTACATCGGATTCACGTCGCGCATTGACGCGTAAACCAGCGAGAGCTGCGGCCGGTCGACGCGCTTCGTCGTCGTCACGTCGAAACGGATCACCAGGGAAGTCGATTTGTCGTTTGCGTGCATGACGTGAACGGTCTTGTCGTTGCGGCCGATAAGGCTCTTCGTCGAGAGCGTGACCTCAAGATGGCGGTCGTCGACGATCTTCGTCCTGAAGCAGGGGCAGCTGGCGACGACCTGCGTCGCGGGCGCGGCGAGTTCGAACCTGTGCGTGACGGTGACACCGTCCTCGAGTTCGCCCGCGTCCCAGGCGGGGTCCTGCCCCGAGGGAGCGGCGCGAGTCGAGGGGTCCTGCGCCACGAGAAGCGCCAGCAACGTTGACAAAACCACGCCGCAAGGATAGCACGGCACGCATGGCGGACGAGAAAGGGCACCTTCTCTTCGGCAACGTGGCGGTCAAGCTCGGCTTCGCGACGCCGCAGCGGATCCAGGACGCGGCGAGGATCCAGGAGCAGCTCCTGGCGCTCGGCGTGAAGAAGCCGCTCGGGCAGGTGATGCGGGAGCAGGGCTGGCTCGACGAGGGCCAGGAGCGGGCCGTCATGGAGTACCAGTCGTTCCGGCGCGAACGGAACCAGGACAAGAAGCTGGGCGAGGTCGCCGTCGAGAACAGCTTCTGCACCGAGGGGCAGCTGAAAGACGCGCTGGTGACGCAGAAGGAGTACTTCCAGGTCAACGGCAAAACCTACCCGCTGGGCAAGATCCTCCAGGATCGCGGGATCATCAGCGACCAGCAGCTCAAGGCGCTGGTGCGGCTGCAGCAGCGGCTGGCGACGCCGGGCGCGGGCGGGCCGAAGACGCAGGTGGGCGTGCGCGAATGCGGCAACTGCTACGAGATTGTCCCGATGAAGGCGAAGACCTGCCCGAAGTGCGCGAACCAGTTCCAGGACATCAGCATCGCGGTGCAGTGCAAGATCTGCAAGGCGAACCAGACGACGGCGGGGGAGTACTGCTCGAAGTGCGGGGCGAATCTCGTGACGGGCGCGATTCCGCAGGAATCGAACCTGCGGCAGTGCCACAAGTGCGGGAAGTTCGGCGCGGCCTACGCCAACGAGTGCCTGCATTGCGGGCACATCTGGGACGCGACGATGAAGCGGGAGCGGAAGAAAGGCGAGGAGAAGGTGCGCCGCAGCGCGGCAGAGCTCGTGCGCTGGGCGATCCTGGCCGTCGTGCTCTTGATCGGAGCCTGGGCGCTCTTCAACTTCGCGACGATCAAGGACTGGGTGATGGGGAAGGCGGTGGGGGAGGAGACCGTCGCCGTCAAGCACCGCGCGGAGGCGTTCCTGAAGGCGTTGGAGTACGGTGACGAGAAGGGCGCGACGTCGCTGCTCGCCGCCCCGAAGGAGTTCGCGGCCCTCTACAAGGGGCTCTTCGGCCTCGAGCGCGAGCGGTTCCGGATCGCGGAAGCGAAGATCTCTGAAACGAGGGTGGAGGGCGAGCGGGCAACGGTTTACGCCGACTTCACGCTGGCGGCGGTGAAGAAGGAGGACCAGCGGCCGCCGGAAGAGCAGATCAAGGCGATCCTGGCGGGCAACGCGGGCGAGAAGCGGCGGATCACGCTGACGTGGGTGCGGAAGGGCGGGGAGTGGAAGCTGGAATAGGGCGGATCCGAATAGCACGGATAGCCAGAAAGCCGGCGCCAGCGGCACCGAGAGGTGGGGGCCTGCCGCGCCGAAGCCTTGCAATGACCCGCGCAAGGGGTCACAGAACGGCGAAGGCGGGTCCCGTCCCCGCGGCGGAGTGACCGACCATCGGCCAGTCCGGGGCGGGGACGGGTGGGAGGGCAGGAACGTGGGAGCGTGAAGGCGTGGACGGAACGCCCGCCCCACGGTTCACGGTCTTGCGGGGTTCAGCCGACGGTCGTCATTGTTTCCTCTCGCGGACTCTCCGCAGCGAAGAGTAGCCCACGAGCGGCGATAAGCAAGGCGGGTTCATGAAACTGCCTTATCGGACGTTGCGTCTGATTTCCCATAATAACTCTTATGGGCCTTCACGGGCGGCCCGTCCGCGGAGGCCCCAGGGCGTTGACAAGGTCGTCCCCTTCTCGACTTTGACCGCCACCTTGCGGGGGGGCTGGGGTTTAATAGCCGTTAGCGGGACTCGGAAGGGGGTTCGATCGTGACCAGACTGCTGCTCGTCCTCGCCCTGTTCGCGCCGTTCGCTGCGTCCGCCCAGGACACGGCCACGGGAACGCGCACCGGCGCCGATCTCATCAACGACGAACTCGGCAAGACCTGGAGCGACGCCGGGATCAAGCCGCCGTCGGCCTGCTCCGACCTCGAGTTCCTCCGGCGCGTCACGCTCGATCTCACCGGCACCGTACCGTCGCTCGAACGGCTCCGCGCGTTCATGGCCGACACCTCCGCGTCCAAGCGGGAGAAGCTCGTCGACGAGCTCCTCGCCAGCGGACGGTTCGTCGATAACTGGACCATGCTCTGGCAGGACCTGCTCATGTCGATGTCCGTCGAACGCTCGCGGGAGCAGGGGGCAGGCGAGGCGTTCCGCATCGCCCTGCGCGAACGCATCGCGAAGAACCAGCCGTTCGACGCGTTCGTCCGCGAGCTCCTCACGACCACGGCCTCATGGTCGAACGACGCCGAGACGCAGAAGGAATCGCACGAAGGCCTCGTCATGTGGTACTCGCAGTTCAACCAGAACCGCGCCAACGTGATGAGCTCGTCCGTCAGCAAGGTCTTCCTCGGCGTCCAGATCCAGTGCGCGGAGTGTCACGATCATCCGTTCGACAAGTGGACGCAGGAGGACTTCAAGGCCAACGCCGCGTGGTTCGGCCGCTTCCGCCCCGAGCGCAAGCAGATCGGCGAGAAGGTGGACAAGCAGCGCGACCAGAAGTACCTCTATAGCATCCAGGACGAGAACCCCGCCGCGAACCGGAACGACAAGAAGCCCGCGAAGGCGGTGCCCGACAAGGCCAGGGGAAACGTGAACACGGCCGACCCGCGCTTCCTCGACGGCGCCGCGATTCCCGACGGCGTGGCGCGCCGCATCAATTACGCCCAGTGGCTCACGTCGAAGTCGAACCGCCAGTTCGCGAAGAATGCCGTCAACCGGATGTGGGCGCACTTCTTCGGGCGCGGCATCGTCCATCCGTTCGACGACTTCACGCTCCGCAACAAGCCGGTCGTGCCGGCGCTCCTTGACCGCCTGGCGGACGACTTCACGGCGGGCGGGTACGACCTTCGGAAGCTCATGAGGGCGATGGTCCTGTCCAAGGCCTACCAGATGACCTCGGCGGCGAAGGAGAGCGATCCGGGCGCCGTGAAGTACTTCGCCCGCACGCAGGTGAGGTCGCTGACGCCGGAGCAGCTCTTCAACGCCGTTGTCGACGCGACGACCCCCGGTGGGGCGGACTACGGCACCGGGGCCGAGGTCCGGGGCGGAAACAAGGGCGGGCGCGGGGGCGGCGGACGCCGCGAGTTCCTCACGACCTTCCGCGGCGCGCGGAACGAAGCGGACGCGGCGGCCGAGCCCGAAATCGGGGTGCCGCAGGCGCTCTACCTGATGAACGGAGCGCTGATGGCCGCTGCCGCGAAGGCGATGCCGCAGTCGCAGCTCGCGGAGATCCTGGCGAAGCGGAAGATCCCGGGCGAGCGGATCGAAGACATCTACCTGTCGCTGCTGTGCCGCAAGCCGAACGGAGGCGAACTGGCCAAGGCGGCGCAGTACATCGCGAACCACAAGAAGACCGAGACCGTCGTCGAGCAGCCGGCGAAGGGAAACGGCCGTCCGCAGAAGCCGATGGGCGGGAAGGCGGCGGATCCCGATGCGCAGGCTTACGAAGACCTGGTCTGGGCGCTCCTGAACTCGACAGAGTTCCAGACCAATCATTAGCCAGCGGGCGCGCCATCCCTAGGACCCATACCGCCGGTTTGGCGCGAGGAAACATAACAGACATTATCGGACGTTGTTGCGGCGCCGACCTCGCGGCGCTCGAACGGCGCAAGTAGGCGGCCGCCTGGCGCGTCATGGTTCAATGATGAAACTGCTGCCTCTCGTGCTGTTTCTGGGCGTCGCGCGCCAGGATGAGAAGACGACGATCTCTGTCGAGGTCCGGCTGCTGCGGACCACGGACGATCTTCGCTCGTGGAACGACAAGGACGCAAAGCCCTACTCACCTTGGGATGGCATCGAGACCGCGGCGGCCGACGCGAAGGACGAGGGGATCGACAGCCTCGTTCGGAAGCTCGACTCGGAGGTCCTTGAAGAGCGCGATGCGGCGTCCGGGTCGCTCGTGGAACTCGGCGTGAAGGCGCTCCCCTGCCTCAAGCGGCGCCTGGAGGGCGCCTCGCGCGAGGTTGCGGGGCGACTCACCACCGTCGCGCTGAAGCTGCGGCCGAGGCCGGAAATCGCCGTGAAGGTGGTGCCGCTCGCGGCGGCGCAGTGGGACGAGTTCACGAAGGCCATCGCCAAGCGCAAGGACGTCACGTTCCTGAGCGCACCGACGCTCGCCTGTCTTCCGGGCCAGGCGGGGAGCATTCTCGTGGCGGAGCAGATCAGCTACGTGCAGGACATGGAACTGCAGGTCGACGAGAAGGGCTCCCGGGCCGAGCCCGTCGTGGGGATCGCGACCGTGGGACAGCGCATCGGATTCACCCCGGAGGCAACCGTCGAGCGGATCACGTTGAAGGAGTTTGAGATCGTGCTGAGCGGCATGAGGCCCGGCGGGATTCGAAAGGTCGAAACGCCCATCGGCGCGATCCAGGATCCGGGGATTCAGACGCTCACGTACCGCATCGCGGCATCGATGAAACCGGGCGACGCCGTCATCGCCGGGCCGCTCAGGATGCCGTGGAGCAGCTCCGAGGATTCGCGGCTCTGGGTGGTCGTGCGGGCGAGGTAGAGCCAGAAGCGGCTCCGGGCGCCACGGAGGGCGCCGTCATGTCGCGTCGAGACCGCTCGTGATGTCCAAACATCACGAACGGTCACTTGGGCTTTGTCGGTTCCGCCAGGTGCAGAGTCGAATCCCCCGTGATCAGGCGTGCGCCGCGGTCATAGGTCCAGTACACCCATGCCCAGCTGAAGATGACGACGGCACGGTTGCGGAAGCCGATGAGGAACAGGATGTGGATGAAGAGCCACGCCCACCACGCCACGATGCCGGAGAGTCGCGTCTTGCCGATTTGCGCAACGGCCGCCCCGCGACCGATGGTCGCCAGCAGGCCGCGGTCGACGTAGTGGAACGGCTTCATCGGCTCGCCGCGGAGCGTGCGGATGAGGTTCGCCGCCGCGTGCCTCCCCTCCTGGATCGCGATCGGCGCGAGGCCGGAGACCGGCTTGCCTTCCTGCAGGTGCACCGCGAGATCGCCGATGACGAAAATCTCGGGACGGCCGGGGACGGTAAGTTCGGGCGTGACGAGGACTCGCCCCGCGCGGTCGAGAGGTGCGCCGAGTGATTTCGCCAGCGGTGATGCGGCGACTCCGGCCGCCCACAGAACGGTGCGCGCGGCGATGCGTTCGCTGCCCAGCTGCACACCCCGGTCATCGATGCCGGTGACGCGCGCGCCCGTCATGACCTCGACGCCAAGTCGCTGGAGTTGCAGAACGGCCTTGTCGGAGAGCTCGGGCGCCATTCCTCCCAGCACACGCGGCTGCCCCTCGACGAGGACGACGCGGGAATCCCGCGGGTCGATCGACCGGAAGTCGCGTGAAAGCGAATGGCGCGCGATCTCGCCAAGGGCACCGGCCAGCTCGACACCCGTCGGTCCCCCGCCGACGATGACGAAGGTGAGCCATTCGCGTCGGCGCTCCGGGTCGCGCTCGCGTTCGGCGGCTTCGTACGCCAGGAGCACGCGACGCCGGATCTCGAGGGCATCCTCGATGCTCTTGAGCCCCGGGGCGTGCTTCGCGTAGCCGTCGTTCCCGAAGTACGAGTGGGTGGCGCCGGTGGCGACGACCAAGTGGTCGTACGGAAGCTCGCCGTCGGTGAGGATGACCTTGCGCGCGGCGACGTCGATGCTCGCCGCCTCGGCCAGGATGACGCTCGCGTTGCGCTGGCGGCGGAGGACGCGGCGGATCGGTGCGGCGATGTCGCTGGGGTTGAGCGCGGCCGTCGCGACCTGGTAGAGGAGCGGCTGGAACAGGTGGTGATTCCGCCGATCGACGAGCGTGATCTCGACCGGCGCGCGCGCGAGGGACTTCGCCGCATACAGGCCGCCGAATCCGCCCCCGAGGATCACGACGTGAGGACTTCCCATAATGGTTCTTATAGGCTCTCGTGGATCGCCCGTTTACCGCCCAGGCCAGACCCGCGCCGTCGTGCCCGCCACAGCTCGTGCGTCGTCATCCGCCCGATTCTACCGAACCCCTTCCCCACGCCGCCTGTCCGAAAGCAGGACCGGGACACATTGTTGAGGAGATGGGCATGAAGATTCGACTGGGGATCGCGCTGGGGCTGGCCCTGGCACTGTCGCGCACCGTCACGGCCGCTCCGTTCGACGACAAGGAAGATCTCGCCAAGGCCGCCAAGAAGGCGACCGAGATGGAGTCCTACAAGTTCAAGATGACGATGGAGCTCGAGGGCGTTCCGATGGCGCAGGGCCCGATCGAATTCACGGGCGAGCACCAGAAGGACACCACGCACATCTCCGGCGAGGTCAACGGTCAGGAGTTCGAGGCCTACAAGAAGGGCAAGAAAGCCGCCACGAAGGGCCAGGACGGCGAGTGGAAGGCTGGCGGCAAGGGCGGGCGCGGCGGAATGGCCATGAACATCAGCCAGGTCAAGGCCCCGCACGAGGAACTCAAAGAGGTCGAGAAGAAGTTCGAGAAGATCAAGAAGGCCGACAAGAAGGAGACCGTGAACTCGAAAGAGTGCACGATCTACGAGGGCGACCTCACCGAGGAGGCGGCGAAGGACATCATCCCCGGTGGCGGAGGCCGCATGGCCGGCAACGCGGCGGAGATCACCGGCACGGGCAAGATCTTTGTCGATGCCGACGGCGTCATCCAGAAAGTTGTCTTCGTCAGCAGCATCAAGGTGAGCATCCAGGGCCAGGATCTCGACATCACCATGACGCGCACCACCGAAGTGAGCGACATCGGCAAGACGGAGATCAAGGTCCCGGAAGAGGTCGCCAAGCTCCTCGAGGAGGAGAAGAAGGTCGAGGAGAAGACGCCCACCGAGGAAGGCAAGAAGGAAGAGCCCAAGAAGGACGGCGACAAGTAGTCGGATCGCATCCTTCTCGAAGTTTTCCACCCACCAGGACGGCCCGCGCGGTTGCACAACCCGCGGGCCGTGCCATTTCACCTCCCGGGTGCCTCTCGGGCGAGTCGAAGGGCTACTCGAGGTGCGCCTTCAGGGCGCGAAGCACTTCGCCCGCGCCTTGCGGCCTTCTCGTCGGCGACTTCTCCAGCATCGACATCACGAGTTCCGACAGGGGCTTTGGCACGTCCTTCGGCAGGGCGGGCGGAATGCAGTCGATGTGCTGCACGAGCACGGCGAGCGCCGAGCGACCCTCAAACGGACGGAACCCCGCCAGCATGTGGTACATCGTGACGCCCAGCGAGTAGACGTCGGAGCGGATATCCACGGCGCGGCCCTCCGCACCCTCGGGGGAGATGTAGTGCGGCGTGCCGAGAACCAGTCCGGAAAGCGTGATCGTCGTTGTCCCGTCCGTCGCGCCTCGCGACAAGCCGAAATCGCTGAGCTTCGCAACCCCGCCGCGGGTGATGAGGATGTTGCCAGGCTTCACGTCGCGGTGAATGATCCCTTCCTTGTGGGTGTGCTGGAGGGCCAGCGCGACGTCGAAGGCGAATTTCGCCGCCGGGTTTGGCGCGATGCGGCCAGCGGTCCGGATCAGCGTGTCGAGCCCGGGCCCGTCGATGTACTCCATCACGATGAAGTTGCGGCCGCGCTCCTGGTCGACGTCGTAGATCTGGACGATGTTCGGGTGCCTGAGCTTGGCGAGCGATCGCGCCTCTCGCTGGAAGCGCTTCAGGAGGTCGATGTCGTTCGCCAGGTCGTCCGGCACGACCTTGATCGCCACGGAGCGGTGGAGCCGCTCATCGGTGCCGAGATAGACCGCCCCCATCGCGCCGCGCCCAAGCGGGCGGACGAGCCGATACCGTCCGAAGCGCGCCGTGCGTTCAAGAGCCGCCGGGTCGGGGCCGATCTCACGGAAGATGTCCTCGATGCGCAGCTGGGTCTGCGTGTCGAGGCCGTCCGGACGGCGCATCGGCCCCTTGCACGCGGTGCATTCATAGTCGCGCTGCGGCGAGTAATTCTCGATGGCAACGACCGAGTGGCATGACGAGCAGTAGAGATCGCGGCGCTTCAGGAGCTTCTCGAGCTCCGCGAGCTTCGCCGGCGTGATGGCGCCCGTCGCCAGCAGGTGGCGAACGAGGGCGGTGCGGTCGAGGCTCGCACGGAGTCCCAGGTCCTTGAGTGCCGCCTCGAGCTGCACGCGCGTGATGAAGCCGCGGCGGATGGCGAGCGCGATGAACCGGTCGACGGTGACCTTGGCCACTTAGAGTGCCTCCATCATGGCTTTTACACCGCGGCGCTGCACTGCCCATGGAACCATCCGAAGCCGCGGGACGTGGACGAAGCCCGCCGGCAGGTCGAGGCGCGCCAGGGCGATGTAGAAGATGTGGTTGCAGCAGAAGGTGCCGGCGTGGTACGAGAGCGCGACAGGCACCCGCGCCGATTTGACCGCGGCGAGGAGGCGATGCGCCGGCAGGCGGGTCGGAATCGCGAGGGGCGCGCCGCGGAGAATGGGCCGCGATTCCCTCCGCTCACGCGCGTTGTCGCGTGCGTCGGCATGGTCCATGTTCATCGCGACCATCTCGATGCAGAGTTTCTTGCGGGATTCGGCCAGGCCGAGCATGACCAGGGCTCGCGGGGTGCGATCTCGCACCGCTGCCAGGAGCGTCCGTTCCGAGGAGCGGTACTCGGTGGGCAGGACGATGCCTCCGAATTCGAGGGCCAGCTCACCGGAGGGATTGGTCTTGTGTTTTCCCCACGGTTCGAAACCCGTCACGAGGACGCCCGGCATTGCGGAGGAGTATAGCCCTCTTGAAGACCCGCCGGAACATGGCGCGGGTCAGGCGGCCCGTATTCGTGTTCTGTCGCGAGCAGTGATAGCTGTCGAGGAGCACGAAGCGATCGAGCAGGTGCTCGGCGCCGTGCGAGAACCGGAATGCCGACAGGCGGAAGCCCAGGCACTTGAGGACGGCGTCATGCGCGATGCGACCGAGCGCGACCACGACGCGCAGGACCTTCAAGTGGTCGAGTTCCGCGGCAAGGAACGGCCGGCAGCGCTTTAGTTCCGCCGGCGTTGGCTTGTTCTGCGGCGGCGCGCAGCGGGCGGCGGCCGTGATGTAGACACCCCGGAGCTGCAACCCATCCTCCGGGCCCCGCGAGACGGGCAGGGACGCGAGTCCGACGGCATGAAGCGTGCCATAGAGCCATTGCCCCGACGAGTCGAACGTGAACATACGCCCTGTCCGGTTGGCGCCGTGCAGGCCCGGAGCGAGGCCGACGATGAGGATCGACGGCTTGGGATCGCCCCAGGCCGGCACTGGCCGGCAGTAGTGATCCGACCACCTCGTCTTTGCGCTCGAGAGGTACTCCACGAGACGCGGGCACGCCCCGCAACGCACGATACGATCGTTAATCGCGCGAAGCACGGGGTCAGCCGAGCGGTCGGTCACGCGCGGAGTATAGCTACAGGTGCCGCGTCACGCGCCGCACCTCACGAACCATGCCGTCAAGCGCGAGCTTGAACCGCTTCCGCTCGGCGGGCTCCGACGGCTTGAGCCGGCGCCAGTTCCGGATCGTCACCGTCCACTTCTCGGCCCTTGCCGCCGCTTGATGGATAAGCAGCAGGCGGGGTCTCCTCCCCGGGGTCAAACGATGCCGGTTGGTGAACTTCGTGAACCGGCGGAGGGACATTGCCACGAGGTCGTCGAGGGTGTGGCGTCGAAGCGCCGTTACTCCCCTCTTCTGGAGCCGACATACGCGGAAGAGCTTGGCCACGCCCAGAAGTCTCAGCGCGGTCACGGCGGATGGATCGCGATCCGCAAACTCCGCGAGAGCCTGCTGGTGGGAAGCGGTGACCTTGCTTACGTGCAAGTCCTCGCGGAACCAGCGCTCCACGCGACCGCGGATCTTCGGCTTCGCGGTGCGGATCTTCTGCCCCATCTCGATGGTCGCCTCAACGGCATGCGATTCGCCGGAAGCCCGGAGTCGCAGGTACTCCTCCGTGAGGCGGCGAATCTCGGGCGCCTCGAGCGGGTCCGGGGGCGGCGGGTGACTGCCCTGCCCCAGCATCCGCACGGCCATGACCCGACCTGTTGCCTTGCTCATGACAAAACCTCCAAGTAACGCGGACGTTCACCACGAACGCCGCTACTTAGGTGTTGTCAATTGGGTCGAAAAGTCGCGCATGATAATTTTAAGTCATTGGACGGCAATGGTCTGCGTGCGCCGTTTCACATGATTTTGAACCGCGTCTGCGGCCCGGCGTTTACGCGCGTTTACGCCTTTACATCAGGTGCGTTAACGTTTCGGGTCTTCGGAGATCGCGATTGCCGCAATCTTCCACTTGCCGTCGATCCGCAGCAGAGAGTAGGCGTCGATGCCGCTCCACTGGTGGAGCTTCTCCGCCGTTCCGAGCTTCGCGGAGAAGTGGGACCAGGCGTGCGCCATGTCGTGATGGACGCGGGCGTCGAGTGTGTCGCACTTCTCCTCGTAGATGGGCTTGCCGTCGACGGATTTCTGCGCGTGGGCATTGAACTCAGTCATCGACAGGATCCGTGCCGCGCCGTCGTGGCCCTTGAAGATGACGACCGCGCCGTCGGCGAAGTGGGCTTCGAATTTCGTCCAGTCGCGTGCGGAGAGATCCAGATACATCTGGCGGATTTCGGCCTTGACGGATTCGGCGTCGGGGTCCGGTGCGGGCGTGGGCGGTGCCGGCGTGGCGGCGCATGCAGCGAGCAGGAGGAGCGGGAGCGTTCTCATCCGCCCCTTATAGCACGCGAATTGAGGATGCGGAACGAATCGCAGGCACGACGGAACGCCAGGGCATCACCGCCTTCAAGCGCGAGGGTGTAGTTGGCGCCACCGTCGATGAGGTAGATCCAGCGAACACCGTCGCCGTTGGCCACCTCGATCGCCGACCGCCCTGCCACCCGTACGGGGCGCTGGGGCAGCGTCGGGTGGAAATCGGTCGCCATGGCCGAGGCGTCATCCCATCCGAGCGCGTTGTGGCCGCCCGAGAAGCTCATCTGGGACCGGCCCCCCCACCGCACGACAACCCCATCGCCGTTGTCCGAGAACCGCCGCTCTCCATCGCGCGGCAGCTGCACCGAAAACTGGAACCGCGCGTTGACGTATCGGCGTTCGGAGTCGGGACCGGACGAGTCAGGCCAGCATCCGATCAGGGCGACGCTAACGAGCGCGAGGGTGAGCCTTCGCATATACCTCCTTCAGCCGCTGGGTCGTGACGTGGGTGTAGATCTGGGTCGTTTGAAGATTCGCGTGGCCCAGCAGCTCCTGCACCGAGCGGAGGTCGGCGCCGCGGTCAAGCAGATGGGTCGCGAAGCTGTGACGGAGCGTGTGAGGCGTCAGGCGCTTCGACAGCCCGGCCGCGCCCGCGGTGCGCAGGAGGACGCGACGAACGCTGCGGACGTCAAGTCGCGTACCGTTCTTGTTGATGAAGAGCGCCGACTCCGCGGTCCGACCGAGGAACGCCAGCCGGTCGCTCCGCCACGAGAGGTAGCGGTCGATGGCCCGCGCGGCGCACGCACCGATGGGGACGAGACGCTCCTTGTCTCCCTTGCCGTGCCGCACCCGCACCAGCCCCTCGGTGGTGGAGACGTCGTCCAGGTCGATGGCGACTGCCTCGCTGACGCGCAGCCCGCCGCCGTAGATCGCCTCAATCAGGGCCGCGTCGCGATCGCTGGCAGCGGCGCGGATGACGGTCTCCACTTCCCTCTGCTGGAGGAAGTTCGGGAGTCTCTTGTCGAGTTTGGGCGCGCGCATGAGCTTGACGAGATTCGATGAGACACGGCCGCCGCGGACCAGCCATTGGTAGAACGTCCTCAGGCAGGCGAGCATTCGGGCCGTCGATGCCTTGCCGTAGTTCACCGAGGAGAGGTGCATGAGGAACCGGCGCAGCAGCGGCACGTCCGGCTTGAGAAGCATCTCTCCCCCGCCGAGGAAGGCGACGTACTTGTCCAGGTCGCCCTCGTAGGCACGGATCGTGTTCGGCGCGCAGTTGCGCTGCACGCGCAGGTGGCGCAGGAACTCATCGATGAAACCCATCCGTTAGGATTTATCGGCACGTTTGCTACGATTGGCGCATGACCACGATTCGAATTCTCATGGGGAGCGACTCCGACCTTGAGCACCTTCAGGACGCGCTCTCGACCTTGAAGGAGTTTGGGGTGGCGCACGAGGTCCGGGTGCTTTCGGCGCATCGCACGCCCCATCAGCTTGCGGAGTACATCGCCAGGGCCGACCGAGAGGGGGCGAAAGCGTACATCGCGGCGGCCGGCGGAGCCGCGCACCTCGGCGGCGTGATCGCCTCGCTGACGACGCACCCCGTGCTGGCCGTGCCGATCACGAGCGCACTCAACGGGCTTGACAGCCTGCTCTCGATGGTGCAGATGCCGGCTGGGGTTCCGGTCGCGACCTTCGCCATCGGCAAGGCCGGCGGCAAGAACGCCGCCCTCTTCGCCATTCAGATGCTCGCGCTCTCCGACGAGGCGCTCGCGAAGAAGTTCGCGGCCTACAAGGAGAAGATGGTTAAGCAAGTGCTGGAGAAGGACGCGGCGCTGCAGAAGAAACTGAGAGAGTGACGGCCAGCCTCGATGGGCTGGCCCAAGGATGCGAGCGTCGTCGACAAACGGTTCGACTCGTCACCTGCGACCGCTAGCGCGATCGCGGCAATTCGCTCACCATAAAGTCCCCTGATCGCTCCGCGATCAGGAGACTTTAAAACGGCCGCGGCGCGCCCGGGATTAGGCGCGCCGCATTCCGGTAAGGGCGGGTCAACGATTTATAAGTCCGACCGACCGCGGAGGTGGCGCCGTGCAACCCACCAGTCTCCGGCGCCCCCTCCCAGTCAGTACCCTCTTGATACCCAGGCCCATACGAGGCCCGTCCTGGCCGATTCCAGAAAGAACTGGGATCTCAGTAAGCAAGCGTCATACCACAGCCAGCGACTAGCTCGGCGCGTAACTCATTGGAGGCTAGGTAGTTGCCGTGCGGGAGTTGCTGGGCGATTCCCGCCCGATCAGAGTGTTTCCGAACGGAAACAGTGTTACCGCCCCGTGCTGCCGAAGCCGCCTTCGCCTCGCGCGGTGCCGGTGTCGAAGCTCTCTTCCACGATTTCCGAATCGGAGATTGCTCCAATGACCAGCTGGGCGATCCGGTCCCCGCGCTTGACCCCGTAGGGCTCCGGGCCGAGGTTGGCGAGAATGACATCGAGCGGCCCTCGATAGTCGCTGTCGATGGTCCCCGGAGCGTTGGCGACGATGATTCCCCTCAAGGCGAGTCCACTGCGGGCGCGGACCTGACCCTCGATGCCGGGTGGAAGCGCGATCGCGAACCCCGTCGGCACGCGAATCGGGCCCGCGCGATGGGAGGGTGGAATCTCGATGTCGACGGCGGAGCAAAGGTCGTAGCCGGCCGATCCTGGGGTCTTCTTCAGCGGAAGCGGCAGTCCCTCGCCGTTGGTCAGCCGCATGAGACGCACCTGCTTCATTTGCCGCCCTTCTTCATGTAGTCCTGCGCCTCCTGCACCGACGTCTTTACGTTGTCCGTACAGCCGGGCGTGATCTTCTCTGCCTGTCCCCATGCGTCCAGCGCGCTCTGGTAGTAGGCCGCGGCGTTTTCGTCGCGCTGCGCCGCCCAGCGACCCTGGCAGAAGCAGGCGGTTCCGAGCATCTTCCAGCCCTCGTGCTGGCTGGGGGCGTTCTTCACCACGCCGAGGTAAATCCGGGTGGCCTCCTTCAGCGGTTGCGTCGGGTCCTTTCCGATCCGTATGAGAAACTGGCCGTAGTAGACCTGCGCCTCGGCAAGCCCGAGCAGCGCCCTCGCATCCCCGCGGCGCAGCCGAAGCGCGCTTGCATAGTCATCGATCCCCCCGCGAAAGACGAGATCGGCGTCCTCCTTGGCGAGCATCATCATCAAACCGAGCTTGACTCGCGCCGCTCCTCGATCGCAGAGCGCCTTGATGTCCGAGGCGTCCAATGCCAGCGCGGCCGAATGGTCGTCGATGCAGGCCCGCAGCTCGGGCTTGGCTTCCCTCCGGTTCCGAATGAGCCAAAGACCGAAGTAATAGTGACAGCCGCCCCGCTTGTTCAGTGTTTCGGCATCCCCCGGGATGATCTCCAGGCTGATCGTGAAGTCAGAGATCGCCATCGTGAAGGCCTGCTCCGGATCACCGCCCTGGTGGTCGAGAGCCTGTGCCAGGTGCACATGCGCGCCGCCGCGCATGCGGTAGGCCTCGGCGAAGCGAGGAGCCGTCCACAACGCCTCATCCAGCTCCACCAGCACCTTGCGCAGGGCCTGCTCCCGCACGCGAGGATCCTTGATCTCGACGGCCTTGAACTGGAGCATCCACGCGTGGACTCGGAGTGTCTCGGGTGTGCGCGGCGAGAGGCGCAGGGCTTCGTTGGCGTCGGTCTCGGCGGAGTCGAGAAGCGTGGACCAGTCCGCCTTGCGGTCGAGTCTCGATGAAATCCACTGGAGCCGGAGAACGGCGCGCTGCTGCCACCAGACGTTGCTTCGCGGCGACAAGTTGATCGCCTCCCCCATGAACTCCTCGGCCTTGCGGTAGTGCTCCTCGGGCGACTCGCCGCGGGACTGTGCGCGCCAGCCGAGGTTCGCGTGGACCATCGCCCGCCCCGCGTGGATGTCGGATTCCCGCGGGGCGAGCCGCAGCGCGCGGGCGAAAGCCTCCTCGACCTCGGCGATCTCCGGAGGCGTTGCCCGACTCGTGGTGTCGCTGATGGCGAGCATCAGTGCCTTCGCGCTGGCGATCCGCAGCAGCGGCCGGAAGGAGGTCGGATCGAGCGCGGCGGCCTTCTCTAGTTCAACGATGGCACGGTTTTGGAGCGGCGCCGGATCGCGTCCCGAGTAGAAATCGTAGGTCGCGGCATGGATCAGGACGTCGCCAAGGTGGTACTGCGCGCGGGCATCGTCAGGGGCGAGCGCCAGGCATGCGCGGTCGTCTGCCTCGGCCTTTTCGAACCACGGGATCGCGGCCGTGCCGCGATTCTGCATCTGCGCCGCGGCCTGCTGGAAGTGTCGCTCTGCTCGCATCGACCAGAAGGGAGCATAGCCTCGGTCGTGGTCGATGCCTTTCGAGAGCCACTCGATGGCCTTGACCGGCTTCGAGATTTCCGCGATGCGCTCGTAGGCCTCTTCAGCATCGGGAGTGTCGCGGACCGCGGCCTCGAAGAGCCCTGCGGTCCGGTCATCGCCCGCAAGGTACGCAACGAAGGCGTCGCTGCAGGCGCCGCGCGCCGCCATGAAGTCCCCGGCCGCGCCGTTCCTGAGCCGGGAGAGTTCCTCATCCCCTGCGGTGGCGGCCTGAAGCTCGTCTGCGTACGATCCGATCCGTCCGGCTTCGCCGGCGATGCTCGCTGCCTGGCGCGCGCGATGGGTCTGGAGCAGGTCGATGACTCTCAGATCGCTGAGGCGGATGCGCAGCAGGCCGCGCTCATACCGGGCTCCCCCATGATCGGGCTGCAGCTTGAGGGCCGCCTCCTGTTCGCGCATCGCATCGTCCCACCGCATCCGCGCCCGATGCATCCGTCCCAGGAGGTAGTGGGGCTCCGCGAGCGCAGGTTTTTCCGTGATGACGCGCCGGCAGGCGACGTCGAGCTCATCGGCGAACTTCTCCATCCCGGAGATCGTGCCGGCACGGCGCAGGCTCAGCGCCGAGTCGAGCCAAGACGCCGCCGTCTTGCGGAGCTGCTCGACGACGTCGTGCTTCGCTCCTTCGACGGCGCTCTGCTGACGGCCAAGGCGCAGGACAAGCGTGGTTGTGATGGCGCCGATCGCGAGGATTCCAATCGCGACGACCGTGAGAACGCCCTTCCGCCGGCCCGCGGCGCGCATCGCGCGTCGCAGTGAACCGATGGCGCGGGCGCTCACCGCCTCCCCGGACAGCCATCGATCGAGATCGTCGGCCAGCGCCGTCGCACTCTCGTAGCGGCCGGTCGGCGACTTCTCCAGACACTTCATGATGACGGCGTGCAGGTCGGCGTCGATGCCGGCGATGGCGGCCGGCTCCTCGGTCTGGACGCGGGCAATGAGGTCAAGGAGGTTCACGCCCCCGATGGGCTTTCGGCGCGAGAGCAGCTCGTAGAGCGTGGCGCCCAGCGAGTAGACGTCGGCGCGGGCGTCGACGCGGTCGCCCCGGGCCTGCTCGGGCGCCATGTAGGCGGGTGTGCCGACAACGCTGCCGGAGACGGAGAGATTCGACCCCGCTTCGATGGCGCGGGCGAGGCCGAAGTCCATCACGAAGAGGTGGTCGCCTGAGACCATCAGGTTCTCGGGCTTGAGGTCCCGGTGGACGACATCGCGCTCGTGGGCGAAGGCGACGGCACGGGCGGCGTCGCGGATGGCGCAGGCGGCGCGCTCCGCTGGAACGCGTTGGGAAATCCAGGGGCGGAGCGTCGTGCCGTCGACGAACTGCATCGCGATGAAGTGGGCGCCGTCCAGCTCCCCCACTTCGTAGACGGCCGCAATGTTCGGGTGCGTGAGCTTTGCGGCGATCTGCGCCTCGCGGCGGAAGCGCCCGAGCTCCTCGGCGTCGCCTCCCTTGAGGAACTTCAGGGCCGCCCAGCGGTTGAGCTCGGAGTCCCAGGCCTTGAAGACCTCGCCCCCCGCGCCCGCGCCGAGTTTCTGCGTCCGAATGAACTTGCCGAAGCGGTCGCCCTGGATCGGTGCGGCGGGCTTCGATGGCTTCGAGCCCGAGGAGTTCATCGCGCGACAGAATACCGCGATGCGCCGGCCTATGCCATGGAGCGAAGCCGGTCGCGGGCGTACTCCTCGAACTTCGTTCCCTTAAGCCGGCCCGCCGCCTGCTCGAGGGTGACTCGCGCTTCGTCGCGCTTGCCCAGTTCCCGATCGAGAAGTTCGGCGACGCGGAACGCCAGGGAGGCCACGTCTTCCGGCGCCTCGGTCCGGAGCAGCGCGCGGCGCAAGTAGTCGATGGCCTCATCGCGGCTGCCGTTTTTCCACGCCGCCTCCCCCGCGCGCCGCCACGGCTCGGGGGTCTCAGGCGCCTCGGCCGCCGCCACCAGGTAGAGCTTGATCGCCGCGTCGTACTGCTTTTCGTGCTCGGCCTTGTCAGCGAGGTCGAAGGTCTTCTCGACGGTCATGTGCGCCTCGTTGACGAGGACCGACTTCACGCCGGTGTCCGCGGCGAGGTGGAGCAGGTGCATCCAGAAGGGAATCGCGAGGACGATGCCGACGACCAGAATGACGAGCGCGACCATGAGCCCCACCGCACCGCCAGCGTTGCCGCCTTGCGTGGTTCCCGTCACGTCCCGTACGGACATGACGACGAAGGTCGCGAGGAGCCAGAAGAGGGCGAACAGGATCCAGTTGACGCCCGCCTTGTCCCGCGCCGCGTGGTCGCCGCGAAGAAACAGCGAGAGGCCCCCCGCGTAAAGCAGGAATACCGCGCCGGCCACGATCATCATGAGCGATCGAGCATCGAGGGCTGGCGCATGCGGGGCTTCACCTCGTCGTAGGTGACGGTGCCCTTGAGGTAGAGCTCCTTCAGGGACGTGTCCATCGTCCGCATGCCGCCCTTGGCTTGCGTCTCCATGAGGGAGTAGAGCTGAACGGTCTTTTCCTCGCGGATCAGGTTCCCGACTCCAGGGGTGTTGCGCAGGATCTCGACCGCGGCCACTCGTCCCTTGCCGTCGGCGCGCGGCAGGAGGCGCTGGGCCATGATCGCCAGGAGGGACATCGAAAGCTGGCCGCGCACCTGCGACTGCTGGTGCGGCGGGAAAACGTCGATCAGCCGGTCGACGGCCTGCACGGAGTCGTTCGTATGCAGCGTCGCGAGCACCAGGTGTCCCGTCTCGGCCGCGGTCAGGGCGGCGGCGATCGACTCGGGGTCGCGCATCTCGCCGATGAGGATGACGTCGGGCGCCTCGCGGAGCACGTGGCGGAGCGCGTCGGCGAAGGAGTTCGTGTCGTCGCCGACCTCGCGCTGCTCGATGATGCACTTCTTGTTCGTATGGAGGAATTCGATGGGATCCTCCACCGTGATGATGTGTGCCTTGCGGCGGACATTGATCAAGTCGATCATCGCCGCCTGGGTCGTCGACTTGCCGTGTCCGGTCGGGCCCGTGACGAGCACGAGCCCCTGCGGCGCCAGCGCGAATTCCTCGACGATGGGCGGGAGCCCCAGCGTATCGAGCGACGGGACGTTGTTGGTGATGAGGCGGAAGGCGGCGCCGATGGATCCGCGCTGAAGGAAGACGTTGGCGCGCACGCGCACGTCCCTGTCGAGCGAGAAGGAGAAATCGAGCTCCTTCTCACGTTCGAACCTCGCGACCTGGTAGTCCTTCAGGATGTCGTAGACGAGCCGCTTGGTCTCTTCAGCGTTGAAGTGCGCGGCGCGGCCCATCACCAGGAGCCCGTTGAGCCGGACAGCGGGGGCGGCGCCCGCGGAGATGATGAGGTCCGACGCGCCCTGCTCGCGCGCCGAACGGAGCATGTCAATGAGATCCACGATGGCCCTTCTTTGAATGACCCGCCGACGCCGGCTCTTGTCTGCCCAAATGAGCCTCGCGGACGACGCTCTTCAGGAGCGCCGTCAGTTTCGGTTCAGCCTTGTTCGCGGTCGCGATGATCTCGTGGATGTTAGCAGGCTGCAGGGCGTCCGGGAGGCACAGGTCGGTGACGATCGAGACGCCGAGGATGCGCAGGCCGGCATGCACGCCGACGATGACCTCCGGAACGGTTGACATCCCGACCACGTCTGCGCCGATGGCGCGCAGAAACCGGTACTCTGCCCGCGTTTCGAGGCACGGGCCCGTGAGGGCCGCGTAAACACCGCGGTGGCAGCGGATCGCGAGGGATCGCGCCGCGACGTCCGCGAGATCGAGAAGGGCGGGATCGTACGGCCGGCACATGTCCGGGAAGCGCGGTCCGAGGGACTCATCGTTCGGCCCCACGAGCGGGTTGAAGCCCATCAGGTTGATGTGGTCCTCGATCAGCATCAGATCGCCGCGCCGGTAGCCGGGGTTCATTCCCCCGCAGGCGTTCGACACGATCATCGCCTTGGCTCCCAGGGCCCGCATCACGCGGATCGGGAACGTGATCTGCTCGGGCGTGTACCCCTCATAGAAATGGAATCGCCCCTCCATCGCGACGACCGGTCGGCCTTCCAGCGCGCCCGCGATCAGGTCGCCCTTGTGACCCGTGGCCGTGGCGCGGGCGAAGTGCGGCAGGGTCTCGTAGGAGAAGGCGGCGTCGCGCCTGATCGCCTTTGCCAGACCGCCGAGCCCCGTGCCGAGAACGATCCCGAATTCCGGGATGATCTTCGTCTTCCGCCGGATGGCGGCGACGGCTTCATCGACTTTCTGCTTTAGCTGCATCAACGGTCCTCCGGGGGGCAGGGAGCGCCACGAGGGCCGCGATGCCCGCGTCGGTCAGCGCTGCCATCAGCGTGGGGCGAAGAAGATCGTCGGTCGTCACGATCGCGAGGACGCGGCCGTGAGCCAGGGCGAGGCGGATGGCAGGCATGAGCTTGCCCGTGACGCGTCCTTCATGGCGCGTAAGCCACTGCCTGCAGGCGTGCGCGGTCCGCGGCGCGAGCACGCGGGCGAGGCGCGTCGCGCGCTCCTTGCCGGGGCCGGCGAGCCTGATCGAATCCCGGACCGCCTGGCCATATTCCGTGATCTGGCGCGCCGCCTCGGCGTCGCGTCTGTGGAGGTCGGCATCCTGCTTCAGCGTGAAGATCGGATCGATGTCCCCTACCCCGGCGAAGCCTGCACTGCCGACAACGACCGTGTCACGCTCCGGGTCGATGACGCGCAGGGCCGCGAATGCGCGCGAGATGGCGCCCACGTCGGAGCCAGGAGGTGCACCGACCAGGTAGACGCGCGGATCCTCCCCGGCCGCCCGCACGACACGCCAGCCAAGCGCCTCGAGCGCCTTCGCCGCGTCCTGACCAAGATCGGCGCGAGGACGTGACTTCGTGGCTCGCGAGGCACCGCGGTTCTGCTCCTCCCGGAGCTCCAGCAGCTTCTGGTACTCCAGGATCCAGTCCCCGTCGTCGTCGCGGACGAGCGGCATGGGCAGGATGATACGAAGGGCGGGAGGGCTACGCCAGCGACTCGATTCGCGCAAGGACGAGATCGAGCGTGACCCCGCGGACCCGCACCGACTTCTTCGGGCTCGTTTCGCCGGCCACCACGGAGACCGCCGATCCTGGCACGTCCAGCCACCTTGCGATCGTCGCGGCGATCGCCGCATTCGCCCGGCCCCTTTCGGGCGCCGCGGAGACGCACACTTTAAGCCGTGCGCCGATGATGCCGACGACGCGGTCGCGCGAGGATTTTGGGACGGCCTTGACGGCGATTTCGATCCCTGCCGGGGTGGCGCGCACCGGACTCATTTCGACTCGCGGCGCATGCGCCTCTCGCTCAATGCAGGCATTTCGACTCGCGGCGCAGGCGCCGCCCGCTCAATGCAGGCATTTCGACCCGTGGCGCACAGGCTATTTGTCCTTGGGCTTCGGCTTGTCTTCCGGGTACATCTGCGTCATGAGCCCGTAGCAGGCGTCGACGCGCGCGGGCACGCTGTCGGGCTGGTCCTTGTCGCGCATCTTGGGATGATTCTTGAACTCGTTGGTCATCTTGCGGTAGAGGTCGAGAGCCTCCTTGACGTCGCGCAGGGCGAAGCAAGCCTCGGCGAGCATGTACGTGGCGTCGCCCGATTTCACGTGGTCGTTGTCGGGGAAGACATTGATGAGGGCCTGGAAGCAGGCACGGGCCTCAGCCGCGTTGCGCAGCGCCGCGTACTGCATGCCGAGATCCCAGAGGTGCTGGGCATCGGGCTCGTCATCGAGCGCCTTGACGAAGTTGGGAAGCGACTTCTTGTTCTTCTGGACGTCGAACTCCCACTTGTCGAACCGCGAGACGGCGTCGGTCCAGAGTTCGGGCGCGCCCGCCTCGGTGAAGCGCTGGAACGCCTCGTTCTTGAACGACTGGCCTGGGGCGCCCGCCAGGGCGCAGTTTCGGAGCAGGGCGATGTAGGCCCACTCCATCCGCTGAAGCAGCTGCTTGCGGTTCTCCCTGGACTGGGTGAGCGCGTTGTAGACGGCGTCCTTGGCGCGCTTGAGGCACGTGGTCGAGGTTGCCCAGTCCTGCCACGCGGCGTGGAACTCGCCGATCTGAAGGTCGCGATCGATCGCGTCCCTGATCTTCGCCAGCCGCGCCGCCAGGTCGGTCGACTCCTTGGTTGCTTCGCTGCGCTCGTTCGCGCGCTCGGTCTGGATCCGCTTCTTCTGGTCGTCCCTCAGCGACTTCTTGAACTGCTCGCCGCCCTTCTCGATGAGCTTCTTGACGATCTCGTCGATCTCCTTGCGCTTTCCGGCCACGAACTTCGTCTCGGCGTAGCGCGTGCCGAGGACGTCGATGTCCGCCCGCGCGCGATCGACGTCGCCCGACTCGAGCGCCTCGCAGAGCCGCGCGAAGCGCTTCTCCGCCTCGACTTCCATCGACTCCGAGGTATCGCCCGTCTCGATGGCCTTCTTCATCCGGTCGATCCAGTCGAGGAGCGGCTGGTTGTTCGCCGCGCCCTTGTGGAGGCCGTTCAGCTCCTCGACCGCCATCTCGTAGAGGCCGAACTCGACGCAGTAGACCGCGAAACCGATCTGAACGGTCTGCGGCATCTTGGTCCAGCCCTTCTTGACGAACGCCGCGAACGTGGCCGGCTTGACCCCCGAGAGCGCCTTCTCGTTTGTGCCCGAGACGTCGAGTTCGATGATCAGTGAAGTGTCGGTGACCTTCGTGAGCTTCCCGTCGAGGCCGGGCTCGTGCCACACCTTGGAGACCTTCTGCCCGTTCTGTGCGTCGTTGTACGCCTCGGCGAAGCGCACTTTGAATTCGACCAGCTTCTGGAGGTCGGCGATGCGGTCGTCGCGGCGCTTCGTGAAGGACTCGGTGCGGGGGAAGTCGCCCGGCTTCGCGTTCAGCTTCTCAACGGCCTTCTTGAACGACCAGTCGACAACGTGCTTGCGGACCTCCTTGGCGAGGGAATCCCAGTCCTTCTGGTCGCTCTCGATGTTCGTCCGCTCCAAGGCCCGAAGCCGCTCTTCTTCCGTCTTCTTGAACCTGACCCAGTCCTCGGTCAGCAGCTTCTGGCGGTCGAGCGCCTTCAGACGGATGGCGTCGATGGAGTGGTCGACCGCGGGCTTGAGCACGTCGACGGCGTTCTTGAAGTCATTGCGCCGCTCGTAGTCCTGGCTCAACTGCTCGAGTTTGACGTACGCGCCGCGCGCGGCATCGATGACCTTCGTCTGCTCGCTGTTGGTCGCGTCGTCGAAGAGCAGCGTGGTGTAGCGGTCGTCCGAGAACGGGCAGCTGAGCTTGCGCTGGCGGGTTTCGGCCTTGAATTCCTCCAGCATCGTCCATGCTTCCTGGAACCGCTCGGAATCGAATTTCGGACGGGCGGCGCCCCTCGCCTTCTCGAAGCCTTCACGCGCCTTCTTCACCGCGTCGATCCAGCCCGCGATGTGGCGAACGCGCCGCTCGGTGTCCGCGCCGGCCTCGGTGCCCTTCCCGTTCGGTCCCTGCCGGAATGCGTCGTACGCCTGCACGGTGGCTTCGATCGGCGACAGGTCGAGACGCCCGTCCTGCGCCTGGAACGCCTGGACCATCTTCGTCCAGTTGGCGCGGTCGATCTGCTCGGAGAGATTCGCGAGTTCGAGAATGGCCTTCAGCTCCCGCAGCCGGCGGCTGACGGACTCGAGCTCCCGCTGGGCGGAAGCGGCCGCCTTGGTCTTCGGATGGCGGTCGAGGAACTCGGTCCACTCGCGATGCGTCTTCTCGAGATCCTCCATCTTGTTGGGATCGAGCCTGGCGATGGTGACCCTGACCGCGTCGTAGCCGCGGTTTGCATCCTGCTCGGCGGTGCTCTCCGGCGGCAGCGGGGCGACCACCGGCGGCGTTGGCTTTCGAATGACAATGACGGCCGCGATTCCGCCACCGACGACCAGCAGGATCATCGCCGCCAACGCCGCCATCAGGAGACGCCGGTTGCCGACGAGCTGGTCGACGTGCGTCGTCCCTTCCTTCGGCAGCGCCTCGCCGCGCAGCTCGCGATTGAGCCGGTCGAGGTCATGCACGACCTCGGTCATCGACTGGTAGCGAGTCTCGGGCTGGCGGCACATCATCTTCGCGCAAATCTCGCCCAGGCGCTTCGGCACCCCGGGGCAGGCCTCGTGAAGCGGGATGGCGTCCTCGCGCACCTTCTTGTTGATCAGGTCCCGGATGCTCGGGGCCTGGTAGGGCGTGAACCCCGCCACCATCCGGTAGAGCGTCGCGCCGAGCGCGTAGATGTCGCTTCGATAGTCGGCGGGCTTGCCCAGCACCTGCTCGGGCGCGATGTAGTGCGGCGTTCCGATGACCGAGTTCTCGTCGTCCGCCGAGAGCTTCTCACCGAGGCGCTGCGCGAGCCCGAGATCGCCGATCTTGATGGAATTCGACTCCGAGAGCATGAAGTTGTCGGGCTTCACGTCGCGGTGGATGATCTCCTTCTTGTGCGCGTACTCCAGTCCGCGCGCCGCGTCGAGGATCATCGGGACCGACAGCTCGATGGAGATCTTCTTCTGCTTGTTGAGCAGGTCCTGCACGCTGCCGCCAGGCACAAACTCCATCGAGAAGTAGTAGAGGTCGTTGTGCTTCTTGACGTCGTAGACCTGGACGATGTTCGGATGGTTGAGCTTGGCCGCCGCGCGTGCCTCGTGTACGAAGAGCTCGACGAAATCCTTGTTCTTGCAGTTCTCCTCGGAGATCACCTTGAGCGCGACGATCCGCTGCAGGTCGACCTGTTCAGCGCGGTAGACGACGCCCATGCCTCCACGGCCGACGCGCTCCATGATCTTGTAGCCGCCGAGCCGCGTGCCGATCATCGGGTCGTCGCCGGTCGTGTCGGCGGCGATGAAGCTGAAGAGGGTCTCGCCGACCTTGATGAGGTCGCCGTCGATGAGCTTCGTCTCCTTGACCGGCTTGTTGTTGTGGAGCGTTCCGTTCATCGAGTCGAGATCGACGAGCCAGTGGCTGTCGTCCCGGGCCTCGACCTTGAAGTGCATTCGCGACGCCATCGTGTCGCGGATGACGACATTGGCGGAGGTGTCGCGCCCGATGATGACCGCCCCCTTCACGGGGATGGGGACGGTCTTGCCCTTGTCGTTCCCTTTTTCGATGAGGAGGCGCGGCATGTGAGGTTAGTCCCTGAACGTCTCCAGAAGGCTGTCTATTGTACGTTAGACGCCGCTCAAAGGAGTATCCCGTCTGACCGCGGAGATCATTGCACGCCCTCGAAGAATGCCGTCCCGATCCGGACGTGGGTTGCCCCCTCTTCGATCGCGACCTCGAAGTCGTTGGACATGCCCATGGAGAGGGCCTTGAGGCCGGCGTTCCCTGCCAGTTCGCGCAGCCGCTGGAAGACCGGTCGGGTCGCGTCTTCCGCCGCGTTGGGCGCCATCGTCATCAGCCCCTGGAGCTCGAGGTGCGGACAGTCGCGCCGAATCCACGGCACGAAGGCGTCCAGCGCCTCCGGTGCCAGCCCGGTCTTCGACGGCTCTCCGCTCACGTTGACCTCGATGAACGCCGGCATGTGCCGGTTCGCCGCCGCAAGGCGCTTCTCCAGCTCCACGGCGAGGTCGCGACGGTCGATGGAGTGGATCAGGTCGAAGCGGTCGAGCATCTTCTTCGCCTTGTTGGTCTGGAGGTGGCCGATGAAATGCCAGCGGGCTTTGCCGCGCACGGCAGAGAGCTTCTCCGCGGCCTCGACGGCGCGATTCTCGCCCAGGTCGGTGAAGCCGAGGTCGATCAGCGCGTCGATGAGCCGGGGGCCGACGGACTTTGTGACGGCAACGATCGTCACATCGCGGGGGTCGCGGCCGCGGCGGCGGCAGGCCTCTTCGACACGCCGGCGGATCGAGTCAACGTTCTGCTGGAGCCGCCCCATTATTTCGTCGGGAAGAGGTCCGTGGGCCGGACGTAGTAGCGGTTCAGGAGTTCCGTGCGGAGCGCCTCGCGGTTTTCGACATTCTTCCTGTTCTCGAGCTCGGTGCGGATCTTCACCTGCGCCTCCTCGAAGGTGTCGCCCTTCTCGTTGACGTACTTCTCCATCTTGAAGAGGTTGACGCTGTTGGCGTCGATAATGATGCCGCTGACTTTCCCCTCCGGCAGCCCGTGGAAGAGGATCGCCTTCGTATCCGGGCTGAACGTGGTGTCGTCGGGGCGCAGCACCAGCGTGGGATCGCCTTTTTCGTTCTTGAGGTCGCCGTAGAGCATCAGCAGCGCGCGGAACTCGGCTCCGGCCGCGATCTTGCGCTTGAGGGACTCCGCCATCTGGAGCTTCTCCTCCTTGCTCCCCTGGATCTTGGGATCGAACTGGAGGCAGATCCGCGTGACGTAGATCTGGAGGATCGGCTTGTAGCGCTCCTTGTGCTTCTCGTAGTACTCGCGGATCTCATCGGGCGTGACGGTTTCCGCGAGCAGCGTCGAGTACAGATTGGGTGCGCGGAAACTGTCCTGGACGAGACGGCGGCGGACCGCGCTGGCCATCAAGTCGATGCGGAGCGCCTCGCGGTACTCGGTGTAGGACTTGCGTTCCATGACGCGGAGCCACTCGTCGAAGTGCTTGTCGATTTCGTCCTTCGTCTCGCCAGGCTTCGCGATCTGGAGCTTCTTCACCCGCTCAACGGTGCTGTCGATCTCGGTCTCGCCGATCGTGATCTGGAGCCGCTTCGCTTCGAGCTGGAACAGGCGCTCCTGGACGACCTTGCGCAGTTCGCCCTGGCGGAGGGCCTCCCGGTCTTCCGGCGTCGTGCCCTTGCTGCTCTTCGCGAGCCTGAGGTCGACTTCATCCCACGTGATGATCTCGTCGTTGACCCGTGCCGCGATGGAGGTGGCGTCAGGCTTGGCGCCTTGGAGGAGTGCGAAAAGGGCAAGGAAGATCATGGGAGTCCCGATTTTACGTGATTTCTGCCGATAAATGGATGGTGAGAGAGTTCATCGACGAATTCATGTCGGTGGTTGAGGTCGAATATGGCTTCAGCCGCAACACGCGGCTGGCGTATGGGCGCGACCTTGCCGCTTTCGACCGGTTCTGCCGCGGCGTCATGCCGGGCCGCGCGAAACTCCAGGAGTTCGGCCCGTGGCTGCGGGAACGGGGGCTTCACCCCTGCTCCGTCGCCCGCGCCTGCGCCGCCGTCAAGTCGTTCCTCAAGTTCCTGCGGCGCGAGAGCCACCTCACGGACGATCTCGCGGAGCACGTCATCGCGCCGCGCAAGCCCCATCCCCTGCCCCACGTGCTGACGACCGGGGACTGCCGGACGCTGCTCGATTCGCCCATCGTGGCGGAGCGGTTTTCGCCGCGCGATCGAGCGATCCTCGAACTGCTCTACGCGTGCGGCGCGCGGGTTTCCGAGGTCTGCGCGCTGACGTTCGACGATACGAACCTCGAGGCCTGCACCGTCCGCGTCTTCGGGAAGGGGGCCAAGGAGCGCATGGTTCCCATCGGCGAGTCGGCGAAGCGGGCCATCGAGCGCTATCTTCCCGTGCGTACGCCTGGAGAGGCGATGTTCACGAGCGCGCGCGGAGCGTCGCTGACCCGCGTCACGCTCTGGAAAATGGTAAAGCGGTTCGCGCGGGCGAGCGGCCTGAAAGCCAACGCCTACCCTCACGCGCTGCGCCACTCGTTCGCGACCCATCTCGTCCAGAACGGCGCCGACCTTCGCTACGTGCAGGAGATGCTCGGCCACGCGCGGATCGGGACCACGCAAATCTACACGCATGTGGACGGAGAGCGCTTGAAGAGCGTGCACAAGAAGTTCCACCCCCGGGGGTAAGGCTGAAGGGACTTCGTCTTTCCGTTGTTCCTCCCGCGTTTCCCCGGAGGCTCGTGTCTTTCCGTTGAGGCTCTGCTAGCCTTCCTGCCATGCGGCTCGACCTCCCCGTCAAAGGCATGCACTGCGCCGCCTGCGTGAAGTCGATCGAGGACGCGGTGTGCGAAGTGCCGGGCGTGACGGGAGCGAGCGTGAACCTCGCCTCGGAGCGGGCCGCCATCGACGTCGGGCCCGACACCAGCGCGCAGGCGATCGACGAATCGGTGCGCCGTCGCGGCTACCGGCTTGTGCCGCGCCGCCTGCTCTACCGGGTCGATGGGATCACGGCGCCCGAGGCGATCGCCGGCGTTGAGCGGGAGTGGCTCGGGCTGCGCGGCGTGGTGGGCGCCCGCATCAACTACGCCGCACAGACGGCGTCGATCGACGCGCTCTGGGTTGAGGAGGAGGAGCTCCGGCGCATTGCGACGCGCGCGGGCTGGGCACTTTTCCCCATCGCGACGACCGAATCGGAGAGGGACTTCACCTGGCTGAAGGTGGCCGTGAGCCTCCCGGCAGCCGGGATCCTGATGGCGACGATGCACGTGCACGAACTGGGGTGGGTGCAGGCGGTGCTTGCGTCGATCGTGCAGTTCTGGGCCGGATGGGAGTACCACATCGGGTTCCTGCGCGGCGTTCGGCGTGCGTCCGCCGACATGAACACGCTCGTCTCGATCGGCACGAACGTGGCCTTCGGCGCGAGCCTTTGGGCCCTGTGGAAGGGCGGCGACGTGATGTTCGACACGTCGGCAACGATCATCGGGGTGGTGCTGCTTGGCCGATGGCTCGAGCGGCGGGCGCGTCGCGGGACGCGAGCCGCCGTGGAGGCCCTCGTTGAGCTTGCGCCGCGGACGGCGATCGTCGTGCGGGATGGCCGGGACGTCGAAGTTCCACTGGGCGACGTCAAGCAGGGCGATGTCGTCATTGTGAAGCCCGGGGGATGCGTGCCTGCGGACGGCGTCGTCGTTGAAGGCGCGAGCGCCGTCGACGAGTCGATGCTGACGGGCGAGAGCCGCCCGATCGAGAAGAAGGCGGGCGACGGCGTGATCGGCGGGACGATCAACGCCTCTGGGGCGTTGCGGGTCCGCGTCGCGGCAACGGGCGAGGCGACGGTCCTCGCGCAGATCGTGAGGACGGTGCGCGAGGCGCAGGGGTCGAAAGCGCCGGCGCAGCGCATCGCCGACGTATGGGCAGGCCGGTTCGTGCCGATCGTGCTCGCGATCGCGATCGCGACGCTGGCGGCGTGGCTGGCGATCGATCCCAGTCGCGCGATCTCCCACCTCGTGGCCGTCCTTGTCGTTGCGTGCCCCTGCGCGCTCGGGCTCGCGACGCCGGTCGCCGTCGTCGTCGCCTCGGGAAGGGCGGCGCGGAGCGGCATCCTGCTGAAGGACGCCGAGATGCTCGAACTGCCCGCGCGCGTCGATGTCGTCGTCTTCGACAAGACCGGCACGCTGACGGTCGGACGGCCGGCCGTGACAGGCGTCGAGCCGGTTGTCGGGATCTCGCGCGAGGAGCTTCTGGAGGTGGCGGCGAGCGTCGAGCGATTGTCGGAGCACCCCATTGCCAGGGCGATCGTCGCCGCCGCCGGCGACGGGCCGATCGCGACCGATTTCAAGTCCCGGCCGGGCCTTGGCGCCATCGCGATTCTCGGCGGCGTCGAGGTCGTCGTCGGGAGTCGGGCGTTCCTCGAGCTGTTCGACATCAAGGTTGAGGCCCGGGACGGGGTCTTCGTGGCGCGCGGCGGTCAGCTGATGGGCCGTCTCACGTTCGCCGATCAACCGCGTGAGGATTCGGCCGGCGTGGTGGCGGCGCTTCGCTCCGCCGGGAAACGCGTCGTCATGCTCACGGGCGACGATCGGACCACGGCCGACGCGATGGCGAAGCGGCTTGGAATCGACGACGTGATTGCTGACGTCATGCCCGCAGACAAGGCGGCGAAGATCAAGGAGCTCCAGGAACGCGGGCTCAAGGTCGCGATGGTCGGCGACGGCGTGAACGATGCGCCGGCGCTCGCGCAAGCCGACGTAGGCATTGCCGTGGCGTCGGGGTCCGACGTCGCCATCGAATCGGCGGGCATCGTTCTCGTCAGAGGCGGACTTCAGAAGGTGGCGGCGGTCGTCGACCTGAGCCGGCGTGCGCGGTCGATCATCAACCAGAACTTTGCGTGGGCATTCGGCTACAACGCGATCCTCATTCCGCTCGCCGCGGCGACGCGGCTCGACCCGCGGATCGCCGCCGCAGCGATGGCGTTAAGCTCGATCACCGTCGTCGCAAACTCGCTACGCTTACGGCGGTAATGGACTGCGGCAAGTGCGGACTCGACAACCGGCCATACGCCGTCGCGTGCACGAGCTGCGGCGAGAAGCTCCAGGAGGAGGCCGACGCGGAGGCGAAGCGGAACGAGTTCGACGCGCTCCCGGCGGAGACGCGCGCCGAGTTCGAGAAGAAGTACGTCGACGCGGAGCGCGGATTGGTTCGGAGCGACGAGCGGAAACGGCGCTCGCTGATCGTCAACATCGTCATCGGGGCGGCCGTCTTTCCCGTCATCGCGAACATCATCTTCCCGTCAACGATCGTCTGGATCGCGATCCTGCTGCCCCTGGACGTGGCATGCGGGGCGGTCGCGCTCGGCGTGCTCGTGAAGGCGGGAGGAGGAATGCCGCGCGGGCTGCTCTACACGATCGCCGCGTACTGCCTCAGCACCGGGATTCACTCGCGCCTCTACCCCGACCTGCACGTTGGGCAGAGCGTGGCGTGGGCGTACGGGTTCGTGGTCGCCGGCGCCCTCGGGCTTTACTTCGGGTGGAAGACCGACGAAGAGCGGGCGGAACAGGCGATCGGCTGAAACTCGCTCCCGGGCGCGGCCATCGTGTTGTCGTACACACTCCGCCTGGAGGACGCAAGCATGAAGCGACTGCTGACCGCGATGGTGTTCTGCGCCGTCCCTGCCCTGCTCGCTGCTGACGAAGTGAAGCTCAAGTCGGGGGGCAGGCTGGAAGGGAAGGTCCGACGTGACGGCGATAAGGTCGTCGTGGAGACGCTGACCGGCGAGCTGACGTTCAAGCTCGACGACATCGAATCCATCGATGAGGCGCACACCGCGAAGATCGAGGAGTACTACGTGAAGGCGCCGGCGGCGAAGACCGGGAAGGAGTTCCTCGACCTCGCGCTGTGGGCCAAGGAGAACCGCGCGACGCGGTTCGTGGCGCTGAACGTCGAGAAGGCGGCGCGGACGGCGAAGGACGCGCGCGAGATGATGGACCTGGCGGCGTCGTACCGCGGCACGCTGGCGGCTGACCTCAAGCCCCTGTGGGAGCGCGTGATCCAGTCGGAGCCCGACCACGAAGCGGCGCGTCGCGAGCTCGGCTACCGCCGCCACGGCGACCAGTGGCTGACCGAGGAGGAGTACAACGGCGCCCTTGGCAACGTGAAGTTCGAGGGCAAGTGGATCGCGGCGGCGGAGCGCGATCTCATCCTGAAGGAACGGCTCGCGAAGCTCGATGCGCGCATCAAGGCGGTCGAGGATCGCGAGAAGAAGGTTGCCTCGGAGAAGGAGAAGCTCGACCTCGCGATGCGGCTGACGGAGGAGAAGTCGAAGAACGTGGAGGCGGACAAGAAGGAGGTCGAGAAGAAGGCCAAGGACGTCGAGGATCGTGAGAAGAAAGTGAAAGTGAAGGAGAAGGTCCTGGGCGAGCTCATCTTCTGCTCGGCGTGCCACGGGTACCACGTGGGTCCGACGCACATCTGCCCGAGTACGTGGACGGTCTACTGCCCGACCTGCGAGGGCTGGTTCAAGTCGGGGCACAAGCATACAAAGTAGCTGGTAGCTAGTGGGTAGTAGCTAGTAGAAGCGGTACACGCGCCGGGGACGGCGCGTTCTGTTTCTGAGTAGGCGAGTAGGCGAGTAGGCCAGATGCTCGTCTACGAACAAAAGAGGCGGCTCGTCAGCGGGCCGCCGCTACTCTTCCGTCCTCATCGCGTACGGATCGCCGGCGGGCGCGGGAGGCGCGCCCCGGCTCATGTGCACGGCCGTGGCGACGCCGAGCAGGAGCGCCTCGAAGACGAAGAAGCAGGTCAGGTAGAACCAGTCTCCCGAGCCGAAGCCGTACGTGTGCAGGCCCTTGCCGAAGAGGAAGTTCACGCCGTAGTAGGTCAGGATCAGGATCTGGAACGAGATGAGCGAGCAGAACGAGTGGCTGAACGGCTTGAGAATGCCGACAAAGCGCGCATGCAGCGTCGCGAGATAGCAGAGCAGCGTGATGAGCGCCCACGTCTCCTTCATGTCCCAGCCCCAGGGCCGGCCCCACGCCTCGCCCGCCCAGACCGCGCCAAGGATGATGCCGATGAGCAGCTTGAGCACGCAGACTTGAAGGACGCGGTACATGATGCGGTCGATCTTGGCCACCCACGCGGCATCGGCCTTGCCGAAGATGATGCGGATGAAGTGGATGTGACCCAGCACGGCCAGGACCATGCCCATCGCAAATCCGGACATGATGATCGGCACGTGGATCTTCATCCAGAAGCTCTGGAGCGCGGGCACGAGCGGCGCGACAAACCCCTGCTCGGCGAACGCCGGCACCGTGTTGGCGAGCGTGACCAGGATGAACGCAACGATGCTTCCCGCGAGTCCGACGACGTGGGGGGCGCGCATGAACCGTTCGATGATGGAGGTGAGCACGCACGCCGCCAGGCCGCACATCATCATCGATTCGTAGTGGTTCGAGAGCGGCACGCGATCGGCGATCTGCCAGCGCAGCGCGCCGCCGTAAACCATGAGCCCCACGGCGCCCGTCACCACCGACCATGCGATCCAGCCCACGCGCTTGGATTCGAACGCGATCGCCATCAAGTAAAGCAGCACGGCGATGAACAGCACGTACGACACCCAATGGAACGGATTGAACCGGTTGTACCGCAGCTCCGTCTGCACGCGCTCTTCCGGCGGATAGGCCCGTGGATTGAGTGCGCGAAGCTCATCGGCGAGCCCCTTGAACAGGGCCAGGTCGCCGTTGGCGAAAGCGGCGACCGCGCGCGTCCAGTGGTCGATGACGGCCTGGAGTGCCTGTCGCCGGTCGCCCGAGCTGCCGACGTACTTTTCCAACGCCGCGGCGGTGTCCATGGAACGCGAGTCATTGGCCGTCACGCCGGCAAGCCACGGCCGCACGTCGGCCGGCGTCATCCATCCGTTCTCCTTGCCGAAGGGGATCGGGATGATCGTCAGGAGCCGCTCGCGGTGCAGCGCCTGGATCTGCCGGAACTGGCTGATGATCTTCAGCACCGCGCGCTGCTCGGTGGTTGCGTCCTCGGGATCCACGGTCCGCGCGATCTCCATGAACTTCTCTTCGAGCGGCTGGAGGTCGGCGAGGCTGTAGTAGGTGAGGTTCTCGTCGAGGCCAAAAGTCTTCTTCAGGCCCGGGTGGGTGATCTTGATGAAGCGGAGCTCGCGGACCTCGCCGGGCTGGGCGATCATCTTGAGGAGGGCGAAGACGGGATCGTCCGTCGGGAAGACGACGACTTCCCTGCCGTCGGGGCCGCGGTACCTGCTGAACCGCTCCTTCTCCGTGAGGAACTGCATGAACTGGCGCGCGAAGGTGTCGAACGGCTTGCCGCGAGCTTCGTGCTGGACGACGACGCGCGCCGCTTCGGACGTATCGTCCTGGGCAAAGAGCAAGAGTGAAAGCAGGGCGGCGTTCATGAGGTCCCCAATGATACCAGCGGCTCCGCGCGGAAACCGCCGCGACCGTCTTCATGGATCGTCGCCATCGGCACGGCGGGATCGTGCTCGAAGATGTTGAGCCAGCCCTCGCGCGCGCTTTGCGCCAGCAGCGGCCCCTTCATCGCCGCCACGTCGGCAGGATACAGGTCGTAGCCCATCACCCACGCCGGCTTGAGATGGTGCGTCGTCGGCACGAGATCGCCCCAGAAGACGGCGGTGCTGCCGCCGCTCTCGATGAAGATGCTCTGGTGGTGCTTCACATGGCCGCCCGTCAGCTTCACGCGGATCCCGGGTGCGATCTCTTCGTCGCCCTTCAAGAGAGAAACCCGCGCCTGGGTCTCGAGAGGCACGAAATCGTCGGGCCGGTAGCTTCCCTTCGTTCGCGGGTTCGCCTCGAGCGCCTCCGCCCACATCCCGAGCTGGACGTAGTAGGTCGCGCGGGGGAACGCGGGCTTCCGGTCGCGCGTCGTCGCGCCGCCCGCGTGGTCGAAATGCAGATGCGAGAGGATCACGCCGTCGATGGTCTCCGGACTCACGCCAAGCGCGCGGAGCCTGTCGAGGAGCGGCGTCGGACGGCGGACGTCGTACATCTCGGCCCACTTCACGTCGTGCTTGTCGCCGATGCCGGTGTCGACGAGGTAGGTTTTCGCGCCGGTCCGGACGAGAAGGCAGTTGAGGCCGAGCAGGATGCGGTTCTTGTCGTCGGCCGGGCACGACTTCTCCCACGCGACCTTGGGAACGATGCCGAACATGGCGCCACCGTCGAGCCGGAAGGTGCCATCGCTGACGACGTCGATGTCGAACGCGCCGAGCTTCATCCGGAAACCTGCATGAACATGAAGACCACGAGCGCGGCGGTGTTGATGATCCAGGTGGCGGAGATGATCTGACCGAGCTGGAGCGCCCAGCCGGGGCGGAGGGTGCATTGCGCCTTCGCGAAGGCGGCCAGGCCGAACCCGGCGCCGATGGCGACGGCCGCCATGCCGCAGCCGACGCCGATGGCCGGCGCGTCATCCCGCAGGGCGAACTTCACGAGGGTGCCTGCAATCGTCCCGATGCAGCCGACGGTCAGCCACAGGTACTGCGCGCCGACGGTCATCGGCAGGTCCTTGGCGCCCTGCGCCGGCTTGACCAGCTTCACGAGAATGCCGCGCAGGTAGAACATGAAGATCGTGCCTGACGCCGTCATCACGAAGCCGAGGTAGAGGATCCGCTTCCCCGGATCGTGCGAGACCTGGAGGATGCTGACCGGCGGATCGGCGTCGGGCACGAAGGAGGCCTGGTAGAAGACCCAGCCCTTGTACGAGAACGGGTAGTTCACGCCGGTCATCCCGGTGACGACATTCCGCGTCGCGGGATCGAAGATCTCGAGATCACTCTCGAACTTCTCGAAGCGCGTGCTTCCGTCGTAGGTCGGGCTGCGGAAGTCGCGCAGCGTCACCTGGAACCCGAGGTCGGGGTAGGTGCGCGGGAGGAAGGAGATGTCAACGGGCTCGCCGCCGATCTCGACCCGGGCGGAGGTGAGGAGCGGCACCCACTGGCTCTGCTGCTCGGGCGCCCGTGACAGCCGGATCCGCACGGCCGGGTTCATCGGCACGCCCTTTTTCGGCGGCTCCTCCTTCACGGTCGGGATCGCGTGGTCGAGGCGGCGGACGAACGTGAAGCCCGCCTCCATCGGCATGAACGGGTGTTTCACGCGCTGCCCGACCTCAACGGTTCCGGCGTGCTTCTCGCCCTTCCGCGACGTGATGACGTAGTGGTAGGCGTCCTTGAGCGCGAAGAGCCAGATCGCACTGTCGCGCGGCGAGTAGCGGAGCTGCGCCTTGAATGGCGGCTCGGTCCGGTTGTGGAACGACGCGCCCTTGAGCAGCGGCGAGAGGTCGGGGCTGAGAAAGATGCTGTACCAGGACTCCGTCTTTCCGTCGGCCACCGTGTCGAAGAGCACCGCCGGATTCGATTCGTGGCCGTCGTCGGAGTCGACCGGATTGCCCGCGCGGTCGAGCGAGAACGACTGGATCAACTTGCGTGGAATCACGTCGCGCGAGCCGACGCGCACGACCTTGTCGATGTTCGCGGCGACATCGATCTCCGTCGTCGTGCCGTCGACCGTGACCACGAGGGTTCCCTTGGGCCCGGCCGCGCCCGAGAGGTTCGCGAAGAGACCCGGCTCGTCGCGGAGCGGGATCACGGTGATCATGCGGCCGAAGGCGAACGAGGGGCGGCCGAATCGGGCGAAGACCGTCGACTTCTCCGAGGCTGCGTCCATCGTGAGCTCGAGGACGTCGAGCGTGCCGTCGGGCGACTGCTCGTACCAGGGCTCGGTCGAGATGTTGGGCACGTATTCGTCGATGTAAAGCAGGAGCCCCTTCCCGACCGCGCGGCCGATGCCGGGCTTCGAGCGGACGTAAGGGTTGATCTCCACCGGGACGCGCTGCTCGCGACCGTCGCCCGCCTTGACGATGAGTTCGCGCTCGCCTTCAACCTCGAACTCGGCGGCGCTGCTGCCCTTCACGAGGCGCATGTCGCCGTAGATCTTGAACTGGAACGAGATGGTCGCGCCGATCATCAGGGTCAGCACGCCGCTGTGGGTCACGAGGAATCCCCACTGCCAGAAGCGCCACGGCTTGCGGATGACGGTGCAGCAGACCAGGTTCACCATCAGGAGGCCCATGAGCGGCAGGAACCACCACGAGCCGTACCAGTCGCGGCGGAGCGAGCCGGCCGTGACGTCGTACCCGATCGCCCCGTACGTCGCGAAGGCCAGGATGGCCGCCATCACCGAGAGCAGGATGACGAGCAGCCAGAGCGACGCGGCGAACTTGTAGAGTTTCCAGAGCATGGGCGGTGGATCTTAGCGGATGGCGCGGCGCAAGGCGCGTCAGACCCCCTAGTAACTGAACCCGTTTCGCCGCAGATGGACGCGCGGTTTCCCTTCGCGCTGGATCGCTCCACCAATCACTTCCGCAACGACCAGGACATGATCGCCCGTCGGGACGGTTTGGCGCACCCTGCACTCCAGCCAGGCCAGCGCGTCTTTCAGGATGGGGTGGCCGGACGGCGACGGCGCGTGCGCAACCTTGGCGAGCGCGCCGTCTTCGCCCTTGGCGAAAACGGTCATGAGCGCGTTGCTATCCTCGGCGAGCAGGCTCAGTGCGAACGACTTGGCCGTTGCGACCGTGACCAGCATCGGCCGGCCCGACTTGATGGCAACGGTGAGGATGAGCGGATCGAAACTTGCCTGCTGGATCCACGACGCGAGCATCGCATGCTCGCCGCAGGTCAGGATGGCGAGGCTGGAGGGAAGCTTGCCGATCGCCGGGCCGACAACGGCCTTGTCCATGGCGGGATTGTACGACAACCCGATGCCACTGAGCGAACCGCTCAGGGGCATTGGGGTTTTAGTGCCTCCCGCCCCGCCGAGGCCTTTCGGCCGCCGGCGGAGACGGAAGGGTTAGATAGGGAGGCTATGTAATCGACGTGGCGCCACACGTCTCTACCGATATTAGACGGTGGGATGTTTAAAGAGGCCGTGATGGTTGCATTAAGGTTTTCTCACGGTCAGCCGACGAATTGAGGCGAGCGAGGGTCAGGGAAACAGGACGACCTTGCCGACCTTGACGGTGTCGGACTTGAAGGTCGTCATCGCCCGGTCGAACTCGGCCAGCTTGAACGTGTGCGTGATGATCGGCCGCGGATCGAGCCGTCCGCTGTCGAGCAGCTCCTGCATCTGCTTCCAAGTCTCGAACATCAGCCTCCCGACGATGCCGAGGATCGTGCGGCCCTTGAAGATGACGTCGTTGGCGAGATCGAGTTCGATCGGGCGCGACGGAAGGCCGAAGGCGGCCAGCGTGCCGCCCTTCTTCAGGCAGCGAAGGCCGTTCGTGATCGCCTTGTTGTTGCCCGACATCTCCAGCGTGCGGTCGACCCCGTACCCGCCCGAGAGCTTGACCAGCCTGGCGATGAGGTCGGGATCGGCGCCGTTCAGAAGCTCATTCGCGCCGACGGTCTTCGCCAGTTCGAGGCGGAGCGGGTTGGTCTCGACGGCGTAGATCGCGGCGGCGTTGTACGCCTTCGCCGTCGCGATCGCGAAGAGCCCCGCCGGACCGCAGCCGAAAACGGCGACGCTCTTCCCGGTCACGTTCGCGGCGTTGACGACGTGGACGGCGTTGCCCATCGGCTCCATCAGCGTCGCGATCTCGGCCGGCATCCCGGGCGAGTTCTTCCAGCAGACGCGCGCGGGAATGCTGACAAACTGCGCGAAGCAGCCCGGGCGGTCGACCCCGAGGATCTTCAGCTTGTCGCAGATGTGCTTCATCCCGTTCTTGCACTGGTAGCACTCGCCGCAGTCGATGTGGCTTTCGACGGAGACGCACTCCCCCGTCTTGAAGCCCTTCACGCTGCCGCCGACCTCGACCACTTCGCCCGTGAATTCGTGGCCGAAGACAAGAGGCGGCTTGATCGCGCCCTGCGCCCACGGATCCCAGTTGTAGATGTGCAGGTCGGTGCCGCAGATCGACGCGGCGCGGACCCTGAGCAGGAGATCGTCGGGGCCGCACGTGGGCATCTCGACGTCGCGAATCTCGGCGCCCGGCGCGGCGGCGGGTTTCATCACGGCCTTCATGGTGCTCATGCCCGCTTCACGAGGCCCCGGAGGAGTCCGAGATTGACGGCGTCCATGTCGTCCTCCTTCGGGGTCTCGATGACCTTGGGGACGTCCGCGAACCGTTCGTCGTTCATGAGGCATCGGAACGCCTCGATCCCGATGCAGCCTTTCCCGATGTTCTCGTGCCGGTCGACCCTGCAGTTCAGGTCCTTCTTCGAGTCGTTGACGTGGAACGCCAGCACGGTGCGCACGCTGACGGCGGCGTCGAACTTCGCGATGGTCTCCGCCCACCCGGCGGGCGTTCGGATGTCGTAGCCTGCCGCGAAGATGTGGCAGGTGTCGATGACGAACCCGACGCGGTCGGGCTCCTTGACGCCGTCGAGGATGGCCTTGAGCTGGTCGAAGGTCCGGCCGACCGTGGCCCCCTGCCCTGCCGTTGTCTCGAGCGCGATCTTGACCTTCAGGCCTTTTGTCTGGCGGATCGCCTCGTTGATGCCGACGCGCATGCCGGTGATGCCGGTCTCTTCGCCGGCGTCGCCGGGCGAGCCCGGGTGCGTCACGAGGAACGGCAGGCCGAGCGCCTCGCACCGCTCGAGCTCGTCGACGAAGGCGGAGAGCGACTTCTCGAACATCTCCTTCTTCGGCGACGCCAGGTTGATGAGGTAGCTGCCATGGGCGAAGGCGACCTGCGTCCTGGTTTCCTTCATCGCCGTTTTGAACGCGGCGCAGTTTTCGTCGGTGAGCTTGCGCGATTTCCACTGGCGCTCGTTCTTGGTGAAGATCTGGATCGCTTCGCAGCCGACCTCGCGGCCGCGCGCCGGGGCGAGCTCGAGGCCGCCCGCGACCGACATGTGGGCGCCGAGGAAGGGGGTGCTCATCGGGCGCGGATTATAGCGAACGCCGCCCCGGGACGAAGCGTCACAGACCTCATGATTCTCACAATTGCGCTGGCCCTATTCTGCCAGGAGACGCCCGAGGAGATCCTGAAGGCGCTCTCGGATACGGACGCGGTCGCCCGCGGCGAGGCCGTCGACAAGATCGTGGCCCGGGGCCGCGCGGCGATTCCGGCACTGCGCAAGGCGATCGAATCGTCCGACGGCGACGCGCGGAAGGCGGCGCTGGGCGCGATCGACCGCATCGGAACGGCGGAGGTCACGGCGCTGCTCACGAAGGAAGGCCATACGGAGTTCGGCGACTTGAAGAGCGTGACGCACGAAGCGTACCGGAAGGTGCTGCCGAACGGCATGGTCCATCTCCTTCCCGGCAATGCGGCCTGCAAGGCGTGCGGCAACGTCGAGCGGATCCTCGTCGTGAACGACCTGTCGGACGGGAAGGGTGCGCCGAGGATCGTGAAGGTCGTCGGGGACGTGCCGGCGCTCTTTGCCGGCAAGGCGGCGACGGAAGAGGAGCAGCGGGCGACGTGCCAGGCGGCCTTCTTCGTTCTGCGCGCGCTCCACCCGAAGGCGCACACGAAGGATCTCCTTCCGACCGACGAGGAGGCGTTCGCCGATCCGAAGCTGATCCAGATCAAGAAGGGTGACGACGGCGCCAAGGCGACTGCAGGGTTCAAGATCAACCACGCGTACTACACGGCGACGATTTCGTTCGACGCGAAGGGCGTCTTGAGCAAGATCGAACTGACGGACACCGGCATGAGGTGCAAGTAGCCATGATCATCACGCTGGCGCTGGCGCTGCTGATCCAGGAGACGCCCGAGGAGATCCTGAAGGCGCTCGCGGAGACCGACACGGTTGCGCGGGGCGAAGCGATCGACAAGATCGTGGCGAAGGGGCGAACGGCAATTCCCTCGCTGCGCAAGGCGGTGGAGAAAGCGGACGGCGATGCCCGGAAGGCAGCCCTCGGGGTCATCGACCGGATCGGGTCGGCGGAAGTCGTCGCGCTGCTCAAGAAAGAAGGGCACACCGAGTTGAGCGATCTGAAGGTCGTCACGGGCGAAGCGCTGACGAAGGTCGCTCCTCACGCGCGGTTGAGCCTGCTGCCGGGAAACGCGGCGTGCAAGGCGTGCGGATCGGTGCAGCGCATCCTCGTTCTCAACGACCTGGCGGACGACAAGGGCGCGCCGAGGCTTGTGAAAAGCTCCGACGACGTGGCCCTGCTCTTCCCCGGCGCGGCCGCGACCGAGGACGGACGGCGCGCGACCGCGGCGGCGGCGTTCTACGTGCTGCGCGCGCTTCATCCGAAGGCGCACACGAAGGAGCTCGTACCGACGGACAACGAGGCGTTCGCCGATCCGAAGCTGCTGGTCTTCAAGAAGACCGACGCGGGCACGAGCGCCACGGCAGAGTTCAAGATCGATCACGCCTACTACCACGCGACGATGGAATTCGACTCCGAAGGCGTGCTGAAGAAAATCGTGCTCGTGGATACCGGCAAGCGCTGCCTGTAGGCGCACGTCCGCCGAACCCATGGGTTATACTCCTTCGCGATAGAGGGAATCCCCATGCGGCTGCTCTGCGCCACGCTCCTGGTCGTGCTGTTTCCCCAGCAGGAGAAAAAGGCCTTCACCGCCGAGCTCATCGGCAAGGTGAAGGCCAACGTCCTTTCGCTTCACTCCTGGTACGTCGACAAGGCGATCGGCGAGGAGGTCCGCCGCCGCCTTGAGGCGTTCGTCGCCGACGGAAAGGGCACCGCCGAAGACGCGGCGTGGCTCGAGTCGATCTCGAGGACAACGGCGCTCGACACCGCCAAGGAGGAACTCGCCGCCGTCGTCAAGAAGATCGGCGACCTCGAAGGCGGGATCACCGACGACCTCCCGGTCGACCGGCTCGTCATGCAGGACGGCCGCACGATCGACTGCAAGATCCTCGAACAGACGGCGACGGAGGTGAAGATCGAGCGCAAACTCTCCGGCGGCGTTGGCGGGAAGATGAACTTCAAGATGGAGCAGGTGAAGGAGATCCACAAGGGCAAGGGCGCCGGCAGCGAGTTCGCGAACAAGCTCGCGGCGGCGAAGGCGGTCGGTTCGCCCGGGCTGGTCGCGCTCGCCGACTGGTGCAAGGAGCAGTCGCTGACGAAGCAGCGCGACTACGCGTTGTGGCTCGCGATCAGGGCCGATCCGGGGAACGCCACGACGCGGACCGCGCTCGGCCTGGGCCGCACCCCCGACGAGAAGCCGGCGACGAAGTCGGGAAAGATCGTGGCCTTCGACGGCAAGGACTGGGACGCCCTGGAGCTGAAGACCAAGCTCCTGAAGGACGGCAACGTGCTCATCATCGGCCAGTGGTACAAGCCCAAGGACCGCATGCTGACGATCCCGGGGCTCTTCAAATACGAAAAGCAGGAGAAGAAGCAGCTCAGCGTCGGCGGCGACCTGCCGATGGTCGCGAACTACGTACTGAGCTACAAGTCGGTGTACAGCGCGACGAGCAAGTCCTACACCGAGGAGAAGACCAAGGGCTACACGCACCGGTTCTTCGCGCCCGAGATGAACATCGAAACGCGCGAAGTGAAGCGGGACGTCGGCGGAGAGAAAGAGACGTGGTGGCTCGAGGACGAGCCCAATCCGAAGGCCGGCACCGCCATGTCAGGTGAGATCAAGATCCCGATCGCGGTCGACATGCCGGTCCTCTCGGCGAAGGTCATCGCGTACGCCGAGATCGACCAGGGCACCGTCACGTGCTTCGTCGACTCGGCGAACGGCGGCCGCGTGCAGGTCTACCAGGCTTCGAAGAAGGACACGGGCTCGCACGAACTTCCCACCGCGTCGGTGAAGAACCTCCAGAGCTTCGACGTCATCTTCAAGGTCGATACGGTTGCGGCGTACGTGACGAAGGACGAGACCCGGAAAATCGCGGCGCTGAAGAAAGGCAAGGACAACGTCGTCGAGCAGAAGGAGATCGAGGTCAGGCACAAGAAGGCGACGCTCGACTACAAGGTGCGGCTGTTCGCGTCCAACTCGAACCAGGTCGAGGTGTTCCGCGTGACACTCACGTGCGGCGAGGCGGCGCCGAACTGGACGAAGGCGTTCGAAGAGGCGGGGTGTGGGGATCTGTTGAAGTAGGTCGTCGTTCGGCGCGTTCACGGCTCCGGGGGCCGGGGCGGGCCCGATCGGCCTCGCTTCAACACCTCGAGGCGAGCCTCGATCACGCCAGCCTCGCGACGCCCGCGTGCCTCGACTCGTGCGTCCGCCCAGGCGATGTAAGGCTTCAGGCTGGCGAACAAGGCGAGCCCGGAAACGACGACGATGGAAAGTCCGGCATACCACGGCAGCTCGTCGTCCATCGTGAAGGAGAGCAGCGATCCGATCGTCAGAAGGGCGACCATGAATACGAAGTAGGCGGCCCGGATCCCCAGCGTGGCAAGCAAGGCGACAAGGCCCGTCAGGCAGCCGAATACGAGCGGCATCCACGCGCTGAGGTGCACTCCTTTCTCGAAGGCTGGGATCCGGCCGAACTCACTCCGCGCCTGCCACAGCAGCGCTCCGCCGATGAGCCAGATGACAAGCAGACCGGGGAGGCTCTTGAGCGGCGGGTGCCACGTTGCCGTCCCCGCAACGCCGGGCTCGCCCGCTCCGAATTTTGACATCGCGAACAGCACGAGGCCGATGAAAACCAGCAGCAGCGCGATGTAGACGTAACCGACGAACGATGTCACCAGCCCGTTCTCGCCGCCCTCATGTGCGTGGGCGGGACATGCGTGCGTCGTTACGGTTTTGTTGCCGACTCTACTGCCTCTCCGGAAGACCTCGTACGTCGTGGTCGTGGCTGCCGTGTCGCCGCGCCAGCACAACCAGGCGTCGCACTGACGCACATTCCCAAAGCGCTTGTGGAGGTCTTCGGGAACCGTCAGCGCCACCACGAGGAGCAGGAGTCCCAAGAGCGCGAGGCAACCCCATCCCACAGGCGCTGACGGCGGCTCGGCCGGACTGGCCAGGGCCTCGCCCGTGCGCTCGACCCATAGGGGGCTGCCGCACGTGGTGCAGGCCGGGGCGTTTCCGCCCCAATCCGCGCCGCAGGCCTGGCACGACTTTCCCACAGGATCCTCTCGCTTCAGTCCCCCAGGCGGTAGCCCGTCACCCCTCAGCGTTCGCTCTCGGGGCGGAGGCGTGCTCTTCGATCTCGAACCCCCACTCCCGGATCGTCCTGATGTCGTCGTTCGGCGCGTTGCCCGGCGTCGTGAGGTAGCCGCTGCTGAAAATCGAGTTGCACGGGAAGAGGGCGAGCGGCCACATCGACCGCAGGTTCACCTCGCGGCCGCCCGCGATCCGGATATCGCGCGACGGGTTGACGAAGCGGAAGACGCAGAGCGCGAGCAGCGACTTCTGCGGAGTCAGCGGCGTGAGATGCGCGAAGGGCGTGCCCGGCCGCGGATCGAGGATGTTGACGGGGATCGAGTCGACCTGCTCGTCGCGCGCCTTGAAGGCCATCGAGACGATCTCCGCGTCGCTCTCCCCCATCCCGAGGATTCCGCCCGAGCAGGCTTCCATCCCGGCCGCCTTCGCGCGACGGACGGTGTCGACGCGGTCCTGGTAGGTGTGCGTCGTGCAGACTTCGGGGAACCGCTCCTCGCTCGTCTCGAGATTGTGGTTGAAGCGGTCGACGCCGGCGGCCGCGAGCGTCTCAGCCTGCGGTGTCGTGAGGTGGCCGAGCGACGTGCAGATCTTGATGCCGACGTCGCGCTTGATTTCACGGACAGCATCGCAGATCGTCGCCAGCTCCTTGTCGCTCGGCCCGCGGGTCGAGGTCACGATGCAGAATTTCCACGCGTGCGAGTCCTTCGCCTTGCGCGCGGCGTCCACCATCTCCGCCTTCGAGAGCAGCTTGTAGCGGTCGATGTCGCTCTCGGAGATCGCGCTCTGCGAGCAGAAGTGGCAGTCCTCGGGGCAGAGTCCGCTCTTCGCATTCAGCAGGACGTGGATCCGGACGCGGTTGCCGTGGAAATGCCGCCGCACCGCGAAGGCGGCGTTGAGGATCGGCAGAAACTCCGCGTCAGGGCCGCGGAGGATGTCGATCATCGCCTCGCGCGCCGGAGTCTCACCGGCGATGGAGCGCCCGGCCTCTCTCTCCCAGCGGTTCACTCGCTATCCGTAGAAAGGAAGCCCGGTTTCCGTCACTTCCTTGCCCGCGCGCTTCGCGGCGAAGTTCGCGAGATAGTTCTTGAAGTCGGGCCCGGAGATATAGGCCTCGGGCAGATGGCGCCGCAGGTAGCCGAGCCACTCCCTCTCGCCCTGGATCGCGTTGCCGTTCACGTCGAACATGCCGAACTCGTAGGTGCCGCGGCGGCGGTAGAACTTGTCGCTCGGCAGGTAGACGAGGTCCTCGCGCTTCACCCCCTTCTCGGACTCGCCGGTGGCCATGATCCGGTCGGCCATCTCGACGGCCTTCTCGCGGGGCATCTTGGCGACCTTCACCTGGAGGATCTCCCAGTTGAGCGAGTCGACGAGCTCGCGCTTGATCTCCTCGTGGTACTCCTTCATGGCGACGCCGTTGAGCTTGTCCTTGAAGCCGAACTCGACGACGGTCTTTCCGCCGCGCTCGTCGCCGAACATCTCGAGGCCGCGCGGCACCCACTTGTTGATGTGCTTCTGAAGGGTCTCGATCGAGACGTTGCCCCGGTCGAGCAGCCAGTCCTTCACCCACTGCCGCTGCGGGTTGACGCCCGTCGACATGTGGAACGCCTCTTCGTAGAGCATCGGGTACATCGAGCGGGCCATCGGGGCGTAGCTGAAGACCGTCTGCATCTCGAGCTGGTACTTGCCGACGCGGTCGATGATCGAGCAGAACGAGATGTTGTCGATGAAGCTGTCGAAGTAGAGGTTGAAGGCGTCGAGGACGTGGCCGCCGGTCTCCATCGAGAGCAGGTGGTCCATGGTTTCGCTGGCGATGTCCTTGCCGACGCGGCTCCAGTCGTCGGCGGCGAGGACGTAGAGCATCTGGTAGGCGTGGCGGAATTCTTCGGCCATCACCCGCAGGATGTCGAACTGCATCTTCTCGTCCTGCGACTTCTGAAGCGATCCGCGGTGCTGCTGGATGGAGCCGAGCTCGGTCGAGCACTGCGCCTTGATGATCTTCGCGCTCGCCGCGATCATCTCATCGTCGAGTTCCGCGGCCTTCGTGAAGCGCCGGTGGCCCTTGAGCTTGCCGCAGACGATCTCGTCGTGCTCCAGCGGCGAGAGCTTCGAGACGAGCCGAAACGGCGCCTGCTTGTAGTGCTTCGACCAGTTCTCGACGAGAAAGTCGTACTCCGGGAAGTAGCGCTTCTGCCAGTCCACGATCCGGTTGTGGAGGTGGGGCGGAAGGGTGTCGATCTGGAAGTCCTTTTCCTGGAAGTACATCCGTTCTCCTATCCGCCTTCGCTGCTTGCGCCGCTTCGGCGTGACCTATCCGCCTTCGCTGCTCACGCAGCTTCGGCGTGACCTATCCGCCTACGCTGCTCACGCAGCTTCGGCGTGACCTATCCGTATCTCGGGTGCTCGTCCTCGTCGTAGATGGTGCCCTTCCGCAACAGCGCGGCGCGGACCTCCCCTTTCGACTCCGACGGCGTGTCGCTGATTTCGGCGCGGGTGAGCCGGCGGTATCCGGCCCGCGGCCCGCCCCTGCTCCGCGCCCTCACGCCGCGCTTCGCAGGGCTGGTCTTACAAATTAGCTCCGGGTGGATCGCTTCCGCAAGGATTTCCAGGGCGTCGACCAGCCGCGGGCCGGCCCCGTTGAAGTAATTCGGGCCGTCGGCGACGTAGACTTCGCCGCTCTTCACGGCGGGAAGCAGCGCCCATCCGCGCCGCCGCGTCAGCAGCGAGATTTCCCTCAGCGTCCGTTCCGGCGTGAAGCCGCAGGGCATGAGAATGAGCTTCTCCGGGGCGCAGCGGGCGACGTCGGACCACGGGACCGGATGCGAGTCCTTGCGATCCGCGGCCAGTGGATCGTGGCCCCCGGCCATCCTCACCAGTTCGGGCACCCAGTGGCCCGTGGTGAAGATGGGGTCGAGCCATTCGCAGCAGAAGACGCGGGGTCGTGGCGACTTCGGGATCCGCCGCACGATCGCATCGATGCGGGCGCGGAGCCTTCGTTCGAGCGGTGCGGCGTCAACGTTCGTCGCCTTCGCGACGAGGCGGAGGTCGCGGAACATGCCGTCGAGATCATGTGCGTGGAGCGCGATCGTCTTCGTCCGGACCCCGCCGAGGTCCGTGGGGGTCGACGCTCAGACGTCGCAGAGGTCCTGTGTGAAGATGAGATCGGGCTTGAGCCGCTTCACGAGGGACGAGTCGACCGAGTAGAGCCGCGCTCCGTCTCTGGCCGCGGCGCGCACGGCGGCGTCGATTTCGCCGCTCGAAAGCGAGTCCGAGTCGATGGTGGCGCGTACGACGACGGGCTTGCGCATCGCCTCCGGCGGAAAGGTGCACTCGTGCGAGACGCCGACGACCTGCCTGCCGAGACCGAGGGCGAAGAGGATCTCGGTGGCGGTCGGCTGGAGCGAGAGGATTCTCATTACTTGATGAAGTCGAGCTTCTTCGCCCAGATGTGGCCCGGGTAGCGCCTGGGAACTTCCTTGCATCGGTCGAGAAGCGCCTGCATGTTCTTCGTCAATTTGAAGTCGCAGACCCCGGTCCAGTAGAGCGCTTCGGGCGCCGCGTCGGTCGTCGCGTAGCGGCTGACGATGGCCTGGTACGCCGCGAGCGATCCAGCGTAGTCTCCCTTCGCGAACGCGCTCTTCGCCTTCGCGAGATGAAGCTGCGCGCAGAACTCGTCGGGGGGCAGGAAGCCGATGAAGCGGTGCTGCTCCGCGCCGTCGCCGTCGACGAAGGTGAAGATCGGCGTCCAGACCGCGCCCATCTTTTTGCAGAGGGCCCGGTCGGCGAGCACGTTGACCTTGACGGGGACCGTCACGGCGTGAATCTCCCTCGCTACGGCTTCATCAAGATGCGTGACCGCATCGAGCTGCTGGCAGGCCACTCAGTGCTGGCTGTGGAACCAGGCCATCGCGAGCCTGCCCGTCTCCTTCGCCTTAGCGACGGCGGCGTCGAAGGCGGTCTCCCAGGTGATTGGCATGAGCGACGTTGTAGCGGCGGGTACAGAAACCGTCAACGGCCTTACCACCGGAACCCGACGCCCACCCAGAAGAGCCCTTCGTTCTGGCTCGGGTTGTCCGACGCGTGCCGGCCGCGGGCGTTGGACATGTGATGAAAGTCGCCTCCGAGCAGGATCCTGCCGCCGAAGTCCAAGGGTATCTCCACCCCGGGACCAAACGAGAATGTGCCGTTGCTCCTCGTTCCGTCCGGTGGAATCGGGTGACTCGTGCGTATGAAGCCGCCGGAGATCTCCGCGAAGACTCCGATGCCGCCGACCTCGACGCAGTAGTAGCGCAGCCGCGTTTCGATTTCGACACCCGGAACGCGGCTGTCGTCGACCTTGAAGCGCAGCCTGTTCACGCCGATGCCGACGGCCACCCGGTCCTTCGTGAACCAGTAGCCCTGGACGGCCATTCCGTAGTTCGGCACATCGCCCTCGCCGACCCAGGCCAGCGCATGGCCGACTGTGGGAACGCCGTAGGTTGCCTGCGCACAGACCATCATCTCGCCTTCGCGGTGGATTCCGCCATCCGTCACGACGCGGCAGGCGGTGAGGAGGCCGATGAGCGCCGCCCCCGCCAGGCGGGCCAGTCGCGATGCCGTGTCCTTCAACTGAACACTCTGCTGGTTCCTCAAGTTGACGAGCCGTCTACGATACACCCGGAGTGCCCAATTGTCCCCGCACGACAGGATTCCCCAGCTGTTCCGCAGATCGACGTAAGGCGTAGGCGAGCAAGGCGTTCTGGGGACGCATTTTCGGAACACTGGAGGCGCGTGCGTGGCGGAGAGGGTCTGTGGTGGAACGTGGACAGAGTGGGAGAG
>Ga0247727_10000172_pt1 | contig 146600 bp, 148 predicted proteins | sample WisWelCaveWW1625_FD_202498 | JGI IMG/M metagenome (GOLD analysis project Ga0247727, IMG submission 202498) | Biofilm microbial communities from Wishing Well Cave, Virginia, United States - WW16-25 | ecosystem: Environmental > Aquatic > Deep subsurface > Groundwater > Cave microbial mat... | reverse complement strand
GCCTGCGCGCGCTCGGCGAGCGCGAGGTGCCGACCACGCGCGTCGGCGACTTCGTGATGCGCGAGCTCGCCAAGCTCGACAAGATCGCCTACATCCGCTTCGCCTCGGTGTACCGCAGCTTCGAGACTCCGGACGACTTCCGCGAGGCGGTGCAGGAAGTAAAGGCAGGAAAAAAACGGCGCAAGTAACGAAGTTCTCTGCGTTCGACCACGCCATGATGCGGCGCGCGTTGGCGCTGGCGGAGAAAGGCCTGTACACGACCACGCCGAACCCGCGCGTCGGCTGCGTCATCGTCAGGGAAGAAAGGATCGTCGGCGAAGGCTGGCACGAAAAGGCCGGTGGCCCGCACGCCGAAGTCATCGCTCTCGAGAAAGCCGCTGGCCAGGCGGCGGGCGCCACGGTCTACGTGAACCTCGAGCCGTGCAACCATCACGGGCGCACCCCGCCTTGCGTCGACAAGCTGATCCAATCCAAGGTGAAGCGGGTGATCGCCGCGATGCGCGACCCAAATCCGAAAGCGGCCGACGGCGGAAGCGCGCTCGCGGCCGCCGGCATCGGCTTCGAGCACGGGCTGATGGAAGACGAGGCGCGCGAGCTGAACATCGGGTTCGTGTCGCGCGTGGCGCGCGGCCGGCCGTGGGTGCGCCTCAAGGTCGCGGCGACGCTCGACGGGCGCACTGCGCTCGAGGACGGCCGCTCGCAGTGGATCACCGGCGCCGAGGCGCGCCGCGACGGCCACCGCTGGCGCGCGCGCGCCTGCGCCATCCTGACCGGCATCGGCACGGTGCGCGCCGACGACCCGCGCCTCACCGTGCGCGAGGTCGAGACGCCGCGCCAGCCGCTGCGCGTCATCGTCGACAGCCGTTTGGAGCTGGCGGAGAGGGCGCGCATCCTGGCCGGGGGAAACGTCCTGATCTTTTCGGGAAAGCCGGGCAAAGCGCCCAAGGGCGCCGAGGTGATCGTGCTGCCCAATCCAAACCAGAAAGTCGACCTGCCGCGCATGCTGGAGGAGCTGGCGAAGCGCGGGGTGAACGAGCTGCACGTCGAGGCGGGCTTCCGCCTGAACGGCTCGCTCGCGCGCGAGGGCTGCGTGGACGAGTACCTGGTCTACCTCAATCCGAGCTTCCTCGGCGACAGCGCGCAGGGAATGCTCGATCTTCCCGCCTGTGCTTCACTGGAAAAAAAATTGACGTTGAAGATCCTATCGGTCGAGCGCCTCGGGGAGGACCTGCGCATCCTGGCGCGGCCCGCTTAGCGCCGCGGCCAGGAGGTCGATCGCCACGCGCGCGGTGCGGCCGTCGCGGTCGAGCCGCGGGCTGTACTCGACCAGCTCGACCGCGGCGAGGCCCGGCCTGCCGGCGATCTCCTCGAGCGCGCCCGCAAGCTCCGCGCTGCTCACGCCGCCCTTCACCGGGGTACCGACGTTGGGCGCTTCTGCGGGCGTCACCACGTCCAGGTCGATGCTGACGCCGAAGCCGCTGGTGCCGGCGGTGGCGATGTCGAGCGCCTCGTCGAGCACCGCGTCGATGCCGCGGTTGCGGATCTCGTCCATGAAGATGACGCGCACCCCGAGCCGCCGCAGCCGCTCGTCCTCCTCGGGCTCGTAGCTGCGCACGCCGACCAGGCACACGTGCTGCGGCTCGAGCACGCCGGAGGCGAGGCCGTACAGCGGGTCATCGTCCTGGCCGAGCAGCCAGGCGAGCGGCATGCCGTGCAGCCGCCCGGTGTGGCTGGTGGCGGGCGTGTGGCTGTCCATGTGCGCGTCGATCCACACCAGGCCGAGCTCTCCCCGCAGCGTGCGGGCGACGCCGGTCCACGTGCCGCCGGCGCAGGTGTGATCGCCGCCGAGCACGCAGGGCAGGCGCCCGCGGCGGCGCGCGCTGGCGACCGCGGCGGCGAGCTCGCCGCACAGCCGGCTCACCGCGAACTGCTTGCGCCGCTCGCCCGGCGCGGGCGCGAGCACCGGTCCTGCGAAGGATTGCATTCCCAATGCGGTGAAGCGCTGGACAAGCAGCGGCATGAGCGCCGCGGGGGCTTCAGCACAGCCGGGGTCCGCGCCGCCGAGGCCCCACGCCGCGCCGATCAGCTCGATCTGCCGTTGCATCGCAACGCCACGATGGTCTTGCGCTAACCTCCCGCCATGTTCACGGGCATCGTGCAGGCGGTGGGCAGGATCGTGCGCGTAAATCCGTTCGAAGTCGATTGCGCCGGCCTCGACCTCGCCGGCGTCCGGGTCGGCGACTCGATCTGCGTGCAGGGGGTCTGCCTCACGGTTACGACTGTCCGGCCGCGCGGCTTTACGGCGGACGTGTCGGAGGAAACCCTGCGCGTCAGCGCCGGCCTCGACCGGCCCGGCGAGGTCAATCTCGAGAAGGCGCTCGCCCTGGGCGACCCGCTGGGCGGGCACCTGGTCGCCGGCCACGTGGACGGCGTCGGCGAAGTCACTAAGAGAAACGCCACGGTGGTCGCGGTCAAGGCGCCGCAAGAGCTCGCCCGGTACGTGGCGCGCAAGGGCTCGATCTGCATCGACGGCGTGAGCCTCACCGTGAACCGCGTCGACGGCGGGGTGTTCGAAGTCAACCTGATCCCGCACACGCTGGAAACGACCACGCTCGCGCGCCTCGCGCCCGGCATGCGGGTCAACCTCGAGGTCGATCTCGTCGCGCGCTATGTCGAGCGGATTATCGGCGGCTCCAGAGGTGTTTAGGGTTGATGGGGGTGCGCCTGGCCTTGGCATCGCTTCTGGTCTCGGGCTGCGCGCTTTTCCCGTTTGAAGAGTCCGATTGCCGGGGGGTGAACTGGCAGAGCCGCGGCTACCGCGACGGCTACACCGGACAGCCGCAGCAATACTCGCGCCTCGTGTGGGAATGCACGCGCTTCGGCGTGGAGGTCCCCGAGGTTGAGTACTTCAAGGGCTGGGCGGATGGCCGCTTCGAGTACGACCGGCTCATGGGCTGGCGGTTTAACAAGACTTGATGACGCGCGCAGCGCTTTTATTCCCGCTCCTCGCGCTGTACGGCTGCGCCGATTCGTCCAGGTGTCGCAGGACGACTACCTCAAGGGATGGGCGATCGGCCACGACGAGCATGAACGCCTGAAGACGATCCAGGACATCTAGGAGCGCCTATTTCTTAATTTTTACCGGCTTGCCGGTCTGGCTGGACCTGAGGGCGGCCTCACAGAGGAGCAGCACGCGGCGGCTGTCCTCCGGGGGGACCTCGGCGGGCTTGCGGCGCTGCACGCTCGAGATGAAGGAAGTGAGCTCGGCGGCATACGCCGCGGCGTAGCGCGTCTGGAAATTCGGCCACGGGTTGTCGCTGGCGGTCGCGTGCTCGCCGAAACGCTCGACGCTGGTTGGCGCGAGGTTGGCCGCGCGCAGCATGCCCTTCGAGCCGAACACCTCGATGCGCTGGTCGTAGCCATAGACCGCGCGGCGGGTGTTGTTGATGTGGCACATCTTGCCGGACGCGGTGCGCAGCAGCAGCATCGCGGTGTCGATGTCCTTGCCCTCGGTGCGCACGCGCGGGTCGACCAGCACCGCGCCCCAGGCGAACACCTCGATTGGCTCCTCGCCGAGCAGCCAGCGCGCCATGTCGAAGTCGTGGATGGTGAAGTCGAGGAACAGGCCGCCCGAGGTGGCGAGGAAGCGCAGGTCGGGGAGGCCCGGATCGCGGTTGGTGATGATCACCTGCTCGACGTTCCCGACCGCGCCAGCGTCGAGCCGCTTCTTCAGCTCGCGGAAGCTCGGGTCGAAGCGCCGGTTGAAGCCGACGAACATCGGCACCTTCGCCTTCTTCACTTCCCGGATGCACGCCTCCACCTTCGGCAGCGTGAGATCCACCGGCTTTTCGCAGAAGATCGCCTTGCCGGCGCGCGCCGCGGCGATGGAGAGGTCGGCATGGCTGCCGGTCGAGGTGGCGATGAGCACCGCCTGGACCGCGGGATCGCCGAACGCCTGCTCTGCGGTCGCCGGCTTCGCTCCGAGCGACTCGGCCAGCGCGCGCGCGGCCTCGGGCCTGGCGTCGACGACGTAGAGGAGCTTCGCGTCGCTGCGGCGCACCAGGTTCTCGGCATGCATGCGGCCGATGCGACCCGCGCCGAACAGGGCGAAGCTAACCATCGATTTTCACCGCCTGCCCGGTGTTGTGGGATTTCAGGGCCGCCTCGGCCAGCACCAGCGCCTGGCGGCCATCGCGGGCACCGACCGGCATTGGAGTTTTTTCCCTCAAAGAACTCAGAAAGGCGGCCATTTCGGCGCGGTACGCGTCCGCATAGCGCTCGAGGAAGAAGTCGAGCGGCCGGTCGCTCACCGTGCCCTTCGCGCCGAAGTGCTCGACCATGGTCTCGCCGATGTTCTCGGCGCGCAGCATGCCCTTCGCGCCGGCCACCTCGATGCGCTGGTCGTAGCCGTACGCCGCGCGCCGCGAGTTGTTGATGTGGCACATCCGGTCCGAGGCGGTGCGCAGCAGCACCATCGCCGAGTCGATGTCCCCGGCCGCGCCGATCTTGCGGTCGACCAGGCACTCGCCCATGGCGAACACCTCGACCGGCTCCTCGCCGAGCAGCCAGCGCGCCATGTCGAAGTCGTGGATCGTCATGTCGCGGAACATCCCGCCCGAGACCTTGAGGTACGCGAGCGGCGGCGGCCCCGGGTCGCGGCTCGAGATCACCACCTGCTCGACCGCGCCGATCTCGCCCTGCTCGACGCGGCGCTTGAGCGCGGCGAAGCTCGGGTCGAAGCGGCGGTTGAAGCCGACGAACATAGGCACGCCCGCCTTGCGCACTTCCTCGAGGCAGGCGTCGACTTTCGCCAGCGAAAGGTCGATCGGCTTCTCGCAGAAGATCGCCTTGCCGGCGCGCGCCGCGGCGATGGCGAGGCGCGCGTGGGTGTCGGTGGAAGAAGCGATGAGCACCGCCCCGACCTTGGGGTCGGCGAACGCCTTGTCCTCGCTAACGACCCTCGCGCCGTGGCTCGCGGCGAGCTTCTGCGCCGCCTCGGCGTTGACGTCGACGACGTAGCGCAGCCGCACCCCTTTCAGGGCGGCGATGTTGGAGGCGTGGATCTGGCCGATGCGGCCGGCGCCGAACTGGGCGATTTCCAGCATTCTTCTTTGTGTATGATAAATCGAGAGGGGAGGGCGCGTGGCGGCGGTTCGCATGACGATGGCCGAAGCGGTGGTGCGCTTTCTGGCGGCACAGCAGATCGAAGGCGGCATTCCCCTGTTCGCCGGCGTGTGGGCGATCTTCGGCCACGGCAACGTCGCCGGCCTCGGCCCCGCGCTGCACGCCGCGCGCGCCAGGCTGCCGACCTGGCGGGCGCACAACGAGCAGGCCATGGCGCACGCCGCCGTCGCCTTCGCCAAGGCGCACGCGCGCCGGCGCATGATGGCCTGCACCACTTCGATCGGCCCGGGCGCGAGCAACATGGTCACCGCGGCGGCCGTGGCCCACGTCAACCGCCTGCCGGTGCTCCTCCTGCCGGGCGACGTGTTCGCGAGCCGCCGCCCCGACCCGGTGCTGCAGCAGCTCGAGGCGTTCGGCGACCCGACGGCTTCGGTGAACGACTGCTTGCGCCCGGTGTCGCGCTACTTCGACCGCATCATGCGCGCCGAGCAGGTCCTGACCAGCCTGCCCGCGGCGCTGCGCGTGCTGCTCGATCCTGCGGACTGCGGCCCGGTCACGCTGGCGCTGCCGCAGGACGTGCAGACCGAGGCTTTCGACTGCCCCGCCGAGTTCCTGCGCCGCCGCGTGCACCGCATCCGCAGGCCTTTGCCCGATTCCAACGAATTGGAATTCGTAACGAATACACTGCGAAAGGCAAAACGACCGCTGATCATCGCCGGCGGCGGCGTCAAGTACGCGCTGGCGGAGAAGCGCCTGGCGGCATTCGCGGAGGTGCACGGACTGCCGGTGGCCGAGACGCAGGCCGGAAAGGGCAGCCTCGCCTGGAACCACGCGTGCAACGCCGGGGCGATCGGCGTCACCGGCGCGACTGCGGCCAATGCGCTGGCGGCGAAAGCCGACGTCGTGCTCGCGATCGGCACGCGCCTCGGCGATTTCGCCACCGGCTCGCGCGCGCTGTTTGCGCAGGCGAAGCTGGTGCAGCTCAACGTCGGCGCGTTCGATGCCGCCAAGCACGGCGCGTTCGGCCTGGTGGCCGACGCCGACGCCGGCCTCGAGGCGCTCGGGCGCGGCCTGCGCGGCTGGCGCGCGCCGGCGGCTTGGAGCGCGCAGGCGGCGCGCCTCGCGCGCGCCTGGAACCGCGACGTCGAGCGTATCACCGCGCCTTCGAAGGGCAAGCCGACCGACGCTCAGGTGCTCGGCGTGGTGAACCGGGCTCTGCCAAAAAACAGCATCGTCGTCTGTGCCGCGGGCGGACTGCCCGGCGAGCTGCACAAGCTGTGGCGCGCGACCGATTCCACGAGCTATCACCTGGAATACGGCTACTCCTGCATGGGCTACGAGATCGCCGGCGGGCTCGGCGCCAAGCTGGCGCACCCGAAGCGCGAGGTGTGCGTGCTGGTGGGCGACGGCAGCTACCTCATGCTCAACTCCGAGATCGCCACATCGGTCGCGCTCGGCGCGAAGCTCCTCATCGTGGTGCTCGACAACCGCGGCTTCGGCTGCATCGAGCGCCTGCAGGCCGCCACCGGTGGCGCCTCGTTCAACAACCTCCTGGCCGACGCCGCGCCGCGCGTCGATTTCGCCGCGCACGCGCGCAGCCTCGGCGCGCAGGCGGAAAAGGTGGCGAATATCGCTGCACTAAGAACTGCCCTGAAGAAGGCTTTACGTGCACGACGCACGTCGGTGGTCGTCATCGACACCGATCCGCGCCGCGGCACGCCCGAGGGCGGCGCGTGGTGGGATGTCGCGGTCAGCGATGTTCCGAGAAGCTCTTCCCAGGAAAGCGCCCGCAAGGCCTACGAGGCCGCGCGCCGCCGGCAGAAGCCGGGGGCGTGATGGTGCGCATCGGCATCAACCCGCTCACCTGGACCAACGACGACCTGCCCGAGCTGGGCGAGCAGAACTCGCTGGAGACCTGCCTCGCGGAAGCGAAGCTCGCCGGCTACGAGGGCGTCGAGCTCGGCCGCAAGTTTCCGCGGGACGCCGCGGTGCTCGACCCGACCCTGAAACGGCATGGATTGAATCTGGTGTCGGGGTGGTACAGCGCCCGGCTGCTCGAGCGCTCCGTGGACGAGGAGATCGCGGCGCTGCGCCCGCATGCCGAGCTTCTCGGGAAACTGAAAAGCAAGGTCATGGTGTTTGCAGAAGTCTCGCGCTGCGTGCACGGCGATCGCAAGGTGCCGCTGTCGAAGCGGCCGCGCCTGGCGGAGAAGGAGTGGCAGCCGTTCTGCCAGCACCTTGATGAAATTTCTGATTATTTGAAAGGTCAAGGACTGAAGCTCGCCTACCACCACCACATGGGTACGGTAATCCAGTCCGAGGATGAGGTCGATCGCATGATGAATTCGACCCAGGCGGTCGGATTGCTGCTCGACACCGGCCACCTGACGTTCGCCGGCGGCGAGCCGCTGCGCGCGCTCGGGCGGCACGCCAAGCGCATCGTGCACGTGCATTGCAAGGACATCCGGCAGGACCAGCTCGCGCGCGCCCGCAAGCAGGACTCGAGCTTTCTCGACGCGGTGCTCGGCGATGTATTCGCGGTGCCGGGCGACGGGTCCATCGACTTCGAGCCCATCCTGAGAGCCCTCGCAGAGCAGCACTATTCGGGTTGGCTGGTGGTCGAAGCGGATCAGGACCCGGCGCGGGCACACCCGCTCACCCACGCCCGCATCGGCCACGATTGCCTTCGGCCATTGGCGCGGCGATACTGGAAAGCGTGAGGGAGGGGGAGCTCGACGCGAGAGAGCAGGCGCTCGTCACCGTGGCGCGCGAGGCGGGCGCGCTCGCGCGCGGGCTGTTCTCGAAGCCGATCGAGGTCAAGCTCAAGGGCAAGCAGGACTACATCACCGCCGCCGACAGCGAGGTCGAGCGCATGATCGTCGGGCGGCTCAAGGCGCGCTTTCCCGACGACGCATTCCTCGGCGAGGAAGGTGGCGCCTCAGGTGACGTTTCGCGCCAGGGCGACGCGCTCTGGGTGATCGACCCGATCGACGGCACGGCGAACTTCGCCAACCGCATGCCGCATTTCTGCGTCTCGATCGCCTTCATGTCGGGCGGCGAGCTCGCGCTCGGCGCGATCTGCGCGCCGATGTACGGCGAGCTCTACCGGGCGCGCCAGGGACGCGGCGCATTCCTCAATGACCGCGCCATGCGCGTCTCGGACGCCGGCATCGGGCAGGCGGTGATCGAGCTCGGCTGGTCTTCGCGCCGGCCGACGCGCGCCTACACCGCGATGGTCGAGCGGGTGCTCGCCACCGGCGCCACGTTCCAGCGCGCCGGCTCGGGCGCGCTCGGCCTCGCCTACGTCGCCGACGGGCGCACCCACGGCTACTGCGAGCTGCACATCAATTCCTGGGATACGCTCGCCGGGCTGCTGATGGTGCGCGAGGCGGGCGGCTGGACCAACGATTTTCTCGCGGGCGACGGGCTCGCCCGCGGCAACCCGGTGCTCGCCTGCGCGCCGGGGTTGAAGGAGACGCTGGTCGCCGCGACCGGAGTCGGGCAAGCTAACGAAAACCTGAAGAGGAGGATGTCATGAAGCGATTGATCCTAGCCCTGGCGCTGGCTGCGCCGGCGCTTTTTCCAAGTCTGGCCATGGCGCAGGGCAATCTCGTGCTCTATTGCACGCCGCAGGAGGAATGGTGCCGGGCGGTGGTGACCGCATTCGAAAGAAAGACCGGCATCAAGGTCGCCATGACGCGCAAGAGCAGCGGCGAGAACTACGCCCAGGTGAAGGCGGAAGCGTCCAACCCACGCGGCGACATCTGGTGGGGCGGCACGGGTGATCCGCACCTCCAGGCGGCGGAAGAGGGCCTGCTGGCGGAATACCGCTCGCCGCTGCTGAAGGACCTGTATCCCTGGGCGGTGCGCCAGGCCGAGGACTCGAAGTACCGCACCGTCGGCGTCTACGCCGGCCTCCTCGGCTTCGGTTTCAATACCGAGGTGCTCGCGCGCAAGAAGCTGCCCGAGCCGAAGTGCTGGGCCGATCTCGCCTCCGACAAGTATCGCGACGAGGTCCAGGTCGCCGACCCGAACTCTTCCGGCACCTCGTACACGATGCTCGCCACGCTGGTGCAGCTCCAGGGCGAGGACAAGGCCTTCGAGTTCATGAAGCGCATGCACCGCAACATCAACCAGTACACCCGCTCGGGCGCCGCGCCCGCCAAGGCCGCTTCCAGCGGCGAGACGCTGATCGGCATCACGTTCATGCACGATCTGGTGACGTTCGCGGTACAGGGCGCGCCCATCAAGGTAGTCGCCCCGTGCGAAGGCACCGGTTACGAAGTGGGGTCGATGAGCATCATCAAGGGCGGCAAGAACCCGAAGGAGGCGAGGATATGGTACGACTGGGCGCTCACCGCGGAGGCCCAGGCGCTCGGCGCCGAGGCCAAGGCCTACCAGATCCCGTCCAACCGGAACGCCAAGGTGCCGCCGCAGGCCCCGCGCCTCGACCAGACCAAGGTGATCGACTACGACTTCGCCAAGTACGGCTCGTCGGCTGAACGCAAGCGGCTCCTGTCGAAGTGGGACAAGGAAGTCAAAGCACTACCCAAGTAACCTGGATCGCTGCCACGGCGGCAGGCCTCGTCCTGCTGCCGTGGTACGCGGTCGAGGGCGCGCGCTGGGGCGCGCCCGCGCTGTGGCACGGCTTCCAGGGAAAGCCGTGGCTGCTCGCGTTCTTCCTGCCCGTGGTCGCTGCTCTGGCGGCGCGGCCCTGGCGCATGGAGCGCAGCCGCGCGGGCACGGCGCTGCTGCTGGCCGGCGGCATCGGCCTGGTCCTGCTGCTCGCGCAGGGGTTCCTGTTCCGCCACCCGAACATCACCCCTGCCGGCTGGCCGACCCAGCCGGGCATGGGCTACGGCGCGATGATCGCGGCGCTCGGCTTCCTGATGCTCCTCTGCCAGGGGCTCGCGGCGCGCGGCTTCTGCCGCGGCGATGCCTTCGTCGTCAGCGCGATCGGGCTGGTGGTAGCGACGATCGCAGCGTTCGTGTTCTTCCCGATCTTCGTGATGCTGAGGAGCGCGTTCGAGGGTAATTTCCTCGCCAGCTTCTTCGACCGCTCGATCTGGGGGCTCGATTGCCTGTACTCGAGCCTGCGCTGCGGCGTGGCCTGGAACACGGTGTTCCTCGCGATCGTGGTCGGCGCCGGCTCGACCTTCCTCGGGCTCGCCTTCGCGCTGATCGCGGCGCGCACCGACTTCCGCTACAAGGGGGTGCTGCGCGTGATGAGCGTACTGCCGATCATCACGCCGCCGTTCGTGATCGGCCTGGCGGTGATCCTGCTCTTCGGGCGCGCCGGCGCGGTCAGCACGCTGCTGTTCGACTGGTTCGACCTCCCGCGCTCGCGCTGGATCTACGGCCTGCCGGGCGTGGCGCTCGCGCAGCTGCTCGCGTTCACGCCGATCGCCTTCCTCGTGCTGCTCGGCGTGGTGCAGGGCATCAGCCCGTCGCTCGAGGAAGCCTCGCAGACGCTGCGCGCGCGCGGCTGGACCACGTTCAGGACCGTGACCCTGCCGCTGCTGCGCCCCGGGCTCGCCGCCGCCTTCCTGCTCGGTTTCGTCGAGAGCATGGCGGACTTCGGCAACCCGCTGGTGCTCTCCGGGAATTACGAGGTCCTCTCGGTCAAGATCTTCTTCGCGGTGGTGGGCGCCTCCCACGACCAGAGCCGCGCCGCGGTGCTGGCGCTGGTGCTGCTGGTGTTCACGCTGGCGGCGTTCTGGGCGCAGCAGCGCTGGCTTGGGCGCGCCTCCTACACCACGGTCACCGGCAAGGGCGACGCCGGGCTGCCGGTGCCGCTGCCGCGCGGCCTGCGCTGGCTGTGCTACGGCATCGCGCTGCCGTGGGCGGCGCTGACGCTCGTGATCTACGCCACCATCTTCGTCGGCGGCTTCGTCAAGTCGATCGGCCGCGACTACAGCTTCACGCTGGCGCATTTCCTCGCCGCCTTCAGCGTCGAGGTCGGCAGCCGCGGGCTGCACTTCACCGGCGCCGCCTGGCCGTCGCTCACCACCACCCTGATCATCGCCACCGTCGCCGCGCCGCTCACCGCGGGCGTCGGGCTGCTCACCGCCTGGCTGCTGTCGCGCCAGGACTTCGCCGGCAAGCGCGCCTTCGAGTTCGGCACCCTGCTCAGCTTCGCCATCCCCGGCACGGTGGTCGGCATCAGCTACATCCTCGCCTTCAACGTGCCGCCGATCGAGGTCACCGGCACCGCGGCGATCCTGGTGATCTGCTTCGTGTTCCGCAACATGCCGGTCGGCGTGCGCGCCGGCATCGCCACGCTGTCGCAGATCGACAAGTCGCTCGATGAGGCGTCCTATACGCTCGGCGCGCGCTCGGCGACCACCATCCGCCGCGTGGTGCTGCCGCTGCTGCGCCCGGCGATCGTGGCGTCGCTGGTCTACAGCTTCGTGCGCGCCATGACCGCGGTGAGCGCGGTCATTTTCCTGGTCACCGCCGAATACAACATGGCGACCGCGTACATCGTCGGGCGCGTCGAGGCCGGCGAGTTCGGCATCGCCATCGCCTACTCGTGCGTGCTGATCGCCATCATGCTGGCGGTGATCGGCCTGATCCAGTTCGGCGTCGGCGAGCGCAAGCTCGGGCGGCGCGACAGCGTGGCACTGCAGGGGGCGGGATGAAAAAGGCGGCCGACGTCGAGTTCAAAAGCGTGGCGAAGCGCTATGGCGCGGTCAGCGCAGTCGACGACATCTCCTTCCGCATCGAGCCGGGCACGCTCGCCACGCTGCTCGGGCCCTCGGGCTGCGGCAAGACCACCACGCTCCGGCTCATAGCGGGGCTGGAGATGGTGAGCGCGGGCACCATCACCATCGGCGGCCGCAACGTCACCTCGGCGCCGGCCTCCGAGCGCGACGTCAGCATGGTGTTCCAGTCCTATGCCCTGTTCCCGCACATGAACGTGCTCGAGAACGTCGCCTACGGGCCGACGGTGAGCGGCGACCGCGCGGCCAAGGACAAGGCGGTCGAGAAGCTGCGCATGGTCGGCCTCGACGCGTTCGCCGGCCGCATGCCCTCGGAGCTCTCGGGGGGACAGCAGCAGCGCGTCGCGGTGGCGCGCGCGCTGGTGCTCGAGCCGCAGGTGCTGCTGTTCGACGAGCCGCTCTCCAACCTCGACGCCAAGCTGCGCCGGCGCGTGCGCGAGGAGATCCGCGAGCTGCAGCAGAGCCTCGGTCTCACCGTCGCCTACGTGACGCACGACCAGCAGGAGGCGCTCGCGGTGTCGGACCGCATCATCGTGATGTCGAACGCGCGCATCGCCCAGATCGGCGCGCCGCGCGACCTGTACGAGGCGCCGCGCGACCGCTTCGTCGCCGACTTCATCGGCGACGCCAACCTGGTCGAGGCCGAGCTCGGCGCGCACCGCGGCAGCCGCGCGGCCCTGCGCCTCGGCGGCCTCGAGCTCGAGCTCGAGCACCGCGGCATGGCGCCGGGAGCGGTGCGCGTCGCGATCCGTCCGGAGTCCGTGGTTCTTTCGAAAGATTCTTCTTCTTCCCTCCGGGGCACTGTCCAGAAGGCGGCGTATCTCGGCACGCACATGGAGTACACGGTGACGGCGCCGGTCGGCCAGCTGTTCGTCGTCGACCGCGACGTGTCGCGGCCGATCGCCGCGGGCACCGAGGTTTCGATCGCGCTTTCCGACCACGGCGTCGCCCTCGTTCCAAGCTGACGATCCATTTCGACCCCGCGCTGCCGATCAACGCGCGGCGCGACGAGATCCGCGCCGCGATCGCGGCGCACCCGGTGGTGATCGTCTGCGGCGAGACCGGCTCGGGCAAGACCACCCAGCTGCCGAAGATCCTGCTCGACATGGGGGTGCCCGGCCGAATCGGCCACACCCAGCCGCGCCGCATCGCGGCGCGCTCGGTCGCGGCGCGCATCGCCGAGGAGCTCGGCACCGGGCTCGGCGAGCGCGTCGGCTTCAAGGTGCGCTTCCAGGACAAGGTCGGCGCCCGCTCGGCGATCAAGCTCATGACCGACGGCATCCTGCTCGCCGAGACCCAGGGCGACCGCGGGCTGCGCGAGTACGGCTCGATCATCATCGACGAGGCGCACGAGCGCAGCCTCAACATTGATTTTCTGCTGGGATATCTGAAGCAGCTGAGCGCGCGGCGTGCGGATCTGAAAATCGTCATTACGTCGGCCACCATCGACGCCGAGCGCTTCTCGAAGCACTTCGGCGACGCCCCCGTGATCGAGGTCTCCGGCCGGCTCTACCCGGTCGAAATGCGCTATCGCCCGGTGGCGGGAGACGCGGAGGACACCACGCGCGAGGAGGAAGAGCAGGCCCTTGCCGACGCGGTCGGCGAGCTGTGCCGCGAGGGCCCGGGCGACGTGCTGGTGTTCCTGCCGGGCGAGCGGGAGATCCGCGAGGCGGCGCAGATCCTGAAGCGGGCGAATTTCCGCGGCGAGATCCTGCCGCTCTATTCACGGCTTTCCACCGCCGAGCAGGACCGCATCTTCAGGCCGGGCAGGGAGCGTCGCGTGGTGCTCGCCACCAACGTCGCCGAGACCTCGCTCACCGTGCCACGCATCCGTTACGTGGTCGATACCGGCGATGCGCGCGTCAAGCGCTACAGCTACCGCAACAAGGTCGAGATGCTGCGCGTCGAGCCGATCTCGCGGGCGGCGGCGCAGCAGCGCGCCGGGCGCTGCGGCCGCGTCGCCCGGGGCGTGTGCATCCGGCTCTACTCGCAGGAGGATTTTGCCCGGCGCCCGGCGTTCACCGACCCGGAGCTGCTGCGCTCGTCGCTCGCCTCGGTGATCCTGCGCGCGAAGAGCCTCGGCCTAGGCGAGGTCGAGGCCTTCCCGTTCGTCGATCCGCCCAGCCCGCGCGCCATTGCGGACGGTTACGATCTCCTGGCCGAGCTGGGCGCGGTCGACGATGAAAAAAGCCTGACCGCGGTCGGGCAGGAGCTCGCCCGCCTGCCGCTCGACCCGCGGGTTGCGCGCATGCTGGTGGCGGCGCGCGAGGAGGGCTGCCTCGCGCAGGTCCGCGTCATCGCCGCCGCGCTCTCGGTGCAGGACCCGCGCGCCCGGCCGCTGGAGCGCGCGGCGGCGGCGGACGAGCGCCACGCGCGCTTTGCCGACGAGCAGTCGGACTTTCTTTCCTTCCTCAGGCTGTGGAAGCTGCACGACGAGCCGGGGCTGCGGCGCATCTGCCGCGACAATTTCCTCTCCTACCCGCGCATGCGCGAGTGGCGCGACGTCCACGAGCAGCTGAAGCAGACGCTCGAGTGGGGCGAATCCTCGGTCAGGCCCGACAAGGCCGAAGGCTATCGAGCGATCCACCGCGCGTTGCTCGCGGGACTACTCGGCAACATCGGCATGCGAGACGAGGAAGGTGCCTATACCGGCGCGCGCGGCATCAAGTTCTGGGTCCACCCCGGCTCGTGGACCAAGAAACCCGGCAAGTGGATCGTCGCCGCCGAGCTGGTCGAGACCACGCGCCTGTTCGCGCGCACCGTCGCCGGCATCGAGCCGCGCTGGCTGGAGGAAATCGGCGCGCACCTCATCAAGTGCAGCCGCAGCGACCCGCACTGGGAGAAGGACCGCGCCGAGGTGGTCGCGCTCGAGCGCGGCGCGCTGTACGGGCTGCCGGTCTACGCGAACCGGCGCGTGCCGTTCGCGCCGTTCGACCCGGACCTGGCGCGCGACATCTTCATCCGCCGCGCGCTGGTCGAGGGCGATTTCAATACGCGGGCGCCGTTTCTCGCGCACAACCGGCGCCTCGCCGCCGACATCGAGCGCCTGGAGCACAAGTCGAGGCGGCCCGACATCCTGGTCGACGACGAGCTGATCCACGCCTTCTACGACGAGCGCATCCCGAGGGAGGTCCACGGCGGCGTGGATTTCGAGCGCTGGCGCCGCCAGGCCGAGGCCGCGAAGCCGCGGCTGCTCTACCTCGCGCGCGAGGACCTCATGCGCCACGAGGCGGCGGGCATCACGACCGAGAATTTCCCGCCGTCGCTCGCGCTCGGCGCGAGCAGCTTCGCGCTCGAGTACCACTTCGAGCCCGGCGCGCCGCGCGACGGCGTCACCCTGAACGTGCCGCTCGCGCTCCTGAACCAGGTACCCGCCGCGCGCGCCGAGTGGCTGGTGCCGGGCCTGCTCAAGGAGAAGGCGAGGGCGCTCGCCAAGGCGATGCCGCAGCGCCTGCGCCACAAGCTCGGCGCGCTGGAGGAGTTCGCCGCGGCGTTTGCCGCCGCCGTGCCGCCGTCTGACATGCCGCTGGGATTGGCATTGACGCGCTACGTGCGCGACCAATTCAATCTGGAAATCCCGGTCGATGCCTTCCGCCCCGACGCGGTGCCGCCGCACCTGCAGATGAATTTCCGCGTCCTGGGCGACGACGGCCGCCAGCTCGCCATGAGCCGGGACCTTGCCGCGCTCAAGCGGCAGTACTCGGCGCAGACGCAGGCGGTGCTGCAGGACGAGCATGATCTCGAAAAGCACACCGGCTGGACCATGGGCGAGCTGCCCGAGATCATGCAGATCGAGCGCGGCGGGCACACGCTGGTCGGCTACCCCGCGCTGGTGGACACCGGCGACGCGGTGACGCTGCAGGTGTTCGATTCGCCGGAAAAGGCGCGCGAGATGCACCGCGCCGGCGTCCTGAGGCTGCTCGCGATCGCCTTCCGCGACCGCATCCGCGACATCGAGCGCTCGCTCGCCAGGGACGTGGTGCTCGGCCCGCTCAAGGCGGAGGTGATTGCCGCGGCATTGGCGCGCACCTTCCTCCAGGACTCGGTGCCGACCATGCAGGGCGAATTCGCGCGCCGCGTCGACGAGGGCCGAAGCCGTTTCACGCTCATCGCTCAGGAAATCGCGCGCACCGCGGCGGGCATCGTCGCCGAGCGTGCTGCGCTGGAGAAGAAGTTGAACCTCATGGCCAAGGGCTTTCCGGGGCAATCCGAGGACGTGAAACAGCAGATCCAGCGATTGCTCGCGCCGGGCTGGCCCGGGCGCACGCCGTGGGAGCGGCTGCAGCACCTGCCGCGCTATCTCAAGGCGGCGTCCCTGCGGCTGGACAAGCTGCGCGCCGACCCCGCGCGCGACGCGCGGCTCGCCGCCGAGGTGGCGTCGCTCGAGCTGCCGTACCGGCGCGAGGCCGCGGCCCGCGCGCGCCACGGCGCGCCGCAACCCGAGCTCGAGCAATTCGGCTGGCTGCTGGAGGAGTTGCGCGTGTCGCTGTTCGCGCAGGAGCTGAAGACGCCGGTCCCGGTATCGGCGAAGCGCCTCGCCAAACTCTGGCAGACTGTTCGCAGATGAGTGTTCTCGGAGCGCTCGGGTACGGCCTGATCAACCTGTTCCACCCGCGCATGCTGTGGCTGATGGTCTGGCCGATGCTCGTCTCGCTGGCGGTCTGGGGCACTGCGGCGCTGGTGCTGTGGACGCAGCTCGCGCTGTGGCTCGCGCAGCTCATCAAGGACTGGGTGTTCGGGCTGGTGCATCTGGATCTGGGCGACGTCGCGATGTTCCTGGCGAATTTCGCGCTGCTGCTGTTTTTCGTCCCGCTGGTCTACCTGACGGCGCTTTTCATTCTCGGCGCCTTCGGCATGCAGAAGATGGTCGATCACGTCGCCGCGGGCTCGTTTCCCGGGCTGAAGCGGCGGCGCAGCGGCGGCACCGCGGGCAGCGTCTGGAACGCGATCGTGGCCTTGTTGGGGATGGTGTTCTTCTTCATCGTCAGCCTTCCGCTGTGGTTCATCCCGGTGCTCTGGCCCGTCATCACCCTCGCGATCCTGTCCTGGGTCAACCAGCGCCTGCTGCGCTACGACGCGCTTGCCGAGCATGCCGACGCGCCCGAGATGGCGCGCATCTTTCGCGAGCGCCGCGGCGCGCTCTACCTGCTGGGATTCCTGCTGGCCCTGCTGGCCTATGTGCCGTTCGTGGGCTTCGTCGCCCCGGTGGCGTTCGGGCTGGCGTTCATCCGCTACCTGCTAGGCGCCCTGCAGTCCATTAGGCAAGACTATCGCGCCGATCCGAACAAAGAATTGGCCGCGTGGAACACGCCTCCCTAGACTCGGTCCATTCCCTTTTGACCGAACAGGAGTGTGCAAGTGCTTGAGAATCGCGAAGGCCAGAAAATTCCCCAGGTAAGCTTCCGTGCGCGCAGCGAGAGCGACTGGAACACGCTGACTACCGACGATATCTTCAAGGGCAAGACGGTCGTAGTGTTCTCGCTCCCCGGCGCATTCACGCCGACCTGCTCCTCTACCCACGTGCCGCGCTACAACGAGCTCGCGTCGGCGTTCTTCGCCAACGGCGTCGACCGGATAGTCTGCATCGCGGTGAACGACGCGTTCGTCATGAACGAATGGGCGCGGACGCAGGAATGCGGCAATATCCTGATGGTTCCCGACGGCAACGGCGAGTTCACTGGGAAGATGGGCATGCTGGTCGACAAGACCGCGCTCGGCTTCGGCAGGCGCTCGTGGCGCTACTCGATGCTGGTGAAGGACGGCGTGATCGAGAAGATGTTCATCGAGCCCGAGAAGCCCGGCGACCCGTTCGAGGTGTCGGACGCCGACACCATGCTCGGCTACATCAACCCCAAGGCAAAGAAGCCCGACCAGGTGGCGATCCTGACGCGCGAGGGCTGCGGCTACTGCGCCAGGGCGAAAGCGCTGCTGCAGGAGCTCGGCTACGCCTACTCCGAGGTGAAGCTCGACCACAGCGATCGCTCGCGCGTCGTCGGCGCGATCACCGGCCGCGGCACCGTGCCGCAGGTGTTCGTCAACGGCAAGCACATCGGCGGTCTCGAGGACCTCGAGCGCTGGAGTAAGAAGGCGGCCTAGGATTGTTCGGCGCTTACATCATCGGCGACGAGCTCCTCGTCGGTAAGCGCGAAGACAAGCACCTGTCCTTCTTGATCGCGGCCCTCGCCAAGCGCGGGCTGCGGCTCGCTTGGGGCCAGTATCTTGGCGACGACCCGGAGCGGCTCACCGCCGCCTTGCGGCGCAGCTTCGCCTCGAGCGACGTCGTGTTCAGCTTCGGCGGCATCGGCGCGACGCCCGACGACCATACCCGCCAGTGCGCCGCCGCGGCCTTGAATCTTGGAATCAAGCTCCACCCCGAGGCGGAGCGGGAAATCCGCGCCCGCTTCGGCGGCGAGGTCACCCCGCAGCGCCTCGCGATGGGCGAGTTCCCCGCGGGCTCGGCCATCATCCCGAACCCCGTGAACCGCATCCCGGGTTTCTCGCTGCGCGAGCACCATTTCGTGCCCGGGTTTCCGCAGATGGCTTGGCCGATGGCGGAGTGGGTGCTGGATACGCGTTACCGCGAGCTCTTTAACCGGGACAAATGGGCTGAAAAATCCATCCTGGTGTTCGAAGCGGGCGAGAGCCAGCTGATCCCGGCCATGAGGGAAGTCGAAGCCGGGTTCAAGGGCATCAAGGTGTTCAGCCTGCCGTCGATGGGCGCCGACGGCAGCCGCATCCACGTCGAGCTCGGCGTGCGCGGCGAACCCGCCCAGGTCGAGCCGGCGATGCAGAAGCTGCGCCAGCTCGTAGGCGACGCGGGCTTCGCGTACAAATAAAAAAGCCCGCCTATCGGCGGGCTCTCTTTTTACGTCGTACGCTAGATCGGGCGATGTTGCGGCCCGGTTTGGCGCTTAGGCGGCCTTTTTTGCTTTCGCGAGGCCCCTTACCGTTTCGGTCGCGGCGCTGACGTTGGCTTCCGCGATCTCGGTCGCCTGACGCGCGACCTTGGTGAGGTTGTCGTACGCCGAGTTGCCGGCGGCGAGCATCGACTTGATTGCTGCGACCGCGACGTCCGAGCCGGCCGGCGCGTTCTTCGACACCTTGTCGAGCAGGCTCACGAAGCCCTCGTTCCACTCGGCGACACGGCGCTCGGCGACCTTGCTGAGCTCGGTGTTCGTTTCGGTGGCGACTTCGTAGACGCTCTTGGAGTAGGCGATGGCCTTCTCGATCGCGGGCTGCGCGAACGAGTTCTGCAGCGTCACGAATTCCTGCACGTCCTTGGCGCCGAGCAGCGCGCGGGTGTTGGCGATCGAGTCCTCGAAGGCGCTCTTCACCGCGCCGGCGCTGATGTTCGCGAACTTCTCGAATGCGGCAAACTGGGCGTTTGCCACGGCCAGCAGGGCTTCGACATTCGCCTTGTTGGCTGATTGAATCTGTTCCGGGGTTACGTACATTTGTAGCTCTCTCCTGTGGGTTTTGTGCAATGCAGCAAAACGGGATTCTAGGCCGATCTTGGGCAAAGTCAAGAAATTTGTGCGTAGCAGCATAGACTACAAGGATATAAGTTAGTGCTCGCTATCGATTACAAGCCGAACGACCCTGGAGTTCTGGCCGATCCGTTTCCGCTCTACCAGCGGCTGCGCGACGAGGACCCGGCGCACTGGAGTCCCCGGCTCAAGGCCTGGGTCCTGACGCGCTACGAGGATGTGAAGCGCGTCTGCCTCGATACGAGCATGTCGTCGGACCGCCTGCGGCCGTTTTTCGCCACCCTGCCGCCCCCCGAGGCGGCGCGCGTCGCCGAGTTGGCGCGCTACCTCACCTTGTGGATGGTGTTCCGCGACCCGCCGGAGCACACGCGGCTGCGCCGCCTGGCGGCGAAGGTGTTCAACGTGCGCTCGGTCCTGGCGCTGCGCCCCAATGTGGAGGGATTGACCGGCTGGCTGCTGGATGCGCTCGCGGGGAAGAGGGAATTCGATTTCATCGCCGATTTCGCCGGGCCGCTGCCGGCGCTGGTGATCATCGACATGCTCGGCGCGCCGCGCGAGGAGTTGGCGCGGCTCAAGCGGCTGTCGGACGAGATGGCGCTCTTTATCGGCAGCGCGCGCGACGCGCCGGAGAAATACGAGCGCGCGGCCGCCGCGACCCGCGAGATGGCGGGGATGTTCCGCGAGCTGGTGAGCGCGCGGCGGGCGGCGCCGCAGCGCGACCTGCTCAGCGAGCTCGCGCACCTGGACGACGCGGGCGACCGGCTGTCCGAGGACGAGCTGGTGGCGACCTGCATCCTGCTGCTGTTCGCCGGCCACGAAACCACCACTCATCACCTCGCCAACGGGCTGCGCGCGCTGCTGCAATTCCCGGCGGAGCTGGAGAAGCTGCGCGCCGATGCGTCGCTCGCGCCGGCCGCGGTCGAGGAGCTGCTGCGCTACGACGGCCCGATCGGCGCGCAGGTGCGCATCGTCCAGCAGCCGCAGGTCTTGCACGGCAAGCAGCTGCAGGCGGGCGAGCGCGTGTTCCTGCTGATGAACGCTGCCAACCGCGACCCGCGCGCCTACGAGGATCCCGACCGGGTCGACCTCGCGCGCAACGGCGTGCCGCACCTCACCTTCGGCTTCGGCGCGCACATCTGCCTCGGCTTTCCGCTCGCACGCCTCGAGGGCCAGGTCGCGCTGCCGGCGGTGCTCGCGCGCTGGCGGCGCATCGAGCTCGCCGGGCCCGAGCCGGAGTGGATGGACTCGATGGTGTTGCGCGGCATGACGACGCTGCCGCTGCGGGCCATGGCGTGAGCGGTGAGCCCGACCACTTGCCGCGGCGGCTGTGGTGGGTGCTCGCGGGCCTGACGCTCGCCTGGGGCTTCAACTGGACCGCGCTGAAGGTGGCGCTCTCCGAGGTGCCGCCGTGGACCTTCCGCAGCCTGTGCCTCGGGCTCGGCTCGGCGGTGCTGTTCGCTGCGCTGCGCGCCGGCGGCCAGCGCCTCGCGCTGCCCCGCGGGCAATGGGGCCGGCTGTGGCTGCTCGCGCTCCTGAACATCACCAGCTGGAACATGCTGGTCGCGTTCGGGGTCGGCATGATCCCTTCCGGCCGCGCCGCGATCGTCGCCTACACCATGCCGGTCTGGGCGGTGCCGCTTTCGGTATGGCTGCTCGGCGAGCGCATCACCGGAGCCCGGCTCGCCGGCCTGATCCTCGGGCTTTGCGGCCTGGCGCTGCTGCTCGGCGAGAGCATCGCCAGCCTCGGCGAGGCGCCGCTCGGCTCGCTGCTGGTGCTCGGCGCGGCGATCTCCTGGGCGCTCGGCACCGTGCTGCAGAAGCGCTTCCCGGTCGGGCTGCCGGTCGGGCTCTATACCGCGTGGATCATGCTGCTCGGCGGCGTGCCGATCTTTGCCGGCGCCCTGGTGTTCGAGGACTGGCGCGCGCTGGCCAGCGTCAGCCTGCTGCCCGCGCTCGGCACGGTCTACAACGTGCTCATCGCCTTCGCGTTCGCGCACTGGGCGTGGATCAAGATCGCCACCTCGGTCCCGGTCGGCGTGTTCTCGATCAGCATGCAGCTCATCCCGGTGGTCGGCGTGCTGAGCGGCATGCTGTTTCTCGGCGAGCGCCCGTCCTGGGCCGAATACGCCGCCCTCGCGCTCGTGCTGGCGGCGCTGCTCACGGTACTGCGGCCGCAGCGCGCCGCGCCGGGATAAGGCCGGGATCCCAGCCGCGCACCGCCTGCGCGAGGTCGCCGGTCTCGGCCTGCCCCAGGAACGCGAGCGCTTTTCGCAGTTCCTCCTCTCCTCTGGCAACATTGACCGGCTGCGCCCCGGTCTGCTTGGAAAGCTTTTCGCCTGCGGCGTTCAGCGCCGCGGGGACGTGCAGGTAGCGCGGCGTCGGCAGCCCGAGCAGCCGCTGCAGGTAGATCTGCCTCGCGGTGGAATCGAGCAGGTCCGCGCCGCGCACCACGTCAGTCACGCCCTGCGCGGCGTCGTCCACCGCCACCGCGAGCTGATAGGCGAACTGCCCGTCGGCGCGACGCAGCACGAAGTCGCCGATTTCGCGTTCCAGCAGTTGGGCTTGCTTGCCTTGGAGGCGGTCCGTGAACTCCACGCCGCCAGAAGCTCTGAGACGTAATGCGCGTAGCGTTTTGCCGGACGGCAGGCCGCTGCGGCATGTCCCGGGATAGATCTGCGCGCCGTCGGCGGCGAGCCCGAGCGAGGAATCGGCGATCTCGCGCCGCGTGCAGGCGCACCAGTAGCTGTGATCCTGAAGTTTCTGCAGCGCCTCCTGGTAGAGCGCGGCGCGCCGGCTTTGATAGGCAACCTCGCCGTCCCACGCGAGGCCGAGGCGGACGAGCGTGCGCAGGATGTCGTCTGCCGCGGCGGGCTCGGCGCGCGGCGCGTCCAGGTCCTCGATGCGCAGGAGCCAGCGGCCCTTTGCCGCGCGCGCATCGAGCCAGCTCGCCAGCGCCGCGACCAGCGACCCGAAGTGCAGCGGACCGGTGGGCGAGGGCGCGAACCGGCCGACGTACATGATTGTCTAGAGTACACTGCCCGACTTTTCGGAAAGGATCCTGCCGTGGCCACCGTGGAGCTCACCAAGGGCAACTTCGAGCAGACCGTAAACGACCATCCGATGGTGATCATCGACTTCTGGGCGCCGTGGTGCGGCCCGTGCCGCGGCTTCGCGCCGGTGTATGAGAAGGCCTCGGAAGCGCACGCCGACGTGGTGTTCGCCAAGGTGAACACCGACGAGCAGCAGGAGCTCGCCGGCGCCTTCGACATCCGCTCGATCCCGACGCTGATGGTGTTCCGCGAGAAGGTGATCCTGTTCCAGCAGGCGGGCGCGCTGCCCGGGCAGGCGCTTGAGCAGGTGATCGCCCAGGCCAAGGCGGTGGACATGGCGAAGGTGCGCGCCGAGGTGGAAGGTCAGAAGCAGGGTCAGACGTCGGAGCAGCAGTAACATTAGGGCCGCGATGAGCGGCTCCCGGCTCGAAAAGGACAGCTTCGGCACCATCGAGGTGCCCGCGGAGCGGCTGTGGGGGGCGCAGACCGAGCGCAGCCGGCGCTTCTTCCGCATCTCGGGCGAGCGCATGCCGCTCCCGGTGATCCATGCCTTGGCGCTGGTCAAGAAGGCGGCGGCCGCGGTCAACGCCGAACTGAATCTTCTTTCAAGGGAAAAAGCGCAAGCCATCCAAGGGGCTGCAGACGAGGTGCTCGCCGGCCGGCACGACGCCGAGTTTCCGCTGGTGGTGTGGCAGACCGGCTCGGGCACGCAGAGCAACATGAACGTCAACGAGGTGCTCGCCAACCGCGCCTCCGAGCTGTTCGGCGGCGAGCGCGGGCAGAAACGCAAGCTGCACCCCAATGACGACGTGAACCTCGGCCAGTCGTCGAACGACGTCTTCCCCACTGCGATGCACATCGCTGCCGCCATCGCCGTGGACGACGTCCTTTCCGCCGTGCAGCAGCTGATCAAGACCTTCGAGGCCAAGAACCAGGCCTTCAAAGCCATCGTGAAGATCGGGCGCACCCACTTGCAGGACGCCACGCCGCTCACGCTCGGCCAGGAGTTCTCGGGCTATGTCGCGCAGCTCGAGCTGGCGCAAGCCGCGCTGCGCGCCGCGCTGCCGCCGCTCTACGAGCTGGCGATCGGCGGCACGGCGGTCGGCACCGGGCTCAACACGCACCCGGAATTCGCGGGCAGGGTGTGCCGGCATGTTTCCCAGGAAACGAAGCTTCCGTTCACGGAAGCGAAGAACAAATTCGCCGCGCTGGCCGGGCACGAGGCGCTGGTGTCGGCGCATGGCGCGCTGAAGACGCTCGCGACGGCGGCGGCGAAGATCGCGAACGACATCCGCCTGCTCAGCTCGGGCCCGCGCTCCGGGCTCGCCGAGCTGCGCATCCCGGAAAACGAGCCCGGCAGCTCGATCATGCCGGGCAAGGTCAACCCCACGCAGGCCGAGGCGTTGACCATGCTGTGCGCGCAAGTGGTGGGCAACGACGTCGCGGTGGCGATCGGCGGCGCCTCGGGCCACCTCGAGCTCAACGTCTACAAGCCGATGATCATCCACGCCTTCCTGCAGAGCGCGCGGCTGCTCGCCGACGGCTGCCGCTCCTTCGAGGAGCATTGCGCGCGCGGCATCGAGGCGAACGAAGCGCGCATCCGCGAGCTGGTGGAGGGATCGCTGATGCTGGTCACGGCGCTCGCGCCGCACATCGGCTACGACCGCGCCGCCGAGATCGCGAAGAAGGCGCACCGCGAGGGCAGCACGCTGCGCGCGGCGGCGCTCGCGCTCGGCTACGTCAGCGCGCAGGATTTCGACCGCTGGGTGCGCGCCGAGGCGATGATCGGGCCGGGGCGATGAAGCGCAGGGACTTCGTGCTGGCGGGCCTGGCGGCCGTGCTTCCCGCATGGGGAGTGGAGCCGCGCTTCGATCGCGGGCTGCTCTGGCGCGTCGCCAGGGAAGGCGTGGCGCCGAGCCATGTCTACGGCACGATCCACATTTCCGACGCGCGCGTCGCCGCGCTGCCGGAGCCGGTGCGCCGCAGCTTCGACGCCGCGAACAGCCTGATGCTGGAGTTCGTCCCCGATGCGTATGCCCGCGAGCGCTTCCTCGAGGCGGCGATGTTCCTCGACCGGCAGACGCTCGAGGAGAAGATCGGGCCCGAGGATTTCGAGCGCGCGGTCGAGCTGCTCGGCCCGATCGGGCTGCCGCGCGAGGTGGTCAACAAGCTCAAGCCCTGGGGGGTGCTGCTCAACCTGCGCGACCCGCGGCGCGCGGCGCACGGCGCGCCGCTCGACGCCCAGCTGCTCAAGCTGGCGCGGGCGCGGCGCATGCCGCTCCACCAGATCGAGGGCGTCGAGGAGCAGATCTTCACCTTCGACGAGTTCCCGATGGCCTCGCAGATCGCGCTGCTCAAGCACAGCCTGGCGCACCGCGGCGAGCTCGCCGAGCTCGCCGAGCGCACGCTGGAGGCCTACCTGGCGGGCGACCTCGCGGCGATCTGGCGGCTGCGCGAGCAGTTCATCGCGCGCCATCCGCAGGTCGCCGCCCACCAGGCGGTGATGACCAAGCGCGTGGTGCACGACCGCAGCGTGGTGATGGCGTTCCGCATGCAGCGGCAGCTGCGCCGCGGCGACGCCTTCGTCGCGCTCGGCGCGCTGCACCTCTACGGCGAGAAGGGGGTTCTCGCGCTCCTGGAAGAGGACGGCTACCGCGCTGAAAGGGTTTTCTGACGTGCTGGTAATCCTCATTTCCGGGCGCGGCAGCAACATGCAGGCGCTGATCGAGACGGGTCTGCCGGTGAGCGCGGTGATCAGCAACCGCGCCGACGCCGCCGGGCTCGAGATCGCCGCCGCGCGCGGCGTCGCGACGCGCGTCGTCGAGCATCGCGGCCATGCCACGCGCGAAGGCTTCGATGCCGCGCTCGCGGCGGAGATCGACCGCTTCGCGCCCCGCCTGGTCGCGCTTGCCGGCTTCATGCGCGTCCTGACGCCGGGGTTCGTCGCGCGCTACCGCGAGCGGCTGCTCAACATCCATCCGTCGCTGCTGCCGGCGTTCCCGGGGCTGGATACGCACCGGCGCGCGCTCGCCGCCGGCGTCAAGGTGCACGGCTGCACGGTACATTTCGTCACCGCCGAGCTCGATCGCGGCCCGATCGTTCTGCAGGCGGCGCTGCCGGTGCGCCGCGGCGACGACGAGGCGGCGCTCGCCGCCCGCGTGCTGCGGCAGGAGCACGTCATCTATCCCCGCGCGGCGCGCTGGTTCCTCGACGGCAGGCTGGCGCTCGCCAACGGCGTGGTTCACGTGAAGGGAAACGATGCCCAATTGGTCCTGGCTGCCGACTAGCCTCGCGCTGGGCGCCGCCGGCCTCGCGTTCGCGGCGCCCCCGGCCGCGATCGAGATCGAATACGAGGTGCTGCGCAACGGCAGCGCAATGGCCGAGGTCGTCGAACGCCTGGAGCACGGCAACGGCGCCTATCAGCTCACCGAAACCTGGAAAGGCAAGGGCCTGTACGCGCTCCTCGGCAAGGCGAAGCGCACCAGCGCGGGCAGCTTCGGCCCCGACGGGCCGCGGCCGCACGAGTTCATGGACGAGCGCACCGGGCGCGCCACGCAGCACGTCTGGTTCGACTGGAAGGCGAACACCATTACCCGCCGGTACAAGGGGCCGGTGCGCACCGAGCCGGTGCCGCCGGACACCCAGGACCGGCTGTCGTTCCTGCTGGCGCTCGGGTTCCTGTCGCGCAAGGGGGAGCCGATCAGCCTGCATATCGCCGACGGGCGCGGCATGTCGCGGCACACTTACCGGCTCAACGGCCGCGAGCGGCTGGCGATCCCCGCCGGCCAGTTCGACACCATGAAGCTGTTCCGGCGCAACGAAGGCTCGGGGGAAGTATCGGAGATCTGGCTCGCCGCCGACCGCAGCTACCTGCCGGTGCGCATCGTGGTGCAGGAAAAGAACGGCACGCGCTACGAGCACGTCGCGACCCGCATCTCCCACCCGTGAGAATCACGCGCGCGCTGCTCGCGCACGCGGCCGCCGCGCTCTCCGGGATCCTGCGCTTCGATGCGCCCGCCGACGGCCTGCTGTCGCGCTACTGGCGCAGCCACCGCAACCTCGGGCAGAACGAGCGCGCTTTCGTCGCCGAGGCGGTGTTTGCCGTGCTGCGCCGCAAGCGCTCGCTCGCGGCGGCTGCGGGATCGGACGAGCCGCAGGCGCTGCTGGCGGCGGCGCTGCTGCGCGTGCTCGGACTGTCGGCACGCGCGCTGCAGGGGCTGGTCGACGAAGAGCTGCTGAGGCGCATCCGCGCGGCGCGCGGCGTAGGGCTTTCCCCGGCGATGCGCGCCGACCTGCCCGACTGGCTCTGGGAGCGCCTGGTGGCGGAGCAGGGCAGCGACGAAGCGCTGCGCATCGCGCAGGGACTGCTCAACCCGGCGCCGCTCGATCTGCGCGTCAATCTCGCCCGCCTGGACCGCGACAGCGCGCGCTCGCGCCTGGCCGGCGACGGATTGCCGGCGGCGGACACGCCCTATTCACCGGCGGGCCTGCGCCTTGCGGGCAAGCCGGCGATCAACCGCCACGCGCTTTTCGCCGAGGGCCTGGTCGAGGTGCAGGACGAGGGCAGCCAGCTGCTCGCGTGGCTGCTCGCGCCGCGCCGCGGCGAGATGGTCGGCGACTACTGCGCCGGCGCGGGCGGCAAGACGCTCGCGGCCGCGATGCTGATGCGCGGCACCGGCCGCGTCTACGCCATGGACGTTTCGGCAAAGCGCCTGGCGGCGCTCGCGCCGCGCGCGGCGCGCGCCGGGATCACCAACGTGCACACCGTAGTGCTCGGCGAAGACGGCGCGCGTGCGCGGCGCCTCGCCGGCAAGCTCGATCGGGTCCTGGTGGATGCGCCCTGCAGCGGCTTCGGCACCTTGCGGCGCAATCCCGACCTGAAATGGCGCCATGGGCCGGAAGCGATCGCCGAGCTCGGCGCCAAGCAGCGCCGCATCCTCAGCGCCGCCGCCCAGCTACTCAAGCCCGGCGGCCGGCTGGTCTACGCGACCTGCAGCATCCTGCATGACGAGAACGACGCCGTGGCGGATGATTTTCGGCGCGAGCATCCCGAATTCCAGCCGGTTTCGTGTGCAGAACTGCTCGCCGCCCAGCGCATCGCGCTCGACACCGGCGAGCGGCTGCGGCTTTTGCCACACCTGCACGGCACCGATGGCTTCTATGCCGCGGCATTTGTAAGAAATTCTTTTAAAAAAGAAGGGGCTTAAGAAACCCGGGACTGCCCGGGAGCATTCGCGTAGAATGACCGCGCCTTCAATAACTAGGGGAAGCTCGACTTGATGTTCTCCGGCTGGCTGGACCTCCCCTGGTGGGGATATGTAATCGCTGCACTCGCCCTGACGCACGTCACGATCGCGTCGGTCACCATTTATCTGCATCGCTGCCAGGCGCACCGCGCGCTCGACCTGCATCCCGTGGTGGCGCATTTCTTCCGCCTCTGGCTGTGGCTCACCACCGGCATGGTCACCAAGGAATGGGCTGCGATCCACCGCAAGCACCATGCGAAGGTCGAGACCGTGGACGACCCGCACAGCCCGCAGATCCATGGCATCAATCGGATTCTCTGGCTGGGGGTATTCCTGTACGTCAAGGAAGCCTACAACCAGGAAACGCTCGAGCGCTACGGCCACGGCACGCCCGAGGACTGGGTCGAGCGCAACGTGTACTCGCGCCACTCCATTCTTGGGCTGTGGCTGATGGGCGCGATCGACATCGCCGTGTTCGGCCTGGTTCCCGGCATGCTGATCCTCCTGACCCAGATCGTGTGGATCCCGTTCTGGGCGGCGGGCGTGATCAACGGCGTCGGCCACTTCTTCGGCTATCGCAGCTACGACGTGCCCGATGCGAGCACCAACATCGTGCCCTGGGCCATCTGGATCGGCGGCGAGGAGCTGCACAACAACCACCACGCCTTCCCCGCCTCGGCCAGGCTTTCTTCCAAGTGGTACGAGTTCGACATCGGCTGGATGTACATCTGCATCCTCGAGTCGCTCGGCCTCGCCAAGGTAAAGCGCATCGCGCCCACGCCGCGCTTCGCGCGGCCCAAGGCGGCGGTGGATCTCGAGACGCTGCACGCGGTCATCGCCAACCGCTACGACGTGCTCTCGCGCTACGCCAAGTCCTTCCGCCGCACCTACGCGCAGGAGCTGGAGCGGCTGCGCCACTGGTCGCCGCGCGACGCCGAGGCGCTGCGCTCGCTGAAGCGCGCGCTGCTGCGCGGCCAGGCGGCCGCAGGCGCCGAGCGCGCCCGGCTCGCGGAAGCGCTGAAGAACTCGCGCGCGCTCGCCACGGCGCTGGCGATGCGCCACGAGCTCGCCGCGCTCTGGGAGCGCTCCAACGCCTCCAAGGAGCAGCTGCTGCGTCAGCTGCAGGACTGGTGCCGGCGCGCCGAAGCGAGCGGCGTCGCGCCGCTCGTCGACTTCTCGCGCCGCCTGCGTTCGTACGCGCTGGCCTAGAACAGGCCGCGCGCTTACTGCGCGCTTCCTACTACTTCCCTACTTCAGCTTGGTCTCTTTGTAGAGAACGTGCTTGCGCGCCTTGGGATCGTATTTCTTGATCTCGAGCTTGTCCGGCGTGGTGCGCTTGTTCTTGGTGGTGGTGTAGAAGTGGCCGGTGCCGGCCGAGGACTCCAGCTTGATCTTTTCGCGCATGGCTACTTGCCTTTGTCCCTGGCCTTGATCTCGGCGAGCACGGCTTCGACGCCGAGCTTGTCGATGCGGCGCAGCCCGGCAGTGGAGACGCGCAGCCGCACCCAGCGGTTCTGGCTTTCCACCCAGAAGCGCCGGTAGTGCAGATTCGGCTCGAAGGTGCGGATCGTCTTGTTGTTGGCGTGCGAGACGAGGTGGCCCTTCATCGGCTTCTTGCCGGTGACCTGGCAGACGCGGGACATTGCAGAGCTCCGGGAAATCGCGAAAGGCGCTGATTCTACTATAACAATCCGCGTTCGGCGAAAGAAATTGCCTGATTCCCGGCGACGATGAAGTGGTCGAGCACCTTCACCTCGACGAGCGCCAGCGCCTCCTTCAGATTGCGCGTGAGCAGCTCGTCCGCCTGGCTCGGCTGCGCCACGCCCGACGGATGGTTGTGCGCGAAGATCACCGCGGCAGCGTTGCGAGCCAGGGCCCTTTTTACAATCTCGCGCGGGTAGACGCTGGTCTGCGTGAGGGTGCCGGTGAATGCTTCCTCGATGCCGATTGCCCGGTGCTGGGCGTCCAGCCAGATGCAGACAAACGCTTCTTCCTTCCGTGTCGCAAGTTTGAGGCGCAGGTAGTCGCGCACCGCTCCCGGCGAAGTGAGCGCAGCGTTCTCCGCGAGCTTTTCATGCAAGGCCCGGCGCGCCAATTCGATCGCCGCGGCGAATTGGGCCCTCTTCGCGGGGCCGAGGCCCTTAACGGCTTCGAGCTCCGCGCCGGCTTCCAGCACTCGCGTTATGCCCTCGTATTGCCGCAGCAGGTCGCGCGCGAGCTCTACCGCGGTTTTACCCCTGACTCCCGTCCTGAGCAGAACCGCGACGAGCTCCGCGTCGGTGAGCTCCTGCGCGCCCTTGGCGAGCAGCCGCTCGCGGGGACGCTCGTTGACCGGCCAATGCGAAATCGCCATGTCCCCGGGTTTCCCTTAAAATCCCTTCCCCCTTAACGGGGTCGATCGCATGACGTTGACCGGCAAGCGCATCCTTCTCGGCATCACCGGCGGCATCGCGGCCTACAAGTCCGCGGAGCTGACGCGCCTGCTGGTCAAGGCGGGCGCCGACGTGCGTGTGGCGATGACCGAAGCCGGCACCCGCTTCATCACGCCCATGACGCTGCAGGCGCTCTCCGGGCAGGAGGTGTGGACCAGCCTGTGGGACGCGCGCGTCCCCGACCACATGGGGCATATCGAGCTGTCGCGCGATCGCGACCTGATCGTGGTGGCGCCGGCGAGCGCCGGCTTCATGGCCAAGGTGGTACAGGGCATCGCCGACGACCTGCTCGCCGCGCTGTGCCTGGCGCGCCGCTGCCCGCTGCTGCTCGCGCCCGCGATGAACGTCGAGATGTGGGAAAACGCCGCGACGCAGAGGAATATCGACGCGCTGCGCGCCGACGGGGTGATGCTCGCCGGCCCGGCGGCGGGCGACCAGGCTTGCGGCGAGACCGGCTACGGCCGGATGCTGGAGGCCGGCGAGCTCGCCGCCGAGGTCGAGGCGTTCTTCAAGCCGAAGCGCCTGACGGGAAGGCGCGTGCTGGTGACCGCCGGCCCGACCGAGGAGCCGATCGACCCGGTGCGCATGCTGACCAACAGGAGCTCGGGAAAGATGGGCTACGCCGTGGCGCGCGCCGCGCAGGAGGCGGGGGCCGAGGTCACGCTGGTGAGCGGCCCGGTGGCGCTCGCCACGCCTGCCGGGGTGAAGCGCATCGACGTGAGCACCGCGCAGGAGATGTTCGAGGCGGTGAAGAAGCTGGCGAAGTCGAGCGACGTGTTCGTGTCGGTTGCCGCGGTGGCCGACTACCGGGTGAAAAACCCCGTGCGCCAGAAGATCAAGAAAGCAGGCGGGGGCCTGGTGCTCGAGCTGGAGGAGAACCCCGACATCCTCGCCTGGGTGGCGGCGCTGCCCAAGCCGCCGTTGTGCGTCGGCTTCGCCGCCGAGAGCGAGAAATTGGCGCAGCACGCCAAGGAGAAGCGGCTCAAGAAGCGTGTGCCCCTGATGGCGGCAAACCTTGCCCAGGACGCTCTCGGCAAGGACGAAAACTCGATCACGCTCTACGACGACCGCGGCGAGCACCCGCTCGGCCGCGGCCCGAAGCTCGAGCTGGCGCGCAAGCTCCTGGAGCATGTCGCCGGCATGCTGCCGCAGAAAAAATGAAGAAGCTGGAAGTGAAGATCCTCGACGAGAGGATCCGCGGCATGCTGCCGCGCTACGCCAGCGCCGGCGCTGCGGGCCTGGACCTGCGGGCGTGCATCAACTCGGAATTGCTCTTGAACCCCGGTGAAAGCCAGCTGGTTTCCTCCGGATTCGCCATCCACGTCGGCGACCCCGGTTACGCCGCGGTGATCCTGCCGCGCTCCGGCCTGGGCGCGAAGAGCGGCATCGTGCTCGGCAACCTCGTCGGGCTGATCGACTCCGACTACCAGGGAGCGCTGATGGTCTCGGTGTGGAACCGCGGGAAGAACCCGTTCGCCATCCAGCCGCTCGACCGCATCGCGCAGCTGGTGGTGGTGCCGGTGGTGCAGGTGGAGTTCGAGGTGGTCGAGGAATTTACCGCCAGCGCGCGCGGCGCCGGCGGCTTCGGGTCGACCGGGAAAGCCTAGAGCTGCGGCGGCCTGCCGCCCGCCGCTTCCGCGCCGTGGAACAGGCGCGCGATGCCGGCCCAGTACGCGGCCGCCTCGCACATGCGGCAGGCTGGCGACGAACCGTACAGGTCACAGCCTGAAAGATGGCGCGTGCCGAGCTTGCGCGCTGCGTCACGGATCGCCTCCATCTCGGCGTGCGCGGTCGGATCGCGCGCGGTGACTACGCGGCTCGGCGCCTCGCCGACAATCCTGCCGTCCTTCACCACGACTGCGCCATACGGCTGGTCGCCGGCGCGCGCGGCTTCGTCGCGCAGCTGCATTGCCCGGCGCGAGAACTCGCTCGGCCCGGCGCGAGCCGGCAAAGGCAGCAGCGGCGCCGCCACCAGCGCGAGCCAGCGCCGTCGCGCGATCAGGCGAGCGAGTCGGCCCAGATGGTGCGGGCCCAGTTCCAGGCGAAGGTGCCTTCGGCCTCGCTGCGCGCGGCGGAAACGCCGCCGGAGCCCTTCACCGGGACCAGCGTGCCCTGGCCGTCGTCCCACTGGTGCACCGACGACACGCGGATCCCTTCCTTCGGCGAGACGAAGCTGTAGCAGGTGTTGATGATCTTCACCGGCTGCGGCGCGCGGCCGTTGAGCAGCTCGACGACCGCCGCGGCGGCGATCTTGGCGTGGTTGTTCGCCATGCTGGCGGACTTCGGCATTCCGGGAGCCGACAGCGTGGCGTCGCCGAGCACGTGCACCCCTTTCACCGCCTTCGACTCCATGCTGCGCCAGTCGACGTCGCACCAGCGGTTGTTGGTGGTGATCAGCCCGGACTTGGCCGCGAGGTCGCCGGCGCGGTGCGGAGGCACCACATTCAGTACGTCGCCGCGGATCGCATCGAACTCAGTGCGCACCACGCCGCGCTCAACCGCCACGACCTTCGCATTGCCACGAAACTCGAGGATCCCCTGGTAGAGATCGCTCCAGGCGCGCTTGAACAGGCCGGCCTTCGACGTGACGTCGGGGTTGGCGTCGAGCACCAGCACCTTGGAGCGCGGCTTCGCCTGCTTGAAGTAGGCCGCGACCATGCTCGCGCGCTCGTACGGGCCGGGCGGGCAGCGGTAGGGCGCGACCGGGATCGACAGGACGTAGACGCCGCCGTCGCGCATCCCCTCGAGCTGGCGGCGCAGCGCCACGGTCTGCGGCCCGGCTTTCCAGGCATGCAGCGCGGCGCCGTCCTGCATCGCGGCGTCGTAGCCCGCGATGTCGCCGAACAGGAAGTCGATCCCGGGCGACACGATGAGCCGCTCGTAGGCGAGGTCGCCGCCGCGTGCGAGGCGCACCGTCTTCTTCGCCGCGTCGATCGCGACCGCCTCGTCGTGCACCACCTGCACGCCGTGGCGCCGCAGGCCGTCGTAGCCGCGGCTGATCTCGGCCATGCCGGTGAAGCCGCCGAGCACCAGGTTGGAGATCGGGCAGGACACGAAGCTCGTGTCGCGCTCGACCAGCACCACGTCGATCGAAGAATCCCAGACGCGGATGTATTTTGCCGCGGTGGCGCCGCCGAAGCCGCCGCCGACCACGACCACGCGTGCCTTGGAAGGCGCCGGCGTTGCACAGCCGGCCAGCGAAACCGCCCCGGCCAGCTTGAGAAAGTCTCTGCGTTTCATTCTGGCCTCCCTAGCGCTTCTGCGAGGCAAACCACGCCGCCATCGCGTCGATCTGCGTGTCGCTGTAGCCCTTGGCGATCTGGTGCATCACCGTCGCCGGCCGCTGGCCGTCGCGAAAGGCGCGCATCTGCGCCGCGATGTGCTCGCGCGGCAGCCCGGCGAGCGGGATCACGTCCTTGGTCACGGCGCGGCCCTCGGTGCCGTGGCAGATGGCGCAGCCCGCAGCGAGGTTGCGGCCCGACTCCTGCGAATGTGCGGAGAAGGCAGCGGCGGCGAGCACAGCCGCGACGGTGATTGTTCGGCTCATGAATCCCCCTGACGGCTAGTAGTGGATCGCTGCTTCAGGCGACTGCGGCCGGCTCTTCCTCGAACTTGAGCTTGATCTTTTCGTCCTCGCCGACGTCGATGGTCACCTTGCCGCCGTGCTGCAGCCTGCCGAACAGCAGCTCGTCGGCGAGCGCGCGGCGCACGGTGTCCTGGATCAGGCGCGCCATCGGGCGCGCGCCCATCAAGGGATCGAACCCCTTTTTCGCGAGGTGCAGCTTGAGCTCGGTGGTGAACTGCGCCTCGACCTTCTTCTCGGCGAGCTGCTCCTCGAGCTGAATCAGGAACTTGTCGACCACGCGCAGGATGATCTCGTGGTCCAGGGCCTTGAACGAGATGGTCGCGTCGAGCCGGTTCCTGAACTCGGGCGTGAACATGCGCTTGATCGCTTCCATCTCGTCGCCCGCCTGCTTGTTGGCAGTGAAGCCCATCGAGCTTTTCGCCAGAGACTCCGCGCCCGCGTTGGTCGTCATCACGATGCAGACGTTGCGGAAATCGGCCTTCCTGCCGTTGTTGTCGGTCAGCGTGCCGTGGTCCATCACTTGCAGCAGGATGTTGAAGATGTCCGGGTGCGCCTTCTCGATCTCGTCGAGCAGCAGCACCGAGTAGGGTTTCTTGGTGATCGCCTCGGTGAGCAGGCCGCCCTGCTCGAAGCCGACGTATCCCGGCGGCGCGCCGATCAGGCGCGACACCGCGTGGCGCTCCATGTACTCCGACATGTCGAAGCGGATCAGCTCGATCCCCATGCAATAGGCGAGCTGGCGCGCCACCTCGGTCTTGCCGACGCCGGTGGGGCCCGAGAACAGGAAGTTGCCGATCGGCTTCTGCGGGTTGCCGATGCCCGAGCGCGCCATCTTGATCGCCGCGGCGAGCGCGTCGATCGCCTGGTCCTGGCCGAACACCACCGCCTTCAGGTCGCGGTCGAGATTCGCCAGCGCGCTGCGGTCGTCGGTCGAGACGCTGCGCGGCGGAATGCGCGCGATCTTGGCGATGATCTCCTCGATCTCGCCCTTGCCGATGATCTTCTTCTGCTTGGCCTTGGGCGCGATGCGCTGCGCGGCGCCGGCCTCGTCGATCACGTCGATCGCCTTGTCGGGCAGGTGCCGGTCGTTGATGTAGCGCGCCGAGAGCTCGGCCGCGGTGGTGAGGGCGTTCGCGGTGTACTTCACGCTGTGGTGCGCCTCGAAGCGGCTCTTCAATCCCTTCAGGATCTCGACCGTCTCGTCGACCGAGGGCTCGACCACGTCGATCTTCTGGAAGCGCCGCGACAGCGCGTGGTCCTTCTCGAACACGCCGCGGTACTCGTTGTAGGTGGTGGCGCCGATGCACTTGAGCTGCCCGGTGGAAAGCGCCGGCTTGAGCAGGTTGGAGGCGTCGAGCGTGCCGCCCGAGGCCGCGCCGGCGCCGATCACGGTGTGGATCTCGTCGATGAACAGGATCGCGTTCGGATTGTCCACCAGCTGCTTGAGCACCGCCTTCAGGCGCTGCTCGAAGTCGCCCCGGTATTTCGTGCCGGCGAGCAGGGCGCCCATGTCGAGCACGTACACGGTCGACTTGGCGAGCAGGTCGGGCACGCTGCCTTCCACGATGCGCCGCGCCAGGCCCTCGGCGATCGCGGTCTTGCCGACGCCGGCCTCGCCGACGAGCAGCGGGTTGTTCTTGCGCCGCCGGCACAGCGTCTGCACCACGCGCTCGAGCTCGCGGTCGCGGCCGATCAGCGGGTCGATCTTGCCGGCGAGCGCGAGCGCGTTCAGGTTCTGCGTGTAGTTGTCGAGCGGGCTGTTGGAGGTCTCGGCCTGGCCTTCCTGCTCGGCGTCCTGCTCCGCGCTCTTTCCCTGGTGCGCCTGCGGCGTCTTGGTGATGCCGTGCGAGATGTAGTTGACCACGTCGAGGCGCGCGATGCCTTGCTGCTGCAGGAAGTACACCGCGTGCGAGTCCTTCTCGCCGAAGATCGCCACCAGCACGTTGGCGCCGGTGACCTCCTTCTTGCCCGAGGATTGCACGTGCAGGATGGCGCGCTGGATCACGCGCTGGAAGCCGAGCGTCGGCTGGGTGTCGACCTCGCGGTCGGCGGCGATGCGCGGCGTCTGCTCGGCGATGTGCTGCGCCAGGTTCTTGCGCAGCTCGTCCATGTTCGCGCCGCAGGCGCGCAGCACCTCGGCCGCGGTGGGGTTGTCGAGCAGCGCGAGCAGCAGGTGCTCGACCGTGATGAACTCGTGGCGTTTCTGGCGGGCCTCGACGAACGCCATGTGCAGACTGACTTCGAGTTCCTGCGCAATCATGTTGCTAGGCTTCCTCCTGCAGTCATGTCTCTTCCATTACACACTGTAACGGATGCTGGTGCTTTCGAGAGTATGCCGCGACTTGCTGGACTTTGGTGGAGGCGACATCCCTCGGATAGACCCCACAGACGCCGATGCCTTCCCGGTGGACCTTGAGCATGACCTGGGTGGCCCGCTCCCGGGTCATGGCAAAGAACTTCTGCAGCACGACCACCACGAATTCCATGGGGGTGTAGTCGTCGTTGAGCAGCATGACCTTGAACATCGGCGGAGGCTTCAGCTTGGCCCGCTGCGCCTCCAGTAGGGTGTCGTCCTTGTGCTGCGCCATGCCGCCCTGGCTATCCTAGCCAATGTGGGGGGCCGGTGCAATGCGACGACGGGAGCGTCGGCGGCCGGATTACGGCGCTTTTTCAGGCTCTTGACGAGCCCCGGAGGGGCGCGTAAAAGGCCGGTGTGTTTGGATACAGGCTGTCTGTTTGCCATTGGGGGCGGCGGGGCGTGGTTCAGGCATGGCTCGGGTACAAAAACGCCCGGTAGCTCAATCAACAATCAGGGAGAGGGTATGGCAACAGGCACCGTGAAGTGGTTCAACGACGCGAAGGGCTACGGCTTCATCACGCCGGACGACGGCAGCGAAGACCTGTTCGCGCATTTTTCCGCGATCAACATGTCGGGCTTCAAGACCCTGAAAGAGGGGCAGAAGGTCAGCTTCGACGTGGTGCAGGGGCCCAAGGGCAAGCAGGCCTCGAACATCCAGAAGGTCTAGCGGTCTGCCGCGAGCATGAAAAGCCGCCCGAGGGCGGCTTTTTCGTTGACGCGAGCGACTTTTGCCAATGATGCGATCGAATCGCATCGTTGGCAGATTCGACCGCAGACGCGAAAGTGGCCAACCTCCCTCGCAGCGGAATGTGATATCATTGTCCGTCATCATTCATCACCTGCCCATGCGCACGATCATTGACTTACCCGACCGGCAGCTCGAGGCGCTCCAGCGTATCTCGAAGCGTCGCAGGCTCTCGCGCGCCGAGTTGATCCGGCAGGCGGTCGAGCGCTACCTCGCGGAGCATGCGCCCGAAATCGGCGCGGCGTTTGGCTTGTGGAAGCGCGCCGGCGCCCGCGAGGACGGCCTTGCCTACCAGCGCCGGCTGCGCCGGGAGTGGGGTCGTTGAGGGCGTTGTTCGACACCAACGTTCTCATCGACTACCTGAACGGCGTCGAAGCCGCGAAAACCGAGCTTTCGCGTTACGAGCGGCCGGCGATCAGCGTCATTTCCTGGATCGAGGTACTTGCCGGGACGAAGTCCGCCGTGGAAGCCGAGACGCGGAAGTTTCTCGCGATCTTCGACAGAATCGAACTCACCGGCGCGATCGCCGACCGGACCGTGGCGCTGCGGCGCGCGGCCAGAATGCGGGTGCCGGACGCGATCATCCTCGCCACAGCGCGCATCGAAAATCTGGTCCTCGTGACCCGCAATACCAGGGACTTCCCCGCCGATGAGCCGGGAATCAGGGTGCCTTACCGGATCTGAACTGTTTAAAGTAGGTGGCGGGAATTCAAACGTATGCTTCCTCTCAAAAACGTGTCCGGGAGGGGCTCAATGAGCTGGGTAAGGCGCAGGCAGATTCTGCTTGCGGCGGGCGCGCTTCTCGCCGCCCCACTCGCCGTCGAGGCGCAGCTAGCGGGGACCGCAGTCACTGCTTCTGCGCGCCGACCGGGTGATCGAGTGACGCCAATATCTTGAACGGGATTTATCTTCTCCCGGCGCTGACCTGAGCCGGGAGCGGCGTTACATGCGTTCGATCATCGCCTGGCCGAAGCCGGAGCACGACACCTGCTTCGCGCCCTGCATCTGGCGCGCGAAGTCGTAGGTCACGATCTTGTCGCTGATCGCCTTTTCCATCGAATGGATGATCGCGTCGGCGGCCTCGACCCAGCCCATGTGGCGCAGCATCATCTCGGCCGACAGGATCTCCGAGCCCGGGTTGACGTAGTCCTTGCCGGCGTACTTCGGCGCGGTGCCGTGGGTCGCCTCGAACATCGCCACGGTATCGGACAGGTTCGCGCCCGGCGCGATGCCGATGCCGCCGACTTCGGCCGCGAGCGCATCCGAGATGTAGTCGCCGTTCAGGTTGGTGGTGGCCAGCACCGAGTACTCGGCCGGGCGCAGCAGGATCTGCTGCAGCATGGCATCGGTGATCACGTCCTTCACCGTGATGTCCGGCCCGCCCTTCGGGTTCTTGAACTTGTGCCACGGCCCCTTCTCGATCGGCTGGGCGCCGAACTCCTTCTTCGCGAGCGCGTAGCCCCAGTCGCGGAAGCCGCCCTCGGTGAACTTCTGGATGTTGCCCTTGTGCACCAGGGTGACCGAGTCGCGCTTGTTGTCGATCGCATACTGGTAGGCGCGGCGCACCAGGCGCTCCGAGCCCTCGATCGACACCGGCTTGATGCCGATCGCGGAGGTGTTGGGGAAACGGATCTTCGTGACCTTCATCTCTTTCATCAGGAAGTCGATCACCTTCTTCGCTTCGGCCGAGTTTGCGGCCCACTCGATGCCGGCGTAGATGTCCTCGGCGTTCTCGCGGAAGATCACCATGTCGACCTTGTCGGGCTCCCTGAGCGGCGAGGGCACGCCCTTGAACCAGCGCACTGGCCGCAGGCAGACGTAGAGGTCGAGCTCCTGGCGCAGCGCGACGTTGATCGAGCGGATACCGCCGCCCACGGGCGTGGTGAGCGGTCCCTTGATCGACACCACGTACTCCTTCGCCGCCGCCAGCGTTTCGTCGGGCAGCCAGACGTTCTCGCCGTACACCTTGCAGGACTTTTCGCCGGCGAACATCTCCATCCAGACGATTCTCTTCTTGCCGCCGTAGGCCTTCTTCACAGCGGCGTCGACCACCTTGAGCATCACCGGGGTGATGTCGACGCCGGTGCCGTCGCCCTCGATGTAGGGAATGATCGGCTGGTCGGGCACTGCGAGCGAGAAATCCTTGTTGACCTTGATCTTTTCGCCGCCGGAGGGAATCTTGATGTGTTGATAGGCCATAGGGAGCGAAATTATATAAGAGAGACCTACAGCAGACCCAGCTCCAGGTCGAACACACGCTCCACCATCCAGACCGCCGCGACCAGGGCGATCAGCGCCGAGCCGCCAACGAGCACCATGCGGCGATACACCCAGGTGTGTCACATCGCGTACGCGATAGGCAGGAACACGGCGACGATGACGAGTTGGCCGGCTTCGACGCCGAGGTTGAAGCCGACCAGCGCGAGCAGCAGGCTGTCCTGCGGCAGGCCGAGGTCGGCGAGCACGCTGGCGAAGCCGAAGCCGTGCACCAGGCCGAAGCCGAAGGCGACCAGCCAGCGGCCCCGGTCGACCACCGGCCAGACGTTGTTGAGCGCGGCAACAATGACCGAGAGCGCGATCGCGGACTCGACCAGCCGCGAAGGCAGCTCGATGACCGACAGCGCGGCGAGCGCGAGCGTCGCCGAATGCGCGACGGTGAAGGCGGTGACCACCTTGAACACGTCCCACAGCGCCGCGGCGAAGCGCGGCGCGGCGAGCACTGAAGGCAGCAGCAGCGACACCAGGAACAGCACGTGGTCGAAGCCGATCCAGATATGCCAGACGCCTTCGCCGCCGTAGTCGAGGAACTGCGCCCAGCCCGAGCGCCCTCCCGGGCTCAGGGTGAGCCGCGGCTGATCGGGGCCGAGCACCCCGGTGACCGTGTGCGCGCCGAGCCGCGCGCGCAGCAGCCCGCGGTGCGTGGGATCGATATCCGCGAACAGCGAGTACTCGAGCTCCAGCTCTTGCGGAAGCGCTTCGCCACACTCGGCGGTGAACTGCAGCACGGCATACGCGCCGTCGGTGTGCTGGTCCACCAGATGCGCGCCCGGCCTGATCGCGCAGCCGCGCAAGGCGAGGCGCGCAAACGCGTAGGCGGCGATCTCGGAATGCTTCTGGCGCAGCTCGCCCCAGGTAATGGCGCCGTCGCCGTCGGCGTCGAGGCCGATCGCGTGCTCCAGGTCGCGCAGCGCGATGTCCCACTGCCCGCGCAGCGCATTGCCTTCCGCAGTGAGGGACAGATAGCTGTCGCTGGGCTTGTGGGCCTCTGACCAACCCGCGAACAGCGCCAGGACGAGAAGAACCCAGAGTCTCATCTAAGCCGTGCCGCCAGCCGCCGCAGGCGCGCGCCCTCGAAACCGCTCTCGTCGAGCCAGCGCAGCGCCGGCGCTGCGGCCTTGGGGTCGCGCGCAGCCAGCGCGGCCTCGAGCAGCACCGCGGCGTCGCGCGGCTCGCGCTGCGACTTCCAGTTTTCGGCCGCCGCGGCGAGCGCCGCCACGGGGTCGCCTTTCAGCTCGAGCAGGAAGCGCGCCTCTTCAGCGAGGTGCAGGCGCTCCCCGCGCAGCGCGGCAGCGGCAAAACGCTCAGCCAGAGTCTTCGTATAGGTCCGGGTTTCGGCAAGCTGCAGCGCGTTCGCCGCGAGCGCGAGGCGCAGGAGCAGATTGTCGGATTGGCCCCATTTCCTGAGCAGCACGCTCACTTCCTGCGGGCGCCGCTGCTCGAGCAGAAAATCCGCGTAAGCGGCGAGCAGGAAATCGTCACGCTCGCCGAGCGCCAGGGCGTCGCGGAAGTGCCGCTCGGCGGCTGCGGGCTGCTCGAGCCGCCACGCCAGCTCGGCCAGCCGCGTCAGGACCCACAGGCGGAGCTCGCGCGGCGCGTCCGGGCGCTCCTCGAGCGCCGCTTTCAGATCGTCGTAGGCCGGGCGCGCCTTCCCGGTCGCGCCGTCCACCGCCGCGCGGCAGCCGGCGACGAGCAGCTCGCTCGCGAGCGGTTCGAGCGCGCGGCATTCGTCGCGCGCCGCCGGATAGTCGGCGCCCACCATGAAGATCGCCGCGCGCCACGAACGCGCGCCGATGTGCTCCGGCTCGCGCCGCAACGCGGCGTCGAGGTCGCGCAGCGCACCCTGAAAGTCGTGCCGGTATTGCTTCAGCAGGCCGCGGACGAACAGCACGTCTGCAGGCGCATCGTCGGCTTTCCAGGGGCGCAAGGCGCCTTCCGCGTAGCCGACGTAGCGCGGATCGCCTTGCGCCATGGCGAGCTCGAAATAGCGCCGCGCCAATGCGGCGGCGGCAGCGGGGTCGTCGGGACGCGCGGCCAGCGTTGCGCGCCGCTGGCGAAGCTCCGCCGCGGCCGGGTCGGCGCGGCGCAGCGGCAGGCGCTCAAGGACCGCGGCATCGTCCTTCGGCAGGTAAGGCGCGGCCAGCGCGGCGGCCGGGAGAACCCCGCCCAGGATGACAGCCAGAGAAAGTTTCATTCTTAGAAACAACAGGTTACCACGTATCCAAAGCGCCGATTGGAGGTTTTGACTAGAATGCCGCGCGTGGGAAGACCCACAGGGAGGTCGCGGGCCTGCGCGGTCAACCTGCCCCGCCGGTGGCGCGTTATTCGCCCCAGGGTGGCGGTGGAGTCGTCGCGCCGGCCCGCGTTCAGAACACTAACCAGGAGAAGCAAATGAGCAAGCTGCTGTCCGTGATCGTCGCCGCGATGTTTGCGGCGGTTAGCGCTTCCGCCTTCGCGGCGTCGCACGCCGGCGCGCAGATGAAGGACGAGAAGAAGATGGAGAAGAAGGCGGAGAAGAAGAAGGCCGCCAAGAAGATGGACGACAAGAAGATGGACGACAAGAAGATGGACGACAAGAAGGCCATGAAGAAAGACGGCGAAAAGAAGAAGGCCGCGAAGAAAAAAGACGAAATGAAGAAGTAACCCGCTTCACGATCGACAAGAAGGCAGGACCATGTCCTGCCTTTTTCATTGATGCGCTCACTCTTCTTCCTGCTGCTCGCCGCCGCGCCCGCGGCCGCGCAGCAGCTGCCGGTGCTGCAGCTCACCGCGGGCATGCACCTCGTGCGCGCCGAGGTGGCGGCCGACAACCCGAGTCGCAGCCAGGGGCTGATGCACCGCAAGTCGCTCGCGCCGAACGCCGGCATGCTGTTCGTGTTCGACGCGCCCGCGCTGCACTGCATGTGGATGAGGAACACCTACATCCCGCTGTCGGTCGCCTTCCTCGACGCGCAGGGCGCGATCATCAATATCGCCGACATGCAGCCCCACAGCGAGCAATCGCATTGCGCGCGCCGGCCGGCCCTTTATGCGCTGGAAATGACCCAGGGCTGGTTCGCGCAGCGCGGCATCAAGCCGGGGATGAAGCTCGGCGGCATCGACCAGGTGGCGCCGCGCCGCTAGTGGTGGCGGTGGTGCAGGTCGGGGTAGTGCCGATGGCTGTGCACCAGCGGCGCGTGCCGGTGAGGGTGGCTGTGCGGCTCGACTCCGTCCCAGTCGAAATCATGCGCGTGGCGGTGATGCTCGTCGTGCACATGCCGGTGCTCGTGCGTCATCGCCTCGTGCGCGTGCTCGTGCACGTGGCGCTCGGAGACGTGCAGCCAGACGCCGGCGAGCATCAGCATTCCGGCCAGCCAGAACGCCGGCGCCGGCGCCTCGCCCAGGATCGCGAGCGCAGCCGCCACGCCGACGAAGGGCGCGGTCGAGAAGTACGCCGCGGTGCGCGCCGCGCCGAGCTCGCGCAGCGCGACCACGAAGAGCGCGAGGCTGACGCCGTAGCCGACCAGCCCGACGCCGGCCGCCGCGGCGGCGTGCGCCGCGCCAGGCCACGCCGCGCCGGCGAACACGGCGATCGCCAGGTTGACCGCGCCGGCGGCGAGGCCCTTGATCGCCGCGATCGCGACCGGGTCGCCGCCGGCGATCTTGCGCGTCAGGTTGTTGTCGATCGCCCAGGCCAGGCACGCTCCCGCCACGGCGAGCGCCGCGGTGCTGACGGCAAGAGACTTGCCGGGATCGAACGCGAGCAGCACGCCGCCGGCGACGATCAGCGCCATGCCAAGCGCGATGCGGCGATCGAAGTTCTCCCTGAACACGAACCAGGCGAGCAGCGCGGTGAACACGCCTTCCAGGTTGAGCAGCAGCGACGCGGTCGCGGCACCGGTGGAAGCGAGCCCGATCATGAGGAGCACCGGCGCGACTACGCCGCCCGCAAGCACCGCGCCGGCGAGCCAGGGCAAGCCGGCGCGCTCGAGGCGCGACGCGCGTTGGTTGCGCAGCACGAGCCATAACGACAGCCCGAGACCGCTCCCGGCATAGAGCAGGCCGGCGAGCAGCACGGGATGGATGTCGCCCGCCAGGACCTTTGCCGCCGGCGTGCTGGCGCCGAACAGGATCGCCGCAAGCAGCGCGCTTGCTACTGCGGGGTGGGAGGGCATCTAGTACAGCACCGCGGTGGCCAACAAGCCCGCGAGCAGCGCGCTACGGGCGAGATAGGTCCAAACGGCATGCTCGACGTTGCGCGAGCATTTCCACGCCGCGTGAAACCAGAACAGGTAGAGCACGATCCTCGCCACCCCCGAAAGGGCTTCCAGCGCGGGATACCCCGCCCAGTACGCCCGCTCAGCGAGCCATAGGAGCGCGCCGGTCGCGGCGGCCACGGGCGGGCCCCACAGCCACCACACTTTCCACAGCCGCGTGCGGGCTTCGGCTACAGGCCGCCGTTCTGCTGTGCCACCATGCAGTACAGCATCGGGATCGACAGCATGGTGTTGAGCCGCGAGGTCATGCCGGCCATCTTTGCGGCGGCGGCTTTCTCCTCAGGGCTTACCGCGACGATGCCGAGCGCCTTCTTCTGGTTCGGCCAGATGATGAACCAGACGTTGAACCACATGATGGCGCCGAGCCACATGCCGAGGCCGATGGCGTGGTAGCCCTTCTGCAGCGAGAGCGCGGCTCCGAGGTAGCCGTTCATCCAGCCGAGGATCAGCCCGGTGACAATCGTCGCCATCGCCGCCCAGCGGAACCAGAACAGCGCGGTGGGCGCGATCACCTTGCCGATCGCCGGCTTCTGCTCGTCCGGGATCTTGGGCATCGAGGGCGTCTGCACGAAGTTGAAGTACCACAGCAGCCCGATCCACATCACGCCCGAGAGCACGTGCAGCCAGCGGAAGAAGAACGCCCACCAGGCGTGGTCCCCAGGGCGGACCCAGGAGCCGGTGCCGAGACCGGCGAGGACGATGAACACGACGAGTAATACGACGCCGGCGGTGACGGTACGTCCAAGCGACTGGAAGATGGCACCCATGCTTTTCTCCTTGTGATGTGATGGGTCGCGGCGAAAAAGTCTAGCACGCGTCGGTTATGCTGGCATGCATGCCCAGGCTCGCCGCGAACCTATCCACGCTGTTCACCGAGCTCGAGTTTCCCGAGCGCTTCGCCGCGGCGGCAAAAGCCGGCTTCCGCTACGTCGAGTACCAGTTCCCCTACCAGTGGAAGTCCGGCGAAATCGCGCAGTGGGCGCGCAACGCCGGAGTCGAGGTGGTGCTGCACAACCTGCCGGCGGGCGATTTTGCGAAAGGCGATCGCGGCATAGCCTGCCTGCCCGGGCGCGAGAGCGAGTTCCGCGACGGCGTCGAGCGCGCGATCGAGTACGCCGGCGCGGTCGGCTGCCCGCGCCTCAACTGCCTCGCCGGGCTGGCGCCGGCGGACCGCCGGCATTTCGACGTGCTGGTGGAGAACGTGCGCTTCGCCGCGCGCAGGCTCGGCGCCGCCGGGCTGAGCCTCGTGCTCGAGCCGATCAACACGCGCACCGTGCCGGGCTTCTTCCTGTCGCGCTCGGCGCACGCGCTCGAGGTGCTCGACGCCGCGGGCGAGCGCAACGCCGGCCTGCAGTACGACTTCTTCCACATGCAGATCATGGAGGGCGACCTGGCGAGGAGCGTCGAGCGCCTGCTGCCGCGCATCGGCCACCTGCAGATCGCCGACGTGCCCGAGCGCCACGAGCCCGGCAGCGGCGAGATCAATTTCGACTTCCTGCTGCGCCATCTCGATGCCATCGGGTACTCGGGCTGGGTGGGTTGCGAATACAATCCCAGGGGTGGCACGGTCGAAGGATTGAAGTGGGCGCGGCCCTACCTGTAGTGCGGGCATTGCGCGAGTTTCTGCCGGCGCGCGCGGTGCTCCACCAGGAAGAAGACACGCGGCCCTACGAGTGCGACGGGCTCACCGCGTATCGCCAGCTGCCGATGGTGGTGGCGCTGCCCGAGACCGAAGAGCAGGTGCAGCGCGTGCTTAAAACTTGTTCTTCCATGAAGATTCCCGTGGTGCCGCGCGGCGCGGGAACCGGCCTTTCCGGCGGCGCGCTGCCGCCGGGCGACGGCGTGCTGCTGTCGATGGCGAAATTCATGCGCGTGCTGCGCATCGATCCGCTGGCGCGGGTCGCGGTGGTGCAGCCGGGCGTGCGCAACGCGGTGGTGTCGGAGCTCGCCGCGCCCTTCGGCCTGTACTACGCGCCCGATCCCTCGAGCCAGATCGCCTGCACCATCGGCGGCAACGTGGCGGAGAACTCGGGCGGCGTGCACTGCCTGAAGTACGGCCTCACGCTGCACAACGTCCTCGGCCTGCGCGGCTTCACCATCGACGGCGAGCCGATCGAGCTCGGCGGCGCGGCGCCCGACGCGCCGGGCTACGATCTGCTTGCGCTCGCGGTCGGCTCCGAAGGCATGCTGGTCGTGGTCACGGAGGTGACGCTCAAGCTCCTGCCCAAGCCGCAGAGCGCGCGCGTGATCATGGCGTCGTTCGACGACGTGGAACGGGCAGGTGCCGCGGTTGCCGACGTGATCGCCGCCGGCATCGTGCCCGCGGGGCTCGAAATGATGGATCGCCCTGCGACGCGCGCGGTCGAGCAGTTCGTGGCCGCGGGCTACGACCTGGAGGCGGCCGCGATCCTGCTGTGCGAGTCCGACGGCACGCCCGAGGAGGTCGAGGACGAAATCGCGCGCATGAAGGCCGTGCTCGAGCGCGCCGGCGCGACGCGCATGACGGTGTCGCACGACGAGGCCGAGCGCCTGCGCTTCTGGTCGGGGCGCAAGGCGGCATTCCCGGCGGTCGGGCGCATCTCGCCCGACTACTACTGCATGGACGGCACCATCCCGCGCAAGCGCCTCGGCGAGGTACTCGCCTTCATCGCGGCGATGGAGCAGAAATACCGGCTGCGCTGCCCCAACGTGTTCCACGCCGGCGACGGCAACCTGCACCCGCTGATCCTGTTCGATGCGAACGACCCCGAGGAGCTGCACCGCACCGAGCTGTTCGCCGCCGAGGTGCTGGAGAAGTGCGTCGAGGTCGGCGGCACCATCACCGGCGAGCACGGCGTCGGCGTGGAGAAGATCAACCAGATGTGCGTCCAGTTCCGCCCCGCGGAGCTGGAGCTGTTCCACGCGGTGAAGCGCGCGTTCGACCCGCGCGGCCTGCTCAACCCGGGCAAGGCCGTGCCGACGCTGGCGCGCTGCGCGGAATACGGCCGCATGCGCGTCCACGGCGGCAAGCTGCCGCATCCGGACCTGCCGCGCTTTTGATCGAGATTTTTCAAGAAAGGATACGGCAAGCCGCGGCGCGCCGTGCCGCGCTGCGGCTGCGCGGCGGCGGCACCAAGGACTTCTACGGCAACGCGCCGCGCGGCGAGATCCTCGATACGCGCGCCTACGCCGGCATCGTCGCCTACGAGCCGACCGAGCTCGTGGTCACGGCCCGCTGCGGCACTCCGCTTGCACAACTGGAAAAGATTCTTGAAGAACACCATCAATGCCTGCCCTTCGAGCCGCCGCATTTCGGCGCCGCGGCCACGGTCGGCGGCTGCGTCGCCGCCGGCCTGTCGGGGCCGCGCCGCGCCAGCGCCGGGGCGCTGCGCGATTTCGTCCTCGGCCTGAAGCTGCTCGACGGACGCGGCGAGGCGCTCGGCTTCGGCGGGCAGGTGATGAAGAACGTCGCCGGCTACGACGTGTCGCGGCTCGTCGCCGGCGCGCTCGGCACGCTCGGCGTGATCGCCGAGGTGTCGCTCAAGCTCGCGCCGCAGCCGCAGTCCGAGGGCACGCTGCGCCTCGAGATGCCGCAGGCGCGCGCGCTCGAGGCGATGAACCGCTGGGCCGGCCAGCCGCTGCCGATCAGCGCCACCGCATGGCACGACGGCGAGCTCACGCTGCGGCTGTCGGGCTCGGCCGCGGGGGTGCGTGCCGCGGCGGCAAAGATCGGCGGCGCCGCGATCGACGCGGCGTTCTGGACCGGCATGCGCGAGCAAAGCGACGCGTTTTTCTCGGGATCCGAGCCGCTGTGGCGCCTGGCGCTGCCGTCGACGGCGCCGCCGTTGAATCTTCCGGGTAGAGAGCTCGTGGAGTGGGGCGGCGCGCTGCGCTGGCTCAAGTCGAGCGCGGACGCCGGCGCGATCCGCGATGCTGCGCGGCGCCTCAAGGGGCATGCCACGCTGTTCCGCGCGGCGGACAAGTCGGCGGGCTGCTTTGCGCCGCTCGAGCCGGTGCTCGCTCGCGTGCACCGCGAGCTGAAGAGCGCCTTCGACCCGGCCGGCATCTTCAACCCCGGCCGCCTGTACCCGGAGCTCTAGGCCTTGATCAGCTTCTTCTTCTGCGCCGCGACCGCCTCGCGCGCCTGCGGGCCGAAAGCGCTGTCGGGATACCGCGCGATCAGGCGCGCATACAGCTGGATCGACAGCACCGCCTCGCCGGCCTCGCCCGCCTTGGTCGCCGCGTCGTACAGGAGCCGCTGCTGCGCCACCGCCGCCAGATCTGCCGCGGGCTTGCCCTTGACCGAGGTCATCGCCTGCACCATGACGTTGGCGACGCGCTCCTCCGAGCTGCGCTGGCTCTGCTTCCAGCGGCGATACCCGGTCCACAGCCAGAAGCCGAGCCCCCCGGCCACCGCGAGCAGCACGAACGCCATGACCTGCGTCATGCAAAAAGTATAGCCGGGAGCATGCAAACCAGCCTCGCCGAGTTCATCCGCGACACCCCCGAGGGGCGGGAGGCCGAGTCCATCCTGCGCAAGTGCGTGCACTGCGGCTTCTGCACCGCGACCTGCCCGACCTACCAGGTCCTGGGGGACGACCTCGACAGCCCGCGCGGGCGTATCTACCTCGTGAAGCGCGCGCTCGAGGGTGCGCCGGTGAGCGGGAAGACGCGCCTGCACCTCGACCGCTGCCTCACCTGCCGCGCCTGCGAGACCACCTGCCCCTCGGGGGTGCGCTACGGCCGGCTGGTCGACATCGGCCGCGAGGTGGTGGAGTCGCGCACCCGGCGCGCGCCGTGGGACAGGCTGAAGCGCGCCGTACTCGCTTTCGGTTTGCCTCGCACCGCGCTGTTCACCGCGGCATTGCGGCTCGGCCAGTTGGTCGGCATGGCGCCGGCCACGCGGCCCGGGGGGGCATGGCCCGCCGCGCGCCACGCGCGCAGGATGCTCGTGCTGCGCGGCTGCGTGCAGCCGGCGCTGGCGCCGTCGATCAATGCCGCCGCGGCGCGGGTGCTCGACCGCGCCGGGATCACGCTGCTCGAGGTTGCGGGCGCGGGCTGCTGCGGCGGCATCCGCTTTCATCTCAACAAGCAGGCGGCCGGGCGCGACGACATGCGCGCGCTGATCGACGCCTGGTGGCCGATGACGGCGGCTGCCGGAGTCGAGGCGATCGTGATGACGGCGAGCGGCTGCGGCGTCACGGTCAGGGACTACGGCCATCTCCTGGCGACCGATGCGGGGTATCGCGGCAAGGCCGAGCGCATCTCCGGACTGACGCGCGACCTGTGCGAGGTGATCGAGCCGCGCGACCTGCCGCAGGGCAGCAACCGCGGGCGCATCGCCTTTCACGCGCCCTGCACGCTGCAGCACGGGCAGCAGCTGCGCGGCAAGGTCGAGGCGCTGCTCGAGCGCGTGGGCTACGAGCTCGCGCCGGTGCGCGACGCGCACCTCTGCTGCGGCTCGGCGGGAACCTACTCGCTGCTGCAGCCCGGCCTCGCCGGCGAGCTGCGCGCGCGCAAGCTCGCGGCGCTCGAGGAAGGCGCGCCCGCGGCGATCGCCACCGCGAACATCGGCTGCTTGGTCCATCTCCAGGGGCCGACGGCGACGCCGGTGCGCCACTGGATCGAGCTCATCGACGCAACGCTGGCGTAGAATCGCCGCATGAGCGAGGTCGTCCGCGTCGCGTGTCCCCACGACTGTCCGGACACGTGCGCGATGCTCGTTACCGTCGAGGACGGCGTCGCGACGAAGATCCAGGGCGACCCGGCGATGCCGTTCACCGAGGGCACGCTGTGCACCAAGGTGGCTTACTACCTGGAGCGCACCTACGCTCCCGACAGGCTGCTTTATCCACAAAAAAGAACCGGCAAGAAAGGCGCAGGCAAATTCCGGCGAATCTCGTGGGACGAGGCGCTCGACGAGATCGCGGCGCGGCTGAAGGCGCTCGCCGCCGAAAATCCGGAAACCATCCTGCCCTGCAGCTACGCCGGCACCATGGGCATGGCGCAGTACATGTCGATGGACCGCAGGTTCTTCCACCAGCTCGGCGCGTCGCTGCTCGACCGCACGCTGTGCTCGTCGGCGGGCAAGGCCGGCATCAAGGCGACGCTCGGCGGCTCGGTCGGCATGGACCCGGAGCGCTTCGACGAGGCGCGGCTCATCGTCCTGTGGGGGGCGAACCCGGTGGTGTCGAACCTGCACCTGTGGTCGCGCGTGCAGGCGGCCAAGCGCCGCGGCGCGAAAGTGATCGCGATCGATCCGTACCGCAGCCTGTCGGCGGAGAAGTGCAGCCAGCACATCGCGCTCCTGCCGGGCACCGACGGCGCGCTCGCGCTCGGCATGATGCACGTGCTCATCGCCGACGGTTTGATCGACCGCGACTACATTGAACGTTACACGCTGGGCTACCCGGCGCTCGAGGAGCGCGTGCTGGAAAAATACTCCCCGCAATGGGCGGCGAGCACGTGCGGCATCAGCGTCGAAGAGGTGGTGCAGCTTGCGCGCGAGTACGGCACCACGAAGCCGGCGGCGATCCGCCTCAACTACGGCATGCAGCGCCACGCCGGCGGCGGCATCGCGGCGCGCACCATCGCCTGCCTGCCGGCGCTCACCGGCGCGTGGCGCGACGCCGCGGGCGGCATCGTGCTCACCACCGCCGATTTCTACGGCTTCGACCACGCGGCGCTCGAGCGGCCGGATCTGCTGGCCGGCCGGCGGCCGCGCGTCATCAATCACTCCGCGCTCGGCGACGCGCTCACCGGCGCGCAGCCGCCGGTGCGCGCGACCATCGTCTACAACAACAATCCGGTCGCCGTGTGCCCCGACTCGGAGAAGGTGCTCGCCGGCTTCTCGCGCGAAGACCTGTTCACGGTGGTGATGGACCACTTCCAGACCGATACCGCCGACTACGCCGACATCGTGCTGCCGGCGACCACGCAGCTCGAGCACTACGACGTGCACAAGTCCTACGGCCACCTCTACATGCTCGCCAGCAGCCCGGCGATCGCGCCGGTGGGGGAGTCCCTGCCCAACACTGAAGTGTTCCGCCGCCTCGCGGCGCGCATGGGCTTCGACGAGCCCTGCTTCCGCGACTCGGACGAGGACATCTGCAGGACGGCGCTGAAGGGAGTCGACTGGGAACGGCTCAAGCAGACCGGCTGGAGGAGGCTCGACCTGCCCGAGCGCTTCGCGCCGTTCGCGCAGGGCGGTTTCCCCACGCCGTCGGGCAAGTGCGAGTTCCACAGCGCGTTGCTGGAGAAGCAGGGCATCGATCCGCTGCCGTTCTACAACCCGCCGGCCGAAATCAACCAGCAAGAGCAGAACTATCCACTCGCGTTTCTCTCGCCGCCGGCGCGCAACTTCCTCAACTCGTCGTTCGCCAACGTCGCGCGCTTTCGCAGCCTCGAGCGCGAGCCGCACCTCGAGCTGCACCCGCGCGACGCCGCCGCGCGCGGCATCGCCGACGGCGACCGGGTGCGCGTGTTCAACGACCGCGGCAGCTACGAGCTGCGCGCGCGCGTCAACGGCAGGCCGCGGCCCGGCGTCGTGGTCGCGCCCTCGGTATGGTGGAAGAAGCACTCCCCCGACGGCCGCAACGCCAACAACCTGACTTCGCAGCGCATCGCCGATCTCGGCGGCGGCGCCACCTTCTACGACTGCCGGGTGCAAGTCGCCAGGGCGTGAGCAAGGCCGACGAGCTGCACCTGCTGCGCGAAGAGCTGCGGCGCGCCGAGCAGGCGACGCGCCTGCTGGCGTATCACGACGAGCTCACCGGCCTGCCCAACCGGCGCCTGCTGGATGACCGCCTGACGCAGGCCATTCACCTGGCGCAACGCCGCGACCGGATGGTCGCAGCCCTGCTGGTGCACCTCGACGACTTCCGCCAGGTGAACGACGCGCTCGGCCACGGCGCGGGCGACGCCGTGCTGCGCGAGGCCGCGCAGCGCCTCGCCGGCTGCATGCGCAAGGCCGACACGCTGGCGCGCGCCGGCGCCGACGAGTTCGCGGTCGTGGTCTGCGACCTGAAGCAGCCGGCCGATTGCGGCATCGTCGCCGAGAAGCTGCTGCAGGCGCTCGCCGCCGAGTTCCGGGTCGAAAGCCGGCGCCTGCGGCTCGCCGCGAGCATCGGCATCTCGGTGTTCCCCCCGGACGGCGGCGACGGCGAGGCGCTGCTGCGCAACGCCGACGCCGCGATGGTCCGCGCCAAGCATGCCGGCCGCAACCAGATCCGCTTTTTCGCGCGATGAAGGTGCTGCGCCTCGCCGGCCTGGCGCGGTTCCTCTGGCCCTACCGCGCGCGCATCGCGCTGGCGGCGGCGGCGCTGCTGGTCGCCGCGGGCTGCGTGCTGGCGCTCGGCCGCGGCCTGCAGCACGTCGTCGACCGCGGCTTCGGCAGCGGCGACCCGCGGCTGCTCGACCAGGCGCTCGGCGCGATGATCGCGGTGGTGGCGCTGTACGCCGCAGCGACCTGGGTGCGCTTCTATTTCATGATGAGCGTCGGCGAGCGCGTGGTCACCGACCTGCGCCGCGCCGTGTTCGACCACCTGCTGGGGCTGGAGCCGGCGTTCTTCGAAAGCGCGCGCACCGGCGAGCTGGTCTCGCGCCTCACCAACGACACCACGCTGCTGCAGCAGGTCATCGGCTACGGCCTGTCGATGTTCCTGCGCAACGGCCTGATGATGGCGGGCGCCGCGGCGATGCTGTTCGTCGCGAGCTGGAAGCTCGCGGCTCTGGTGCTGGTCGGCGCGCCGGCCACGCTGCTGCCGATCCTGCTCCTCGGCCGCCGCGTGCGGCGCCTGTCGCGCGCCAGCCAGGACCGCGTCGCGGACGTGTCGGCCTACGTCGACGAGGCGGTGCACGAGATCCGCACGGTGCAGGCGTACGCGCACGAGGACGCCGACCGCGCGGGCTTCGCGCGCCATGCCGAGGCGGCGTACCGCACCGGCGTCGAGCGCATCTCGCACAAGGCGTTCCTGATCTCGGCGGTGATCCTGATCGCGTTCAGCGCGGTGGGCATCATCCTGTGGATCGGCGGCCACGACGTGCTGGCCGGGCGCCTGACCCAGGGCGAGCTCGCGGCCTTCGTGTTCTACGCCGTGGTGGTCGCCGCGGGCGCCGGCACGGTGGCCGAGGTTTGGGGCGAGCTGCAGCGCGCCGCCGGTGCGACCGAGCGCCTGGTCGAGCTGCTCGACACCGTGCCGCGCATCGTCGCGCCGGCAGCGCCGACGCCTGCGCCGACGGGGTCTCCCCTAAGGATTGATTTTCAGGAAGTGCGCTTCGCGTACCCGACGCGCCCGGACACGCCGGCACTCAAGGCCTTCACGCTGCAGGTCGCGCCGGGCGAGCGCGTGGCGCTGGTCGGGCCCTCGGGCGCCGGCAAGTCTACGGTGTTCGCCCTGCTGCTCAGGTTCTACGACCCGCAGCAGGGAGCGGTGCGCATCGGCGGCGTGGACCTGCGGCGCATGGAGCCGCGCGCCGCGCGCCGGCTGGTCGCGGTGGTGCCGCAGGATCCGGTGATGTTCGCCGCGAGCGTGCTGGAGAACGTGCGCTACGGCCGGCCCGGCGCGTCGCTCGCCGAAGTGACGGCCGCGTGCGAGCAGGCGTGCGCGGCCGAGTTCATCGAGCGCCTGCCGCAGGGGCTCGATACGCCGCTCGGCGAGCGCGGCGTGACGCTCTCCGGCGGCCAGAAGCAGCGCCTGTCGATCGCGCGGGCGCTGCTCGCCGACCGGCCGGTCCTGCTGCTCGACGAGGCGACCAGCTCGCTCGACGCCGCGGCCGAGCGGCTGGTGCAACAGGGGCTCGAGGCGCTCGAGAAAGGCCGCACCACGCTCGCCATCGCGCACCGGCTCGCCACCGTGCAGAACGCCGACCGCATCGTGGTGCTGGAGCGCGGCGCGATCGTCGCCCAGGGCACGCACGCCGAGCTCATGCGCCAGGGCGGCCTGTACGCGAGCCTCGCGCGGCTGCAGTTTCTGGGAGGGAGAGATGAAGGCGCTGGCCGCAATCTGCGCGCTATCGGTCTGCATCCCCGCTAGCGCGCAGACGCTGACGGTCGGCTCGAAGCGCTTCACCGAGTCCTACATCCTCGGCGAGATCATCGCGCAGTCGGTCAACGGCACGCACAAGCCCGGGCTCGGGAACACCGCGATCCTGCTCGAGGCGCTGAAAGGCGGCTCGATCGACGTCTATCCCGAGTACACCGGCACCATCGCGCGCGAGATCCTCAAGTCCGAGGAGCGGCTCGATCTGCGAGAGATCAACCGCCGGCTGGCGCCGCTGGACCTTGCCGCGTCCATTCCTCTCGGTTTCAGCAACAGCTACGCGCTCGGCATGCGGCGCAAGGACGCCGAGCGGCTGCGCCTTCGATCGGTTGCAGATCTTGCCAATCAACCACAACTCAGATTCGGGCTATCGCACGAGTTCCTCGGCCGGCGCGACGGCTGGCCGGGGCTGCAGGCCGCCTACCGCCTGCCGCAGAAGCCGCGCGGCCTGGACCACGGCATCGCCTACGAGGCGCTCGCCGCGGGCGAGATCGACGTCATGGACCTCTACACCACCGACGCCAAGATCGAGCGCTATGCGATCGTGGCGCTCGACGACGACCGGGCTTTCTTCCCGGCCTACGACGCGGTTCTCCTGTACCGGGCGGACATCCCCCGGCGCTTCCCGAATGAATTTGCTGCATTGGAAAAACTGCAAGAGAGGATCGATGCGCAAACCATGGTGCGGCTCAACGCGCGCGCCGAGCTGGACAAGGTCGCGTTCGCCGACGTGGCGCGCGAATTCCTGGGTGCCAAAGCACAAGCCCAACGCGGGTTCTGGTCGGCGCTGTTCGCGCCCGACTTCGGGCGCCTGCTCCTCGAGCATCTCGGCCTGGTGTTCGGGTCGCTCGTGCTCGCCGCGCTGGTCGGCATCCCGCTCGGGCTGGTCGCGGCCAGGCATGCATGGCTGGCGCAGCCGGTGCTGGTCTGCACAGGGCTGCTGCAGACGATCCCGTCGCTCGCGTTGCTCGCCTTTCTCATCCCGGTCACCGGAACGATCGGCGTGTGGCCGGCGCTGATCGCGCTGTTCCTCTACGCGCTGCTGCCGATCACGCGCAACACGCACACCGGTATCGTGCAGGTGTCGCGCGGTCTCATACAAGCCGGCACCGCGCTGGGACTTTCGTCCAGACACATCCTCTCGAAGATCGAGCTGCCGCTGGCGCTTCCCGTGATCATGGCGGGCGTGAAGACCTCGGCGGTGATCAATGTCGGCACCGCCACGATCGCGGCGTTCATCGGCGCCGGCGGCTTCGGCGAGCGCATCGCGCAGGGACTGGCGCTCAACGATCACGCCGTGCTGCTCGCCGGCGCGCTGCCCGCGGCGCTGCTCGCGCTCGCGGTGCACGCGGCTTTCGAGTTCGCCGAGCGCTCGCTCGGCCGCGCGCCGCGGTAGAATCCCCGCCCGGCTCCTAGGAGAAGAGCAATGAGAATCGGCGTGCCCGCCGAGATCCGGGCAGGCGAGACGCGCGTGGCCGCGACTCCCGAGACGGTGAAGAAGCTCGCGGCGAAGAACGAGGTGCGCGTGCAAGCGGGCGCGGGGACCGCCGCCAGCTTCCCGGACCGCGACTACGCAGCGGCGGGCGCGAAGCTGGTCGCCGCGGCGGCCGAGGCCTACGACGCGGACATCGTCCTGAAGGTGCGCGCGCCGGCCGAAGGCGAGATCGGTTTTCTCCGGGAAAAGTCCGTCCTGGTCGGGCTGCTCGACCCCTACGACGCTTCCGCTTTCGAAGCGATCGCGCGCCGCGGCGTCACCGGCTTCGCGATGGAGCTCCTGCCGCGCACCATCTCGCGCGGCCAGGCGATGGACGTGCTGTCGTCGCAGGCCAACATCGCGGGATACAAGGCCGTGGTGCTCGCCGCGCAGGAGATCGGAAAGTTCTTCCCGATGCTGATGACCGCCGCCGGCACGGTGAAGGCCGCCCGCGTGCTGATCCTGGGCGCCGGCGTTGCCGGGCTGCAGGCGATCGCCACCGCGAAGCGCCTGGGCGCGGTGATCGAGGCATCCGACGTGCGGCCGGCGGTGAAGGAGCAGGTCGAGTCCCTCGGCGCGAAGTTCGTCGACGTGCCCTATCTCACCGACGAGGAGCGCGATATCGCGCAAGGCGCCGGCGGCTACGCGCGGCCGATGCCGGCCGACTGGATGCGCCGGCAGGCCGAGGCGGTGCATCAGCGCGCCACGCAGTCGGACGTGGTCATCACCACGGCGCTGATTCCAGGGAAAAAAGCTCCTCTTTTGATAAAAGAATCCACCGTAAGAAGCATGAAACCCGGCGCGGTGGTCGTCGACCTGGCGGTGGAGCAGGGCGGCAACGTCGAGGGCATCGAGCGCGGCAGGATCGTGCTCAAGCATGGCGTCAAGCTGATCGGGCTGGAGAACCTCCCCGCCACGGTGCCGACCGACGCGTCGGCGCTCTATGCGAGAAACCTGCTCAACATGGTCGGCCTGATGCTCGACGCAAGCACCGGCGCGCTGAACATCGACCGCGCCGACGACATCATTGCCGGCACTCTCGCCTGCGAGGGCGGCAGCATCGTGAAGAAAGGCTGACATGGCAAGCGTAGACCCGACGGTCGTCAACCTCGTGGTGTTCGTGCTCGCGGTGTTCGTCGGCTACCACGTGATCTGGAACGTGACCCCGGCGCTGCACACGCCGCTGATGAGCCTGACCAACGCCATTTCGAGCGTGATCATCGTCGGCGCGATCCTCGCCGCCGCCCCCGCCGAGACCGACTTCGGCTCGGTACTCGGGGTGATCGCGGTGGCGCTCGCCGCGGTAAATGTCGCGGGCGGTTTCTTGGTGACCCAGCGCATGCTCGAGATGTTCCGGAAGAAGAAATGAGCGCGAACCAGCTCACGCTTTGGTACCTGGTGGCGTCGGTGTGCTTCATCCTGGCGCTGAAGGGTCTGTCCGCGCCCACGAGCGCGCGTCGCGGCAACTTGTTCGGCATGACTGGAATGGCGCTGGCGATCGTGTTCACCGTCGCCCTCGCGTGGAAGGGCCGCTTGGAGCTCATCATTCTGGCGATGCTGGTCGGCGGCGTCCTCGGCGCGATCGTGGCGCGGCGCGTGCAGATGACCCAGATGCCCGAGCTGGTGGCGGCGATGCACTCGCTGGTCGGCATGGCGGCGGTGCTGATCGCGGTTGCGGCGGTGAACAACCCGCTCGCGTTCGGCATCAGCGACCCGTTGCCGAAGGGCAACAAGCTGGAGCTGTTCATCGGAACCTTCGTCGGCGCGATCACCTTCTCGGGCTCGGTGATCGCCTTCGGCAAGCTCGCCGGGCTGGGCAGGCACTTTCGCCTGTTCTCTTCGGCGCCGGTGGTGTTCGCCGGCCAGCACTGGCTCAACCTGCTGCTCGCGCTGGTGATGATCGGCTTCGGCGCCGCGTTCTTCATGGCGGAGGGCAAGGCCTGGACGCCGTTCCTCCTGATGACCGCGATCGCCTTCGCGCTCGGCGTGCTGATCATCATCCCGATCGGCGGCGCCGACATGCCGGTGGTGATCTCGATGCTGAACAGCTACTCGGGCTGGGCCGCCGCCGGCATCGGCTTCTCGCTCAACAACGCGATGCTGATCATCGCCGGCTCGCTGGTCGGCTCATCCGGCGCGATCCTGTCCTACATCATGTGCAAGGCGATGAACCGCTCGTTCATCTCGGTGATCCTCGGCGGGTTCGGCGCCGCCGAAGGCACGGCGGCGGCCGGCGCGGGCGACAAGACGGTGCGCTCCGGATCGGCCGAAGATGCGGCTTTCCTCCTCGGCAACGCCGAAGGCGTGATCATCGTTCCCGGCTACGGCCTTGCGGTCGCCCGGGCGCAGCACGCGGTGAAGGAGATGGCCGAGTTGCTCGCCGCAAAGGGCGTAGGCGTGCGTTTCGCGATCCACCCGGTGGCCGGCCGCATGCCGGGGCACATGAACGTGCTGCTGGCGGAAGCCGAGGTGCCCTACGACCAGGTGTTCGAGATGGACGACATCAACGGCGAGTTCGGCACCACCGACGTGGTGCTGGTGCTCGGCGCGAACGACGTGGTCAACCCGCTCGCCTACGAGAAGGGCAGCGCGATCTACGGCATGCCGGTGCTCGACGTGCACAAGGCGAGGACGGTGCTGGTCAACAAGCGCAGCATGGCGGCGGGCTACGCCGGGCTCGACAACCCGCTCTTCTACATGGACAAGACCATGATGGTGTTCGGCGACGCGAAGAAGACCGTCGAGGACATGCTGAAGGCGCTGCATTGAGCGCGCTGGGCGTGCCGGTCGATTTCGTGCTGTTCGGCCTGACGCTCGCCGGGGTCGCGCTGTTTCACCGCTACACGCTGCAGGTCGCGCTCACCGGCCTCGCCGCGATCACCCTCTACAAGCTCGGGTTCACCAGCTTCAAGACCGGGCCCGGGCTCGGCGGCCTCGGGCTGCACATGGCGCACGAGTGGGTGATCCTCACCAACCTCCTCGGCCTGCTGCTCGGCTTCGCGCTGCTGTCGCGCCACTTCGAGGACAGCCGCGTGCCCTCGGTGCTGCCGCGCTACCTGCCCGACGACTGGAAAGGCGCCTTCCTGCTGCTCGTGATGGTGTTCGTGCTGTCCTCGTTCCTCGACAACATCGCCGCCGCGCTCATCGGCGGCGCCATGGCCGGCGTCGTATTCCGCAAGAAGGTGCACATCGGCTACCTCGCGGCGATCGTCGCCGCATCGAACGCCGGCGGCGCGGGCAGCGTGGTCGGCGACACCACCACCACCATGATGTGGATCGACGGCGTGAGCCCGCTGGCGGTGCTCGACGCCTATGTCGCGGCGTCTGTCGCCCTGGTCATCAGCGGGATCGTCGCCGCCAAGCAGCAGCACGCCTATGCGCCGATCGTGAAGGACGCGGCCGCGGGCATCGCGATCGACTGGACGCGGGTCGGGATCGTAGCCTTCATCCTGGTGTCGGCAATCGCCGCCAACGTGATCGCCAATCTCGCGTTCCCCGCGGTACTCGACCATTTTCCGGTGATTGGCGCCGCGGTATGGGTCGCCATCCTGTTGTGCGCGTTTATCCGCAAGACCGAGTGGAGCCTGCTGCCGGAGGCGCTCAAAGGGTCGATCTTCCTGCTCGCGCTGGTCACCTGCGCCTCGATGATGCCGGTCGAGAAACTGCCGGCGGCGTCGTGGCAGACCGCGTTCGGGCTGGGGTTCGTCTCCGCGGTGTTCGACAACATCCCGCTCACCGCGCTCGCGCTCAAGCAGGGCGGCTACGACTGGGGAATGCTCGCCTATACCGTCGGTTACGGCGGATCGATGATCTGGTTCGGCTCGTCGGCCGGGGTGGCGATCTCCAACGCTTATCCCGAGGCGAAGTCGGTCGGCCGCTGGCTCGCGCACGGCTGGCACGTCGCCCTTGCCTACGTGGTCGGGTTCTTCGTCATGATGGCGGTCGTGGGCTGGCACCCAACCGACAAGCGCGGCAAGGCGCTCGACCCTCCGCAGGGCGGAATGCCCGGGCAGGTGAGAGTGTTATAGAATCTTCGAGGGCCTCAACCCATCATTTCATCGTTCACAGGAGGAGGAGACAATGAGCAGCGAGCAGCAGAAACCCAAGGCTTCGCGCCGCAAGTTCCTGACCGGCGCGGCGGCCGCGGCGACCGGCGCCACGGCGCTCGGCTTCCCGACGATCGTCAAGTCCCAGACGCCGATCGTGCTGAAGATGCAGGGCGCGTGGGGCGCGAAGGACATCTTCAACGAGATGGCGCAGGAGTACGTGACGAAGGTCAACGACATGGCCGGCGGCCGGCTACGCATCGACTTCCTCGTCGCCGGCGCGGTGGTGAAGCCCTTCGAGGTCATGGACGCGACGAGCAAGGGCGTGCTCGACGCCTGCCATTCCGTCCCGGTGTACTGGTACGGCAAGCACAAGGCGGCGTCGCTCTTCGGCACGGGGCCGGTGTTCGGCAACGACGCGCACCACACGATCGCCTGGTTCTACCAGGGCGGCGGCAAGGCGCTCTACGACGAGCTGGTGCAGAAGACTCTGAACCTCAACGTCGTCGGCTTCCTGCTGTTCCCGATGCCGACGCAGCCCTTCGGCTGGTTCAAGAAGCCGATCAAGGATGCGAAGGAGCTCAAGGGCATGAAGTACCGCACGGTCGGCCTCGCCGCGGACCTGTTCCAGGCGATGGGCGCGAAAGTGACGCAGCTGCCGGGCGGCGAGATCATGCCGGCGCTCGAGAGGGGCGTGATCGACGCCTTCGAGTTCAACAACCCGACCTCCGACATGCGCTTCGGCGCCCAGGACGTGATCAAGAACTACATGATGGGCAGCTACCACCAGTCCTCGGAGAGCTTCGAGATCGTCTTCAACAAGACGAAGTACGACTCGCTGCCGAAAGACCTGCAGGCGATCCTGCGCTACGGGGTCGAAGCGGCGAACTCCTCGAACTTCTGGCTCGCGATGGAGAACTACTCGCGCGATCTGCAGGTCCTGAAGGACAAGCACAAGGTCAACGTGATCAAGACGCCGCGAAGCATCATGCAGGAGCAGCTCAAGGCCTGGGACACGCTGGCCGGCACGTTGAGCCAGGACCCGATCAACAAGAAGATCATCGATTCGCAGAGAGCGTGGTTCCGGCGCGTCGTGTACTACGAGCAGTACAACTCGGCCGACTACCGGCTCGCCTTCGAGCACGTGTACAAGACCAAGATCGTCTGAGGGTGCCCGCGGTTATCGACTGAAGCGACCCGGGGCGGCGCGCAACGCGCCGCCCCATTTTTTATGATTGACCGATTCATCTACGGCGTGGACGTTCTGAGCCGCACGACCGGGCACGCCTTCGCCTGGTGCCTCATGATCCTGACGATGGGCACCACCTACGAGGTGTTCGTGCGCTACGTGCTGACGGCGCCGACGTCCTGGGCGTTCGACATGAGCTACACCATGTACGGCGCGATGTTCTTCATGGCCGGCGCCTACGCGCTGTCGCGCGGCGGCCACGTGCGCGCCGACATGTTCTACCGCCTGTGGAAGCCACGCACCCAAGCGACGGTGGAGTTGGTGCTTTACATCCTGTTCTTTTTTCCCGGCGTGATCGCGCTGGTGCTCTCGGGCTGGCAATACGGCTACGACTCGATGAAGATCCGCGAGGTGAGCGTCAACAGCCCGGCGGGCGTGCCGATCTGGCCGCTCAAGATGCTGATCCCGTTCGGCGCCGGCCTGCTCGCGCTGCAGGGCGTGGCCGAGGTCCTGCGCTGCGTCATCTGCCTGCGCGAGAACGCCTGGCCGCCGCGCCTGCATGACGCCGAGGAGCTCGAGAAGCAGCTCCTCGAGGAGCACGCGAAAAAGATCGCCCAGGAAGGCGCGCCGGGAGCCGCGCGATGATCGATCCGGGAGTCGTCGCGCTGGTGATGATCGGGATCCTGATATTCGCGATCATGATCGGCTTCCCGATCGCCTTCACCCTGATGGCGCTCGGCGTCATGTTCGGCTACTGGGCCTACTTCCAGCCGAACCAGGCCTTCTTCGACAACCGCGTGTTCTACCTGCTGACGCAGAACACCTTCACCGTCATGAACAACGACGTGCTGGTGGCGGTGCCGCTGTTCCTGCTGATGGGCTACTTGGTCGAGCGTTCCAACCTGCTCGACAAGCTGTTCCACAGCGTCCAGCTCGCGCTCAGGCGGGTGCCGGCGTCGCTTGCCGTGGCGACGCTCGTGACCTGCGCGCTGTTCGCCACTGCCACCGGCATCGTCGGCGCGGTCGTGACCCTGATGGGGCTGCTCGCGTTCCCGGCGATGCTCAAGGCCGGTTACGACGTGCGGCTCGCCTCGGGGGTGGTGTGCGCCGGAGGCTGCCTCGGCATCCTGATCCCGCCCTCGGTCATGCTGATCGTCTACGCGGCGATGGCCGGCATGTCGGTGGTCCAGCTCTACGCCGCCGCGCTCGTTCCGGGCTTCATCCTGGCCGGGATGTACATCGTGTTCGCGGTGATCGTGGCGATCGTCAAGCCGGAGCTGGCGCCGCCGCTGCCCAAGGAGGGGTTCAAAGTTCCGGTGGCACAGGTGGTCGTGGCGCTGCTGAAGTCGTTCGTCCCGCTCGCGGGCCTCATTCTGGCCGTGCTCGGCGCGATCATGTTCGGCTTGGCGACGCCGACCGAGGCGGCCTCGCTCGGCGTGGCCGGAGCGGTGCTGCTGGCCGTCGCCTACCGCCAGTTCACCTGGGTGCGGCTCAAGGAATCCATGTACCTCACCGCGAGCACCTCGGCGATGGTTTGTTTTCTTTTCGTCGGCTCGGCCACCTTCGCCGGCGTCTTCGGCTACCTCGGCGGCCAGGCGATCATCGAGAAATTCGTGCTCGGCCTCAACATGAGCCCGCTCACCTTCCTGATCGTCGCGCAGCTCATCATCTTTGTCCTCGGCTGGCCGCTGGAATGGACCGAGATCATCATCATCTTCGTGCCGATCTTCCTGCCGATGCTGGCCCACTTCCAGATCGATCCGCTGCTGTTCGGCCTGCTGGTGGCGATGAACCTGCAGACGGCGTTTCTCTCGCCGCCGATGGCGATGGCCGCCTACTACCTGAAGGGCATCGCGCCGCGGCACGTGCTGATCACGCAGATCTTCTGGGGCTGCATGCCGTTCCAGATGATCGTGATCCTGGCGATGGTGCTGATGTACATCTGGCCGCAGATCGTCCTGTGGCTGCCGAGGGCGATCTACGGGAGCTGAGCGCATGGATGCGTCGCGGCTCAGCTGGTGGTCGGCGTGCGACGCGGCACGCGCGATCCGCGACGGCGCGCTGAGCGCCGAGCAGCTGGTCGAGGCCTGCCTCGCGCGCATCCGCGAGGCCGAGCCGCAGGTCCAGGCGTGGCAGTACCTGGACCCGGAGCATGCGCTTCGGCAGGCGCGCGCGATGGACGAAAGCCGGCGCGAAGGCAGGCCGCTCGGCGCGCTGCACGGCGTGCCGGTCGGGATCAAGGACATCATGGACACCGCCGACATGCCGACCGAGGACGGCACGGTGCTGCACGCGGGGCGCACTCCGGCGCGCGACGCAACCGTCGTCTCCATGCTGCGCGCCGCCGGCGCGGTGATCCTCGGCAAGACCGTAACCACCGAGTGCGCCACCTACACCCCGGGGAAAACGCGCAATCCTCACAATCCCGAACACACGCCGGGGGGCTCCTCCTCCGGCTCGGCGGCGGCGGTCGCGGCCGGGATGGTCCCGCTCGCGCTCGGCAGCCAGACCAACGGCTCGGTGATCCGCCCGGCTTCGTTCTGCGGCGTGTACGGTTTCAAGCCGACGCACGGGCTGATCCCGCGCACCGGGATCATGAAGCTCTCTCGCGCGCTCGACCATGTCGGCGTGTTCGCACGCACCCTCGAGGACGTGGCGCTGATCGCCGAGCAGCTGGTCGGCGATGACGAAAGCGATCCCGACACCCGCGCGCGCGCGCGGATTCCGTTTCAGGTAATCGCCGCCGAGGAGCCGCCGCTCGCGCCTCTGCTCGCCTTCGTCAAGGGGCCGGTCTGGGACCGCGCCGAACCGGATACCCGAGAGGCCTTCGCCGAGCTTGCCGGCGAGCTGGGGGACCGCGTGGTGGAGGTCGACCTTCCCGCGAGCGCGCAGCGCGCGCTCGACTGGCACCGCACCATCATGGAAGCCGAGATGGCGGTGAACCTCGATCTCGAGTGGGAAAAGGGGCGCGAGCGCCTGTCCGAATCGTTGCGCAGCCAGCTCGAGCGCGGCCGCGCGGTGCGGGCGCTCGACTACCAGACGGCCCTGGCGCGGATCGCCCAGCTCAACGAGGGCTTCGCCGAGATCTTCGAGCGCTGCGACGCGATTCTCACGCCGGCCGCTCCCGGCAGCGCGCCCAAGGGGCTTTCCTCGACCGGCGATCCGGCGTTCTGCACGCTATGGACGCTGATGGGCGCGCCGGCGCTAAACCTTCCTTTGATGCAAGGGGAGAACGGCCTGCCGCTGGGCGTGCAGCTCGTCGGCCCCCGCGGCGGCGACGCGCGACTGCTGCGTACCGCGCGCTGGCTCGCGGCGCGGGTCCAGCAGGGCACAGTATGATCCCGGAGGGCTGACGGATGGGAATCAAGATCCCGGCAGGTTTGGTGGCGATGTTCCTGTTCGCCGGGTACCTCCTTCCCTACGTGTTCAAGATGAAGGACGTCGCGCTGGGAATCGTGGTCCTAGCAGGCCTGGCAATGATGGCGACCGACCTCTGGCAGTCGCTGAAGTCGAAGGACGACTAGGGGTTAGATCAGGGCGCGGCGGCGAGGGCCTTGAGGCCTTCGAGCTCGGCGCGCAGCTTCTCGACCTCGCTGCGGTCGGAAAACGCAACCACCCAGTGCGTGAGCTGGCCGTCGGCGCTATGCACCGCGCCGAGCGCGAGCTCGACGTGCCGCAGCGCGCCGTCCTTGCCCCAGGCGCGCAGCTTCCAGCGCGAGCTCGATTCGGCGAGCAGGCGGTGCACCAGCGGCTCGTCGCCGTGGAACAGCAGCGCCGCGAGCGGCTGCCCGAGCGCCTCGCCGGCGCGGTAGCCGAAGAATCCCTCGAAAGCCGCGTTCATGTAGGTGACCGGGCGTGCGGCGGCGGCGGCGTCGAGCGCGGTCAGGCGGCGTGCCGGGTGGCTGCCGCGGACAGCGAATAGCAGGTGCGGCGCAGGCGGCTGAAGTCCGCGGTTTCGATGGTCGCGCGCAGGAAATCCATGTTGCGGTCGATCTCGGACTGGTACAGGCTCGGCCCGTCGAAGTGCGCCTCGGCATAGCGGTCGGCCCCGCCCAGCTTCTTCTCGATGCGCGTGCGCGCCACGTACTCGTAGAACCCCGGCGTCTTGATGATCAGGTCCTGAGGCGAGGCGTAGCGCACCACCTCGTGGCCGTCGGGCAGCCGCTCGCGCGCGATCTTGCCCCACACGAACTCCTTGTAGAGGAACTCACGGCATTTCTCCAGGTACATGCGGTCCGACATCTGCCCGATCAGGTCGGCCGTGCCGACCAGGCGGCCGACCATGCGATCGCGCGGGTCCTCGACGCGGATGTCGTCGAGCTCCATCTCGTAGCCGGTGAAATGCACCAGGCGCGCGGCCACCGCCGCCTCGGCGGCGAAGCCGATCTTCGGCAGGTAGGCGGAGATGAAGTCGGCGCCGCGGCTGACGTGGATCTTGGTGAACACCGCGCCGTTCTCGACCGCGCCTTCCGAGGCGCGCTTGAGGTAGCCCGAATCGTGCAGCAGCGCGACCATTACGCCGAGCACCGCGCGGCGCGGCCCGAGGCGGTCTGGAGCCGCGCAGCTGCGGTCGTGGCCGTCGACCAGCCGCGCCATCGCGAGCGACATGTCGAGCGTGTGGCGCATGTCGTGGTACAGCGTGTCGCAGGCGAAGTAGCCGGGGTAGTGCCCTTCGAACAGCGCCTGGAAGTCTGCGAAGGCGCGCGTCAGGGGCGCGAGGTCGATCCCCGGATAGCGCGCCGCGTACAGCGCCAGCACCGCATCGCGGACCCGCGCAGGGTCTTCGACGTTGACGCGATTCGTCACGTCGTTCTGATTCAGGCGGTCCTGCATCCCCTCCCCCGAGCGGGAATTATTCTCTGCCGGGGGGCGGGAAGCAAGGGAGTCGGCCGGTAAGCCGGGTTCTGTGGCCCCGTCCGGTTTGACCCGGCGGGGCCGGCAGCCATTCCTCTCGACCCCGGGTTGCCCCGGGGCTCTAGCCACCTACCCGCAAGCTCGGCCGAGCCGGCCATACGGCGTGTCGCCACGCCACGCTTGCCTATTTGGTGTTGCTCCGGATGGAGGTTGCCGCGTTTCACCCCTCCACTTGCGTGGAGGACTCGTCTCTGTGGCCCTGTTCGTCGCCTTCGCGCACGCTTGCGCGTGCATTTATACGCGCCGGGGTGTTACCCCGCATCCCGCTCTGCGGAGCCCGGACTTTCCTCTACGCTTGCGCGCAGCGGCTGCCTGGCCGACTCCGGCTGCGATTCTACCGTGGAGGGGCGGAAATAGCGTGCGTCGTCGTAGAACCCGGCACGGCTGCCTTCCGCATGCCACCCCGGAAAGCCGAAGATCGGCAGCGACGCCATGCTCCGTGGCGACGCGCCGGGCGCGAGCTGTCTGAGCCACGCCGCGGCCGCGGCGTCGGCATCCGCGCCCGCGGGCACCACGATCGCCTTGCAGGTGATCCCGGGCCACGGCTCGAGCGCTTTCTCCAGCACCGCGTGGCCGAGGACCACGATGCGCATCGCCGTCCGCACCTGCCTGCGGCGGTCCCAGAACAGCGCCTTCCACTGAAAATCCCTGAGAAGCGCTACCAGGCCCGCATCATCGCACTGCACGATCGCGCCGCCTTCGTCGAAGATGGTGAGAAGGTCGCGCAGCCGGCCGCGCCGGCCGCCTTCGCGCGGAATCTCGGCCGCGTGCATCGCATTGATGCGCGCCTTGGTGCACGGGAAGGCGAGCCAGGCGAGCGCGTTGAACCAGTCGTGCAGGCTGTCCGGCCGCGTCTCGACGCGCCCGGTCTCGAACACCTTCACCTCGTAGTAGGCGTCCTTCGTTCCCGGCGGCACGAACAGGACCGGGCAGCCCGATTCGGTCTTGACTTGTCTTGCCTCGGAAAGCGCGTTCAGGCGTTCCAGCGAGCGATCACCCGCCAGCCAGCGTCGAACTCCGTCAAAAACAGGGTGCGCTAGGCGAGCTTCCAGGGGATCGTTTCTCCGGCGCGCAGCGGCACCAGCTCCTCGCCGCCGAAGCGCAGGCGCTCGGCGACGCGCCATTCGCCGCGCTCGAGGGTGACGCTGTCGCGGTTGAGCGGCAGGCCGTAGAACTGCGCGCCGAACACGCTGGCGAAGCCCTCGAGCTTGTCGAGCGCGCCTGCCTCCTCGAACGCCGCGGCGTAGAGCTCGAGCGCCGCGTGCGCGGTGTAGATCCCGGCGCAGCCGCACGCGGTCTCCTTCGCGCCGCGCGCGTGCGGCGCGCTGTCGGTGCCGAGGAAGAACTTCGGGTTGCCCGAGGTCGCGGCCTCGACCAGGGCCTCGCGGTGCGCTTCGCGCTTGAGCACCGGCAGGCAGTAATGGTGCGGCCGGATGCCGCCGAGGAACAGGGCGTTGCGGTTCAGCAGCAGGTGGTGCGCGGTGATGGTCGCCGCCACGTTCGGCCCGGTGACCTCGACGTACTGCGCCGCCTCGCGCGTCGTGATGTGCTCGAGCACCACCTTCAGGCGCGAGAAGCGCTCGACCAGGGGCCCGAGCACTTCCTCGACGAACGCCTGCTCGCGGTCGAAGACGTCGATCGCGGGGTCGGTCGACTCGCCGTGCACCAGCAGCGGCAGGCCGAGCTCCTCCATCTTCTCCAGGGCATTGAAGCAGCGCGACACGCGCGTCACCCCCGCGTCGGAATGCGTGGTCGCGCCGGCCGGGTAGAGCTTCACGCCGAACACCCGCCCCGACAGCTTGGCGCGCGCGATCTCCTCCGGCGGCGTGTCGTCGGTGAGGTAGAGCGTCATCAGCGGCTCAAAGTTGATCGACCCGCTCGCGCCTTCGGGAAGCGCGCCGAGGATGCGCTCGCGGTAGTCGAGCGCCTGCGCCGTAGTGCGCACCGGCGGCTTGAGGTTGGGCATCACGATGGCGCGCGCGAAGCGCTTCGCCGTATCGGCAAGCACCGAGGCCATGGCCGGGCCGTCGCGCAGGTGCAGGTGGCAGTCGTCGGGACGCCGGAGCGTGAGACGGTGCATGCGACTAGGATTTTAGGGCCTTGCGGTAGAGCGCGTTTTTCGGCGCCCCGGTGATCTTCGCCGCGAGCCGCGCTGCTTCGCTCGGCGCCACCGCTTCGAGCAGCACCGCGAGCACCTTTTCCGGGTCGAGCGAAGCGCGCGGCTCCCCGGCTCCGGGCGCGAGCACCAGCACGAACTCGCCCTGGGCGCGTTGCGCGCGCGCGGCGAGCCACGCCGGCGCCTCGCCGAGCGGCAGGCGCGCGACCTCCTCGAACTTCTTGGTGAGCTCGCGGGCAATGAGTATCTCCCGGGCATCGCCGAAGCGCTGCCTGAGATCCTCCAGCGACTGCGCGATGCGGTGGGGGGCTTCGTAGATCACCACCGGCCACGGCAGGTCCAGCGCCTCGAGCGCCTTGCGCCGCGCCGCGCGCGTCGCGGGCAGGAACCCGCAGAAGAGAAACTTTTCCGCCGGAAAGCCGCACACCGATACCGCCGCCGTCGCGGCGCTCGGCCCGGGAACCGGGCTCACGCGGATGCCGGCGCGGTGCGCCTCGGCGAGGAGCCAGGCGCCCGGGTCCGACAGCGCCGGCGTGCCGGCGTCGCTGACCAGCGCCACGCTCTTGCCCGCGCGCAGCGCGTCCACCAGCCCGGCGGCCGCGCGGCGCTCGTTGTGCGCGTGCAGGGCCACCGCGCGCGCGGCAATGCCGTGGCGGGCGAGCAGGGTCCGGGTGGTGCGCGTGTCCTCGCAGGCGACCAGATCCACGCCGCGCAGGGTCTCGATCGAGCGCGCGCTCGCATCGGCAAGGTTGCCGATCGGGGTAGCCACGACGTAAAGAACACCGGCAGTCAACCGCGCTCCCTCCAGATCCGTTAAGCCTGCCATGAACTGCGCAGGCGCGCGAGCCGAGAACCTGTGCGCCGATCTGCTGCGCGCCGCCGGGCTGCGCCTGATCGAGCGCAACTGGCGCTGCCGCCTGGGCGAAATCGACCTGATCGCCGAGGAGCGCGGCATGCTGGTGTTCGCCGAGGTGCGCATGCGCACCGGCCCCGGCTTCGGCGGCGCGGGCGAGAGCGTCACCGCCGCGAAGCGCGCGCGCCTGCTCGCGGCGGCGCGGCTCTACCTCGCGCGGCGGCCCGGGGCGCGCAGTTCCGAACCCCTTTGCCGCTTCGACGTGTTCCTGGTGGACGGCGTCGCCGCCCACGTGCAATGGATCCGCGACGCTTTTGGGGAATAGGCGCGTTTCTCGTCGTCGCATGGGGCAGCCTGCATGCGGAGGAGGGCGTTCGCCTTCTGGTGCAGAACTCGCCGCTCGCCGGCTTCCGCTACCACGCCGCGGCCGAGGTGTGGCGCGAGCTGCGCGTCGACGACCGGCTCGAGCTCGCGCGCGAGCCCGGCAATCCCCACGACGCCAATGCCGTCGTCGTGCTGTGGCGCGGCCGCAAGCTCGGCTACGTGCCGCGGCACGAGAATGCCGCGCTGGCGTGGGGACTCGACCGCGGCACGCCGCTGCGGGCGCGCATCAGCGCGCTCACCGAGCATCCGAACCCGGCGCGCCGCGTGCGCTTCGAGGTGTACGCGCAGTGAGGTGTAAAATCGCGGCATGGCTCAGACGCAGGTGGCGACGCAAGACGCGATGCGGGCGCGCTTCGCCGCGCACTTCGCCGAGAGCGCGAACCTCAAGCTCAGCGCTTCGCAGGTGCTGGCCGCGCCGCTGGCGCGCGGCGCCGAGCTGTTCGCCGCGACGCTGCGCGCCGGCGGCAAGATCCTCTCCTGCGGCAACGGCGGCTCCGCTGCGGACGCACAGCACTTCGCGGCGGAGCTAGTGAACCGTTTCGAGATCGAGCGCCCGCCGCTCGCCGCGATCGCGCTCAGCACCGACACCTCGGGCCTGACCTCGATCGCCAACGACTACACCTATCAGCAGGTGTTCTCCAAGCCGCTGCGCGCGCTCGGCCGGCGCGGCGACGCGCTGCTCGCGCTCTCGACCAGCGGCAACTCGGCGAACGTGGTCGACGCCATCCATGCCGCCCACGAGCTCGGCGTGCGCGTGGTCGCGCTGACCGGAAACGGCGGCGGCAAGATGGCGGCGCTGCTGCGCGCGGACGACGTGCATCTCTGCGTGCCGCACCGGAGCACCGCCCGGATCCAGGAAGTCCACCTCTTGTGCCTCCACTGCCTATGCGACGGAATCGATACGTTGCTGTTCCCGCGCTGATCGCGGCGCTCGGCCTGCAGGGCTGCCCGGCCCTCATCGGCATCGGCGGCGTCGCCGCCGTGGCGTCGCTCGAGGACCGGCGCACCACCGGCACGCAGATCGAGGACCAGGGCATCGAGGTGCGCGCGGCGAACCGCATCAACGAGCGCTTCAAGGAGAGCGCGCATGTCAACGTCACTGCGTACAACCGCGCGCTGCTCCTCACCGGCGAAGCCTGGGACGAGGCGACGCGCAGCGAGATCGAGAAGATCGCCCTCGCCGTGCCCAACGTGCGCGCGGTGACCAACGAGGTGCAGGTCGGCGGCCTGTCCTCGGCCACCTCGCGCGCCAACGATTCCGCGCTCACCATCAGAGTGAAGAGCCGCTTCCTCGACGCGAAGGGGTTCAGCCCGCTGCACGTCAAGGTGGTGACCGAGACGGCCGTGGTCTACCTGCTGGGCATCGTCACCGAAAGCGAGGCCGACGCGGCCGTCAACGTTGCGCGCACTACCGCGGGCGTGCGCAAGGTGGTGAAGCTGTTCGACTACTGCAAGAGCACCGACGAGATCTGCCGCCCGGCCGCCAAGCCGAAACCCGCGGCGTGAAGCCGCCCAAGTTCGAAGCCAAGATCCACGACCCCGCGGCGCTCGAGCGCTGGCTCGGCGGCCTGGCCCGGCCGCTGGTGTTCACCAACGGCGTGTTCGACCTGCTGCATCGCGGCCATGTCACCTACCTCGCGCGCGCCCGCTCGCTCGGCGCCGCGCTGCTGGTGGCGCTGAATTCGGACGGCTCCGCGAGAAAGCTCGGCAAGGGAGCCGATCGTCCCCTGAACGCGCTGGCGGACCGCATGGCGGTGCTCGCCGCGCTCGAGTGCGTCGACGCGGTGACCTGGTTCGACGACGACACGCCGGAGCGGCTCATCGCCGCCTGCCGCCCGCAGGTTCTCGCCAAGGGCGGCGACTGGCCCATCGAGCGCATCGCCGGCGCGGGCGGCGTGCTCGCGCGCGGCGGCCAGGTGGTTTCGATTCCCTTCGAGCACCCGCGTTCCACCACCGAGCTGCTGAAACGCATCAGGAAAGGATGAGCTCGAAGCAGATCGCGCCGGGCGTGGGGTTCTCCAGATATGGCGCAATAGGGCGAAACTCGAGCATTCGGTAAAGCGCTAGCGCTTCGCGCATCTTCGGCAGCGTATCGAGCACGATGCGGGCACATCCCGCTTCGCGCGCCGCCGCTATCGCCGCCTCGGCGAGCGCGCGGCCCAGTCCCCGGCCGCGGTGCGCCGCGCGCACGTAGAGCCGCTTCATTTCAGCGGTATGGGGATCGAGCAGTCGCACGCCGACGCAGCCCGCCGCATCTTCCAGCAAGAAAAGTCTGTAGGGCCCCGGCAGCGCAGCGAGCTCGCGGTCGAAATCGGCGAAGCAGCAGGGCTCGTCGATCAGCCGCGCGTATTCGGCGAACAGCTCGCGCACCAGCGCGACCTGGGCGGCTGCGGTAGCTTCGATGAGCGTCGCCATATACTATTCTTCCATGCGCCTGCACCAGCTGAAAGTCGACTACGACGCCGAGCAGGACCGGCTGCTGATGCTGGTCGCAACGAACGAGGGCATGGAGCTCAGGCTCTCGCTGACGCGGCGCTTCGTGAAGCTGCTCTGGCCGCTGCTCGTCAAGCTCGCCGAGGAGGCGAGCCCGCGCATCCGCACGCAGGCCAACCCCGAGGCGCGCAAGGCGCTGCTCGGCCTGGAGCACGAGCACGCCGTGTCCAAGGCCGACTTCTCCAAGCCCTACGACGCCGCGGGCAGCGAGCGGCCGCTCGGCGAGGCGCCGCTGCTGCTGGCGCGCATCCAGACCGGCCACGACCGCAACGGCCAGCCGGTGGTCGCGCTGCATCCGGCCGAAGGCCAGGGGATCACGCTCACCTTCGACTCGGTGCTGCTGCACTCGGTCTGCCGCCTCCTGCAGTCGGCGGTCAAGAAGAGCGACTGGGACATGGAGCTCAAGCTCCCCGGCACCGAGGCGCAGCAAGGCGGCGAGCGCGCCGTGAGGACGCTGAACTGAGGCTCAATTGACTTATAATTCAGCATTATCCCTTCAGCTTTTGAACAACTCGGTTTAATCCCGCCGCTAACTGCAGCGGTCGCGGAACTCGGTTACTCCAAGCCCACGCCGGTCCAGGAACAGGCGATCCCGCTGGTGCTCGCCGGGCGCGATCTCATGGCGGGCGCGCAGACCGGAACCGGCAAGACCGCGGCGTTCGCGCTGCCGATCCTGCAGTGCCTGGCGCCGCTCGCGAGCCCCTCGGCTTCGCCCGCGCGCCACCCGGTGCGCGCTCTGGTGCTTTGCCCGACGCGCGAGCTCGCGGTGCAGGTGGCCGGAAGCTTCCGCGACTACGGAAGCAAGCTGCCTTTGCGCAGCACCGTGGTGTACGGCGGCGTGGACATGAACGCGCAGATCGCGCAGCTGCGCAAGGGTGTCGAAGTCCTGGTGGCCACGCCCGGGCGCCTGCTCGACCACGTGCAGAACAAGACCGTGATGTTCAACCAGGTGTCGGTGCTGGTACTGGACGAGGCCGACCGCATGCTCGACATGGGCTTCCTGCCCGACATCAAGCGCATCATCGCGCTGCTGCCGCGCGAGCGGCAGAACCTGCTGTTCTCCGCCACTTTTCCGGACGAGATCCGCACCCTCGCCAAGACGCTGCTGCGCAACCCCGCCGAGGTTCAGGTGGCGATGCGCAACGCCGCCGCGGAGAACGTTAGCCACGTCCTGCACCCGGTGGCGCGCGAGAAGAAGCGCGAGCTGCTCGCCTACCTGATCCAGACGCGCGAGCTGCGCCAGGTGCTGGTGTTCACCGGCACGCGCATCGGCGCCAACCGCCTCGCGCACCAGCTGCGGCGCGACCACATCCACGCCGATGCGATCCACGGCGACAAGTCGCAGGCCGAGCGCGAGGCTGCGCTCGCCGACTTCAAGGCGGGGAAAACCGCGGTGCTGGTCGCGACCGACGTCGCCTCGCGCGGCCTCGACATCGAGGGCCTGCCGCAGGTGATCAACTTCGACATGCCGCATTCGTCCGAGGACTACGTGCACCGCATCGGCCGCACCGGGCGCGCCGGCCTCCCCGGCGAGGCGATCTCGCTGGTCGCGCCGCAGGACCACGAGGCGATGGCGGCGATCGAGCGCCTGATCAAGAAGCGCATCGAGCGCGTGCTGGTGCCGGGGTTCCAGCCGGGCGGCACTACCGTCGCGACGCTGATGGGCGGCGAACCAAGACGCGGTAGGGAGAACGACAGAAACCGCAGCAGGGACCGCGGTCGACACCAGGCTGCCTCGTCCTCCGCGCCCAAGAAAGCTTCGGATCCTATTTTTTCCGCACCCTATGAGCCGGGCGACGCTCCCAAGCCCGATTCGACTGCGAAGCCGGAGCCCCAGCAGCAATCCGGCAAGCGACGCCAACCGCAGGTCGCGGCTCTCCTCGGGGGCCTCAAGAGGGCCTAGTCCGGCCTGGATGCGCGGGCCTAGACGCAGCGCGCGCCGTCGACTTCGATGCACACCCCGCTGATGAACGCCGCCTCGTCCGAGGCGAGATACAGGCACGCGTTCGCCACGTCGAGCGGCGTCGAGAACCTGCCTAGCGGGACGGTGGCGAGGAAGCGCTTTCTCGCCTCGTCGGTCACCGCGCCGCCGGCGAATTCGGCCGACAGCCCGGTGTCCGGGCTGAACACCGGGTTCACGCAGTTCACGCGGATGCGGTCGGGGCCGAACTCGCCCGCCATCGACCTCGACATCAGGATCACCGCGCCCTTCGAGCTGTTGTACACCGTCAGCCCGGGCCGCGGCCGCACGCCTGCGGTGGAGGCGATGTTGACGAAGCAGCCGCCGCCGCGTGCGCGGAACACCGGCACCGCGTGCAGCGCCGAGAGGTAGATGCTCTTCACGTTCACCGCGTAGACGCGGTCGAACTCGGCTTCGGTGACCTGGAGGTAGGGCTTGTTGCGGTGGGTCCAGCCGGCATTGTTGACCACGATGTCCAGCCGCTCGCCGGCGGCGCGCACCAGGCTCGCCCAGTCCTCGCCCCGGGTGACATCCGCCTGCACGAACTTGCCGCCGACCTCGCGCGCCACGCGGCTGCCGGCCTGCGCGTTGATGTCGTTGACGATGACGCGCGCGCCCTCTTCGGCGAAGCGCTTGGCGATGCCGGCGCCGAAGCCCGAGCCGGCGCCGGTGACGATGGCGAGCTTGTCCTTCAGCCTCATTTTTTGAACGGGCTATGTTCGCACAATTCGTCGACGTAACGCGCGATGCCCGCGCCTTCACGCTCGAGAAAATGCTCCACGGCGCGCGCGAACTTCGCATGCGCCAGCCAGTGCGCCGAGGGCGCCTCGACCGGCAGCAGGCCGCGGAAGATCTTGTGCTCGCCTTGCGCGCCGCCTTCGAATACCTGCAGGCCGCGCGCGATGGCGTATTCGATCGCCTGGTAGTAGCAGCACTCGAAGTGCAGCAGCGGCACGCGCTCGAGCGCGCCCCAATAGCGCCCATAGAGGGTGGTTTCATCCTGAAAAAACAAGGAAGCCGCGATCGGCTGGCCGGCTCGCTCCGCGACCAGCAGGGCGAGATTCTGCGGCAGCGCAGCGCCGATGCGCAGGAAGAAGTCCAGGCTGAGATACGGGCTCGAGCGATGCTCGGCGTAGGTCCGGCGGTAGCAGCGGTTGAAGAACTCCCAGTGCTGCCGCCGGATCGCGTCGCCTTCCAGCCACGCGAACGAGATACCGGCTGCGCGCACGCGGCGCCGCTCCTGGCGGATGTTCTTGCGGCGCGCGTGCGTCATGCGGCGCAGGAAGTCCTCGAAGTCGGCGTAGCCCGCGTTGCGCCAGTGGAACTGGACCGTGCGGCGCAGGAGCATGCCGTGCTCGAGCAGCAGCGGCAGGTCCTCCGCGGGGGGAAACAGCACGTGCAGCGAGGAAACGTCGCGCGCCAGCTCGAGCGCCGCCTCGATCAGGACTTTCCTCGCCGGGCCCAGCAGGCGCGGCCCGCGCACCGGCGTGAACGGCACGGCGCACAGCAGCTTCGGGTAGTACTCGACGCCGTGCCGCTCGTGCGCATCCGCCCAGGCCCAGTCGAACACGTACTCGCCATAGGAATGCGACTTCGCGAACAGCGGCATCGCGCCGACCAGCGCTCCGGCGCGGCGCACAAGGAGGAAGCGCGGCGCCCAGCCGCTGCCTGCCGCGGCGCAGCCGGTGTCGATGAGCGCCGACAGGAACTCGTGGCGCATGAAGGGCTGCGGGCCGGCGAGCGCGTTCCACTCCGGCGGATCGACGCCGGCAAGGGAGTCGACGACTTGAACGCTTTCCAAGGCGCTACGATACAATGGAGCATCAGCCCGGGGGAGCGCGTATGAAAAAGATCGAAGCCATCGTGAAGCCGTTCAAGCTCGACGAGGTGCGCGAGGCGCTTTCCGAGGTCGGCGTCACCGGGCTCACCGTCACCGAGGTCAAGGGCTTCGGCCGGCAGAAAGGCCACACCGAGCTCTACCGCGGCGCCGAGTACGTGGTCGATTTCCTTCCCAAGGTCAAGATCGAGGTGGTGGTCGCGAACAACCAGGTCGAAAGCGCGATCGACGCCATCGTCAAGTCGGCGCGCACCGGCAAGATCGGCGACGGCAAGATCTTCGTCACCTCGGTCGAGCACGTGGTGCGCATCCGCACCGGCGAAACCAACGAAGCTGCTGTTTAAGTCTTAAGACCGTCCAGGTACTTCTCGGCGTCCAGCGCGGCCATGCAGCCGCTGCCGGCGCTCGTCACGGCCTGGCGGTACACGTGGTCCTGCACGTCGCCCGCGGCAAACACGCCCGGCACGCTGGTGGCGGTGGCTAACCCCTCGGCTCCGCCGCGGGTGATGATGTAGCCGTCCTGCATATCGAGCTGGCCGGCGAACACGCCGGTGTTCGGCGTATGCCCTATGGCGACGAAGAAGCCTTTCGCGTCAAGGGTGGTTGACGATCCTTCCTTGAGCTTCTTGATCCGCACCCCGGCGACCCCGCCCGTGTCCCCGAGCACCTCCTCCACCACCGCGTCGAGCTCGAGCCGGATCCTGTCCTCCGCGACGCGCTTCATCAGCTTGTCGACCATGATCTTCTCGGCGCGGAACCTGTCGCGGCGGTGGACCAGCGTCACGCCGCGGCAGATGTTGGCGAGGTACAGCGCTTCCTCGACCGCGGTGTTGCCGCCGCCGACCACCACCACGTCCTGGCCCTTGAAGAAGAAGCCGTCGCAGGTGGCGCAGGCCGATACGCCGCGCCCCATGTATTTCTGCTCGGAGGGCAGGCCGAGGTACTTCGCCGTCGCCCCGGTGGCGATCACCAGCGCGTCGCAGGTGTAGGTCGCGGCATCGCCCTCGAGCGCAAGCGGGCGGCTGCGCAGGCGCGCGGTATGGATCTGGTCGGCGATCACCTCGGTTTCGAAGCGCTCGGCGTGCTTCTGGAAGCGCTGCATCAGGTCCGGGCCCTGCACGCCGTCGGCGTCGGCCGGCCAGTTGTCGACGTCGGTGGTGGTCATCAGCTGCCCGCCCTGCGCGAGGCCCGCGATCAGCACCGGGCGCAGGTTCGCGCGCGCGGCATACACCGCGGCCGTGTATCCCGCGGGGCCGGAGCCGAGGATCAGCAGCCGGGCATGTCGTGTCGCCATTCGCAAAATGCTAACATCCCGCTCATGGCCAGCACGGTCTCGACCGCGGTACTCAAGGCGGTGCCGCTGTTCGCGGGTTTCCCCGAGGACCAGCTGCGCATGCTCACCATGGCGGTGACGCGCAAGAGCGCGCCGCGCTCGACCACCATCATGGCGGGCGGCGATCCCATCGACTCGCTCTACATCGTGCTGTCGGGCCGCCTCAAGGTGATGATGAGCGACGCCGAGGGCAAGGAAGTGATCCTGAGCATCCTCACGCCCGGCGAGTTCTTCGGCGAGATGGGGCTGATCGACGACGAGCCGCGCTCGGCCACGGTGGTGACGATCGAGCCCTGCGAGCTGCTGTCGATCGCCAAGCGCGACTTCAAGAAGTGCCTGGCCGAGAACTTCGAGATGGCCCAGGCGGTGATGCGCGGCCTGGTGCGGCGGCTGCGCGAGGCCGACCGCAAGATCGGCAGCCTTGCCCTGCTCGACGTCTACGGCCGCGTGGCACGGCTGCTGCTCGACATGGCGGAGAACGTCGACGGCGAGAAGATGGTCACCAAGCGCCTGCCGAAGCAGGACATCGCCAAGATGATCGGCGCATCGCGCGAGATGGTGAGCCGGGTGATGAAGGACCTGCAGACCGGCGGCTACATCGAGATGCGCGGCTCGAGCATCGTGATCCGCGACACGATCATGCTCCCGGAGTAACGCATCCTGGCCGCAGCAAGCAAAAGCGGCGCCCCCCTACCTGCCAAGCTGGCCGGCCTGCTGCGCGAAGCGCGCTGGCTGCTGCTCCTCGCCGCCGCGCTCTACCTGCTGCTGATTTTCGTCACCTTCCAGCGCACCGACCCGGGCTGGTCGCACAGCGCGAGCGGCGCGGTCGCGCGCAACGCCGGCGGCGCGTTCGGCGCGTGGCTCGCCGACCTGCTGCTCTACCTCTTCGGCGTGTCGGCCTACCTGTGGGTCGCGCTTTGCGCGTACGTCGTAGTCTGGGGCTTGCGCCGCATGGAAGGCAGCCGGCTGGCCGCGGCGGCCGGCGGGTTCGTCCTGCTGCTCGCTTCGAGCGCGGCGCTCGAGCGGCTGCGGCTGCACAGCCTCGCGGTCGAGCTGCCGCTCGCCCCGGGCGGCATGATCGGCGACGCGACGGCGGCGGCGCTGTCGCGCGCCCTCGGCTTCACCGGCGCGACGCTCGCGCTGCTGACCGCCGCCGCGATCGGCTTCAGCCTGTTCATCGGGGTTTCCTGGCTGAGCATTTTCGAGGGCGTCGGGGGTTTCCTGGAAAAGACCTGCCTGGCGGCGCGCGGCGCGTGGGAACGGCGCAGGGACCGCAGGCTCGGCAGCCTGGCGCGCGAAGAGCGCGAGGCGGTGGTGGAAACCGGGAAGCGGCGCGAGGACGAGCATCCGCCGCTGCGCATCGAGCCGCCCGCACCCGAGATCAGGAAGTCCGAGCGCGCCCAGAAAGAGAAGCAGGCGCCGCTGTTCGATGACCTGCCCGATACGCCGCTGCCGCCGCTCAAGCTGCTCGACGAGCAGACGCAGGGCGTGGAATCGATCGCCGCCGAGACGCTGGAGTTCACCTCGCGCCTGATCGAGAAGAAGCTTTCCGATTTCGGCGTCGCGGTCAAGGTGCTCGCCGCCTATCCCGGCCCGGTCATCACGCGCTACGAGATCGAGCCGGCGGTCGGGGTCAAGGGCAGCCAGATCGTGAACCTGGTGAAGGACCTGGCGCGCGCGCTCTCGGTGGTGTCGATCCGGGTGGTGGAGACGATTCCGGGCAAGTCCTGCATGGGCCTGGAGATCCCGAACCCGCACCGCCAGACGGTGCGCCTGTCCGAGATCCTCGGCTCCGAGGCCTACCATGCATTGCATTCGCCGCTCGCGCTGGCGCTCGGCAAGGACATCGCCGGCCGCCCGGTGGTCGCCGACCTGCAGAAGATGCCGCACCTGCTGGTGGCCGGCACCACCGGCTCGGGCAAGTCGGTCGCGCTGAACGCGATGATCCTGTCGCTCGTCTACAAGTCGGAGCTGCGCGAGGTGCGCCTGATCCTGATCGACCCGAAGATGCTCGAGCTCTCGGTCTACCAGGACATCCCGCACCTGCTCGCGCCGGTGGTCACCGACATGAAGCAGGCGACCAATGCGCTCGGCTGGTGCGCCGCCGAGATGGACCGGCGCTACAAGCTGATGAACTGGATCGCCGCGCGCAACCTCTCCGGCTACAACCACAAGGTCGCCGACCGCAAGATCGACGACCCGTTCTCACCCGACCCAGACAAGCCGCACAAGCTCCAGCCGCTGCCGCACATCGTGGTGGTGATCGACGAGCTCGCCGACATGATGCTGGTCGTGGGCAAGAGGGTGGAAGAGCTGATCACGCGGCTCGCCGGCAAGGCGCGCGCCGCGGGGATCCACCTGGTGCTCGCCACGCAGCGCCCGTCGGTCGACGTCATCACCGGGCTGATCAAGGCCAACATCCCCTCGCGCATCGCCTTCCAGGTCTCGTCCAAGGTCGATTCGCGCACCATCCTCGACCAGTCGGGCGCCGAAACGCTGCTCGGCGCGGGCGACATGCTCTACCTGCCGCCGGGCACCGGTCTGCCGCAGCGCGTGCACGGCGCCTTCGTCGCCGACCACGAGGTGCACAAGGTCGTCGAGCATCTCAAGTCGTTGGCGAAGCCCGATTATCTAGGCGAGGTGCTCGAGTCCGCGGAAACCGAGGAAGTCGCCGTCGACGGCGTCCCGGCCGGCGAGAAGGACCCGCTCTACGACCAGGCGGTCGAAATCGTGCTGCGCACCCGGCGGCCGTCGATCTCGCTGGTGCAGCGGCACCTGCGCATCGGCTACAACCGCGCCGCGCGCCTGATCGAGGACATGGAGCGCGCCGGCATGGTTTCCCCCATGCAGTCGAACGGCAACCGCGAGGTGCTGGTTCCGGCGAAGGCGGAGTAGGTTCCGATGAGGTTTTTTCTGGTTCTCCTGTTATTGATCACCGGGGCGGCCCAGGCTGCCGCCATCGATCGCTTCAAGGCGTTCGTGCGCGGTACGCAGTCGGCGCGCGCCGACTTCGAGCAGCAGGTCCACGACCGCGGCGGCAAGCTGACGCAGGAGTCGAAAGGCAGCTTCGTGTTCCAGCGCCCGGGACTGTTCCGCTGGGTGTACGCGAAGCCCGTGGACCAGGTGATCGTCGGCGACGGCGAGCGTGTCTGGATCCACGACCGCGACCTGAACCAGGTGACGGTGCGCAAGCTCTCGCGCGCGCTCGGCTCGACGCCGGCCGCGCTGCTCGCCGGCTCGGCCGACATCGAAAGAGCGTTCGAGCTCTCCGACGCCGGGGCGAAGGATGGCCTGGAATGGCTCGAAGCGAAGCCGCGCGAGCGCGAGGCGGGCTTCGAGCGCGTGCGCATGGGCTTCGACGCCGAGGGCCTGCGCGCGATGGAGCTCCTCGACCACTTCGGCCAGACCACCGTGCTGCGCTTCTCCAACCTGGTGCGCAACCCTAAAGTGGACCGCTCGGAGTTCCGTTTTCAGCCGCCCAAAGGTACCGACGTCTTAGGGGACAAGTGAGCGATCTGTTCGGGAAGCCGGCGCCGGCAGCCCCGCTTGCCGACGCGCTGCGCCCGCAGTCGCTCGACGAGGTGGTCGGCCAGCGCCACCTGCTCGGGCCGGGCAAGGCGCTGCGCCTCGCCTTCGAGTCGGGCAAGCCGCATTCGATGATCCTGTGGGGGCCGCCGGGCTCGGGCAAGACCACGATCGCGCGCCTGATGGCGAAGGCATTCGACGCCGAGTTCATCGCGCTCTCCGCGGTGCTCTCGGGCGTGAAGGACATCCGCGACGCGGTGCAGGCGGCCGAGCACACCCTCGCTTCGAGCGGCAGACGCACCATCCTGTTCGTCGACGAGGTGCACCGCTTCAACAAGGCGCAGCAGGACGCGTTCCTGCCGTACGTCGAGCGCGGCCTGCTCACCTTCGTCGGCGCCACTACCGAGAACCCGTCGTTCGAGGTGAACAGCGCGCTGCTTTCCCGCGCCACGGTCTATGTTTTGGAGCCGTTAAGCGACACCGATCTGTCCGCCCTGATTTCACGCACAAAACTGAACCTTGACGAAGACGCCAAGGCCCGGCTCGTCGGCTTCGCCGACGGCGACGCGCGGCGGCTGCTGAACGCCGTCGAGATCCTGCTGAACACCGGCGTAAGGAACGTCGACGCGGCGTTCCTCGAGCAGACGCTGGCGAAGAACCTGCGGCGCTTCGACAAGGGCGGCGAGCAGTTCTACGATCAGATCTCGGCGCTGCACAAGGCGGTGCGCGGCTCGGATGCCGACGCCTCGCTCTACTGGATGGTGCGCATGCTCGACGGCGGCGCCGACCCGCTGTACATCGGCCGGCGCCTGGTGCGCATGGCGGTCGAGGACGTCGGGCTCGCCGATCCGCGCGCGCTGCGCGTGGCGCTGGACGCCTGCGAGACCTACGAGCGCCTCGGCAGCCCGGAGGGCGAGCTGGCGCTCGCCGAGGCGGCGCTCTACCTGGCGGTGGCGGCGAAATCCAACGCGGTGTACGACGCCTATAATGCCGCGCGCGACTTCATCTCCCGCGACGGCACGCGGCCCGTGCCGCTGCACATCCGTAATGCGCCGACCTCTCTCATGAAAAACCTCGGCTACGGCAAAGGCTACCGCTACGCGCACGACGAGCCCGATGCCTACTCGCCGGGCCAGACCTACTTCCCCGACGGCATGCCGGCGGTCGAGTGGTACCGCCCCACGGACCGGGGGCTCGAAGAGAAGATACGGATGAAGATGCAGGAACTGCGCCGCCGCAACGCCGAAGCGGCCAACAAGCGCCGTTAGCGGTCGAGCGGACCCTTCGGGCTACACTATCCAGGTCTACATCCACGGTGAGCGACATGACCACTGCATTGGAAGAGATTAGAGCAAAGATCCGATCCCTCAAGCCCGAAGAGAGGACGGAACTCTTGCGTTCACTGATCGCCGGACTTGACGGACCACCCGACCCGGGCGCCGAACGCGCGTGGTTGGAAGCCGCAAGGAAGCGACATCAGGAGATAGTAGACAGAAAAGTGAAGACGGCTCCCGGGGAGCGGGTATTTGAGAGGGTGCGCTCGCGACTCAAGGGATGAAGCTTGAGTTTCATCCCGAGGCGGAAGAAGAATTTCTGGAGGTGGCTTCATACTACGAAGACCGCTTTCCGTACTACCTCATCTACAGCATCTCTTCCGAAACCGTGTACATCCTTGCGATAGCCCATGAAAGACGCAAGCCAGGCTACTGGGAGACTCGACGTCGATGATCGACATCCAGTACTTGCGCAAGAACTCCCAGGAAGTCGCGCGCCGCCTCACCACGCGCGGACCTGCCACGTTTGACGTCGGTCAGTTCCAGCAGTACGAGGCACGGAGAAAAGAAATCCAGACCTATGTAGAACAGGTGCAGGCTTCGCGCAACCGCGTTGCGAAGGATATCGGTCAGGCAATGTCGAAAGGTTTGGACGTTAAAGAGCTATTGGAGCAGGGCGAGAGGTTCAAGGCCTTGCTCGAAGCATCCGAACAGCAGCTAGCGAAGGTCCAGCAGGAGTTTCAAGATTTCTTGGCACGCGTCCCGAACATCCCGCACGAGTCGGTCCCGGTCGGCAAGTCGTCCGAGGACAATCCCGAACGGCGCCGCTGGGGCACGCCGAAGCAGTTCTCCTTTGCGCCCAAAGACCACGTGGAGATCGGCGAAGGGCTCGGCGGCCTCGACTTCGCCGCTGCCACCAAGATCGCCGGCAGCCGCTTCGTCCTGATGAAGGGCGACGTGGCGCGGCTGCACCGCGCGCTCGCGCAGTTCATGCTCGACGTGCATACGCGCGAGCACGGCTACACCGAGATCTACACGCCCTATATCGTCAACAGCGCGACGGCTTACGGCACCGGCCAGCTGCCGAAGTTCGAGCAGGACCTGTTCATCGTGCCGCGCGGGGACGAGAAATCCTATCTGATCCCGACCGCGGAGGTGTCCGTCACCAACATCGTGCGCGACGAGATCGTGGACGTGCAGAAACTGCCGTTGAAATTCGTCAGCCATTCGCCGTGCTTCCGCTCCGAAGCCGGCTCCTACGGCAAGGACACGCGCGGCATGATCCGCAACCACCAGTTCGACAAGGTCGAGCTGGTGCACATCGTCCACCCGGCAAGATCGTACGAAGCGCTGGAGGAGCTCACCGCGCACGCCGAGACGATCCTGCAGAAGCTCGAGCTGCCCTACCGCGTGGTGGAGCTGTGCACCGCGGACATCGGCGCCGCCGCGGCCAAGACCTACGACCTCGAGGTGTGGCTGCCGGCGCAGAACACTTACCGCGAGATCAGCTCGTGCTCGAACTGCGAGGCCTACCAGGCGCGCCGCATGCAGGCGCGCTTCCGGGCCGAGGGCGGCAAGCCCGAGCTGGTGCACACGCTGAACGGCTCCGGCCTCGCCGTCGGGCGCACGCTGGTCGCGATCCTCGAGAATTTCCAGAACGCCGATGGCTCGGTAAGCGTGCCGTGCGCGCTGCGTCCGTTCATGGGGGGACTCGACCGAATCACCCACCGCGCCTGATAAAATCCGCGTTCGTTCGACCGCGGAGAGATGGCAGAGTGGTCGATTGCGGCAGACTCGAAATCTGTTGTACCGCTTGCGGTACCGGGGGTTCGAATCCCTCTCTCTCCGCCACTTTTCAACTACTCGCGGCACCCTCGTTTTTCTCCGGCACGTCCCCGCGGTGACGGATTTGTGCCGTAAGGCTTAAGCGCTCCGCGTGCGTTTTCAGATGCTCGGGGGCCAGGTAAGCGTAGCGGTTCACCATTTCCAGCGTCTCCCAGCCTCCAAGCTCCTTCAGTACGTATAGCGGCGTGCCCAGCTGCACGTGCCGGCTCGCCCATTGCGGACCACCTTGACCGCGTCCTCGTTCGGCGGAACGCCGATTACCCTTCGCGCCTTCGCCTGATCTGCGTGGACCAGAGCTGCGCGGCGCTTCAGATCAACCTGCGACCATTCCAAGCCGTGCGGGGGAAAGCGGCAGAGCCGCCGCCGTCCGTTGCCATCGCAGTGCTACGATCAGATGGTATACTATGTGCAACGAAGCATTCGCTAATGAGTAAGTACGTAGCACAAACTATACTATGCTGAGCATCGGAGGCCTTCGCAGGACCTCGCGCGAGCGCCTGTCCAGGGTGCTGCGCCAGGCGAGGGGCGGCATCTCCCCGGCCGATGCATCGCGCGCGCTCAACGTGAACCAGGCGGAAGCCGCGCGCCTGCTCTCGCAATGGTCCTCGCGCGGCTGGCTGACTCGGGTACGGCGCGGCCTCTACGTGCCCGTGCCGCTCGAATCCACGACGGCCGATCTGCCGCTCGAAGACGCGTGGGCGGTCGCCGAAAGACTGTTTTCTCCGTGCTACGTCGGCGGCTGGTCCGCAGCGGCACATTGGGGCCTGACCGAGCAACTGTTCCGCTCGACGCTGATTATGACCACTCGCCGCCCGCGCACGCGCCGCGTGGAGGCGCGCGGGACTGTCTTTGTTCTCCGCACCGTTGGGCAGAAGGTGATGTTCGGCCTTAAGCCGATCTGGCGCGGCAAAGTCCGAGTGAACGTGTCCGACCCGACTCGAACCGTCCTCGATCTGCTCGACACGCCGGCGCTGGGCGGTGGCATCCGGTCGGTGGTTGAAATGCTGAAGTCCTATCTCCGCTCTGAATACCGCGATCCGAAGCTGCTCATTCGCTACGCAGAGCAGCTTGGAAACAAGGCAGTCTTCAAGAGGCTCGGTTTCCTTGCGGCCACGTTCGCGCCGAACGAACAGGAACTCGTCGAGGAATGCCGCAAGCGCCTGTCTGCAGGGATCGCAATGCTCGATCCCAAGCTTTCCGCGGACCGCCTCGCTACGGCCTGGCGACTCTGGATTCCGGCGGGCTTTGCGGGGGGCGCGAAAGAATGATCGACCGGCAGGAAATTCTCGAATTCGCCGGCGAGGTCGGGCTCGACCCGAATGTCGTCGAAAAGGACTACGTGCTCGGCTGGATGCTCGCGGGAATCTCCGAACATCCGCGCACCCGCGACACATGGCTCTTCAAGGGCGGAACCTGCCTCAAGAAGTGCTACTTCGAGACCTACCGCTTCTCGGAAGACCTCGACTTCACCCTGCTCGACGGGTCGCAGGTGGAGGAGGCCTTCCTTCGCACCACCCTCGCCGAAATCGCGCAGTGGATTTATGACCAATCCGGAATCGAGTTGCCCGACGCCGCGCGCGCCCTGGAAATCTACGCCAATCCGCGCGGCAACCAATCAGCGCAGGGCCGCGTCGGCTATCGCGGACCGCTGCAACGGCAGGGCGATCCTCCGAGAATCCGGCTCGACCTCACGAGCGACGAGCGCGTTGTGCGCGCGGGTGTGCACAAGCGGGTCCACCATCCATACTCCGACGAACCCGCAGAGGAAATTCACGTTCTCGCCTACTGCTTCGAAGAAGTATTCGCGGAAAAGCTGCGCGCGCTCGCCGAACGCGAACGCCCTCGGGACCTCTACGACGTGATCCACCTGCATCGCCACGAGACGGGCGCCGATCGGGCCGCGATGGTCGAGATCCTCAGGGCGAAGTGCGAATTCAAGGGCATTGCAGTTCCCACGCTCGAATCGCTCCGCGCGAGCCCGCAGCACGGCGCGTTGCGCGCCGACTGGGAGCAGATGCTGGCGCACCAGCTGCCGCAGCTTCCGCCGTTCGACTCGTTCTGGAACGATCTTCCGGGCGTATTTGCCTGGCTGCAGCAGCAGCCGGCGAAGGCGCCGCCGCCTGCCATCGGGCCGGGACGGCACCAGATCGACCCGGTCTGGCGCGCGCCCGCGATGGCCAGCTCCTGGCGGATGCAGGGCATCACGGCTCCGCTGGAAATCATCCGCTTCGCCGCCGCGAACCGCCTTTGCGTCGATCTGGAATATCAGGACGAGGCGGGCAACATCGGAACCCGCACCATCGAACCGTACTCCCTGCGCCGCACCAGCGCGGGCGACCTGCTGCTCTACGCAGTGCGCAGCGACGACGGGCAGGATCGCTCCTACCGGGTTGACCGGATCCGTGGAGCGCGCGCTACTCAGCGCACCTTCACGCCCCGGTACGCCGTCGAACTGAGTGCAACCGGCCCGATTCACGCGCCGGACACTGCCCGCTCGGCACCAACCCGCATGCCGCCCCCCTTCACGCCGCCGCGCCGCTCGACGAGCCGCCCGCGCTCCACGTTCGGCCGCTCACGGCCGTTCGGCCAGATGCGATACGTGTTTCAATGCATGTACTGCCAGAAAAAATTCGATCGCTCGCAGTACGATTCCGCCCTGAACCCGCACAAGACGAAGGACGGCTATCCCTGCCCGAGCCGTATCGGTATCTACGTGACGACCAAGTACTGACTAACTGAACTGAGACATGCGCTTAACGCAAACGCTGCTCCCATGACGACGCCGCGCGAAAAATTCCAGGCACTGCTGAAAAAGCTGTTCCAGTTCGACAACGCCGAGCTGGACTTCGGCATCTACCGGATCATGAACCACAAACGCGCGGTCATCGAGCGCTTCATCGAGAAGGACCTGATCCAGGGGCTCGACAAGGAGCTGAAGCGCGGCGCACACGCCGAGCAGGCCGACCTTGCCCGGCAGCTCGAGGAAGCCACGGCCAAGATTCGCGAGAACTTCGGCAACGACGCGCTCGATGCGGAGGGCAACCTCCTGAAAGGGCAGGACCTGCAACTGGGTAAGGATTACCTCGCACTTCGCGCGCGGGCGGGCGCCGCGAAATCCAGCCCCGAGCTGGAGGCAGAGATCTTCAACCACCTGTACGCCTTCTTCAGCCGTTACTACGACGATGGCGACTTCATGTCGCTGCGGCGCTACTCCAGGCGCGACAAGTACGCCATTCCCTACAACGGCGAGGAAGTCCACCTCCACTGGGCCAACGCCGACCAGTACTACATCAAGACCGGCGAGAACTTCACCGACTACAGCTACAAGCACGGCGGCTGGACTGTGCGCTTCAAGCTGCGCAACGCCGACGTGGAGCAGAACAACGTGAAGGGCGCGAAGCGCTTCTTCATCCCGCGCGCGGGTGACATCGAGCTGGATGCCAAGGCGAAGACCCTTTCCATCCCCTTCGAGTACCGGCCGCTCAATGCCGACGAGGAAATCCGCTATGGCAAAGGCCGCACCGAAAACGGCGAGGCCGAGGGCGGCAACGGCAATGGGAAGGCGAAGAAAAAGAAAAGCCAGGAAGGCATCCTCGCCGATGCCGTCGCCGACATCCAGAAGGCGGCGAAGAAGGAACCCGACGCGCTCGCCGCTCTGCTACACGAAAAGCGCAAGGACGCCGACGGGGAGCCCGTCACACTCCTTGACCACCACCTGCGCGCCTACACGCGGTCCAACACGACCGACTTCTTCATCCACAAAGACCTGAAGGGCTTCCTTGAGCGCGAACTCGACTTCTACCTCAAGAACGAAGTCCTCAACCTCGACGAAATCGAAGCGGGCGGCGAAGCCCGCTCAGAGAACTGGTTCCAGACGCTTCGCGCCATCAAGGCCATCGGCCGGCAGATCATCGCCTTCGTCGCGCAGATCGAGAACTTTCAGAAGAGGCTGTTCGAGAAGAAGAAATTCGTTACCGAAGCGAATTACTGCGTAACCCTCGACCGTGTTCCTGAGAGTCTGTATCCCGACATCTGCAGGAACAGGGCACAGATCGCTGAGTGGAAAAAGCTCTTCAGTATTCAGCAAATCAAGGGTGACCTAACAACAAAGGCGTTTGCTGAACCAGTGAGAGTGGAATTTCTCAAGGCGAACCCATCACTGGTGTTGGATACGTGTTTCTTCTCTAGACAATTTGTAGACCAATTGATCGCGTCCGATGAGTTTCTGAGCGATTGTGAATCGATCGACGACGCGTTAGATGGTCTATTGATCCACGGCGACAATTTTCAAGCGCTCGGTCTGCTCAGAGGTCGGTACGCGCGACAAGTAAAGTGCATCTACATTGATCCGCCATACAACACCGGCCCGTCAGAGATCCTCTATAAGAACAGCTATAGAAAGTCGTCGTGGCTGGGATTGATGGACGGTCGACTCTCCACCTCCGGAGAGTTTCTGACGCTGGATGATTCGGTCCTGTGCGTGGCAATAGATGACTATGAACTGTTCGATTTGGGGAAACTGCTCGAACGATTGTTTCCACGTAGAACACTCAACACAGTCATTGTGAATCACCATCCGCAGGGAAGCGGAGGGGCAAACGTTTCGCGCACGCACGAGTATGCGCTCTTCATGACGCCCGAAGGAAGAGACGTACTTCGCAGCAAAGAAGAGGATATGAGCGTAGAGCGTAGACCGTTCATGAGGAGCGGCACTGCACAGAATAATTTCCGTCAATGGAGAAAGAAGAGCTTCTACGCAATTCTCGTGGACCCGGAGACGTTCAAGGTTAAGGGGACAGAGAAATGGCCCGAGCTAGGCGAGAACTATCCGACGAATAGGACTAGAGAGGGTTGGTTGCGCGTGTATCCGATCGGTGGAGATGGGGCCGAGCGTGTGTGGCGACTTTCGTACGATTCCGGAAAGGATGCGGTCACTGAAGGGCGCATTGAATGCTCAAAGAATAGTGCGGTGTATCAAGTGATCAATCACGGTCGGAAGCGGGTTGTTCCGATCAGTAACTGGACCGACAAGCGATACAACGCTGGAACTTTCGGAACGAATCTCTTGGCGGATATTCTCGGCACGCAAGGGGCTTTTTCATATCCAAAGTCGCTCCACACGGTCCTCGATTCAATTGAGGCCGCAACCTACGACGATGACGAAGCCATCGTTCTCGATTTCTTCGCTGGGTCGGGGACAACCGGTCACGCGGTCATTGCGTTGAACGACCAGCTAAAGGAGTGTCGCAAGTTCATCCTTGTTGAGATGGGTGCCTATTTCGACACGGTGTTGAAGCCGCGGATTCAAAAGGTAATCTACTCAAGAGATTGGGCCGATGGAAAGCCGGTGTCGCGACAGGGTGCTAGCCACGGATTTAAGTATTTGCGCCTTGAGTCGTACGAGGATTCGCTCGACAACATCACATTCGAAGCCAGCGAATCCCAAGGGGCACTTCAGCTGGAGGACTACGTACTCAGCTACATGCTCGATTTCGAGACAAAGTCGAGCGATACGCTGCTGAATGTGGCCAAGCTGGACGCGCCGTTCGACTACAAGCTGCGGCGGCACGGGAAGGATGAGCCGCTAGCGGTGGATCTGCCGGAGACGTTCAACTATCTCATCGGGCTGCATGTGGCGACGCGCCGTGTGTACGAGAACGAGGGTGTTCGCTATCTCGTCTATCGCGGTAAGGCAGAGGGGAAGGAGACAGCCGTCATCTGGAGAACGACGCGCGGGTGGAAGAAGCAGGAGTTCGAGGTTGACCGCGAGTTCGTGGCGAAGCAGAAGCTGGCCGAGGGCGCCGAGGACGTGTTCGTCAATACGGACAGCTTCATCGAGGGCGCGCGGTCGCTCGATCCGGTGTTCAAGCGGCGCATGTTCAGCGACGAGTAGCCGTGGCGGGGAACGATTATTTCAAACTGGAGCAGCGGCTGGTCTTGGCCGGATGGGCCTGCCAGCAGCTCGGTTATGCGTCGAACAAGGCGATGCTGGAAGGCCTGCGCGACGTGGAGGAGGGGTACGCCGGGGACGGCCGGTCGCATCTCGTTTCGACGATCCTCGCTCGCGGCTCGAAGTGCCTGGTCCCGGCCGAGGATCTTCTGCGCTACGACGCGAATATCCGTGGCCACCTTGCCTACTTCAACAAGCGGCGCAAGGAACCGCTGGCGCTGCGCTACTTTCAGCACCTGGCGCTCATCGTCACGGAGCTTTTCCTCGACCGGTTGTTCAACCACGAGAAGGCGCTGCGCGCGGCGCTGAACAAGTACGTGCGCGAGCGCAACAGCAGGCGCGGGCCGGTGGACGTCCAGGACCCCGAGTTCGCGGCCGAAGACCTGACGAAGCTCGCATTCTGGATGGCGACCGGCAGCGGCAAGACCATCCTGATGCACTTCCACTACCGCCAGTTCCTGCACTACAACAACAAGCCCCTGGACAACATCCTGCTGGTGACGCCCGACGAGGGGCTCTCGCAGCAGCACCTGGAGAACATGGAGGCGGCAGGCATTCCCTGCGCGCGATTCTCCCTCGAAGACAGCGGGTTCGAGGCGGTGGCGAAGAACACCGTGCGCGTGATCGAGATCACCAAGCTCGTCGAGGAGAAGAAAGGCTCGGGCGTGAGCGTCCCGGTCGAGGCCTTCGAGGGGCGAAACCTCATCTTCGTGGACGAGGGCCACCGTGGCGCGAGCAGCGAGGCGAATCGCTGGCTCGGATACCGCGCCAAGCTCGCGCAGACGGGCTACACGTTCGAGTACAGCGCCACCTTCGGCCAGGCAATCTTCGCCGCGAAGGATGAAGCCCTGACGCAGGAGTACGGCAAGGCGATCCTGTTCGACTACTCGTACAAGTATTTCTACGGCGACGGCTTCGGCAAGGAGTTCGAGGTCCTCAACCTCGCGCGCGAGACCGACGACGCGCAGACGAAGACGCTGCTCCTGGGCAACCTGCTCGCGTTCTACGAGCAGAAGCACGCATTCCGCGCGAAATCGGCCGCCCTGCTGCGCTATCACATCGCCGATCCGCTCTGGATCTTCGTCGGCAGCACCGTCAACACCAACAAACAGGCCGCAGGCTCCGATGTCCTGACCGTAGTCCAGTTTTTCGACGCGCTGTTGCGAAACGACCGCAGTTGGGTGCAGAAGAGGCTGAAGCAGATTCTCGACGGCGCGAGCGGCATCGAAGACGAGGGCGGGCACGACGTGTTCTCAGGCCGCTTCAAGCAGCTCAAGGCCAAGGGCAAGGACGCCGACGCGCTGTACCGCGACATCCTCAAACGGGTGTTCCACTCGAGCGCGGGCGGCAGGCTTCACGTCGGCGACATCAAGGGCAAGGCGGGGGAGCTGGGCTTAAAAGTGAGCGGCGCCGAGCACTACTTCGGCCTCGTCTACATCGGCGACACCGCGAGCTTCAAGGACTTGATCGAGCAGAACTGTCCCGAGGTCGAGGTGGAGGAAGACCAGATTGCCGAAGGCCTGTTCGAGAACATCAAGCGGCATGATTCCCGCATCAACGTCCTCATCGGCGCGAAGAAGTTCATCCAGGGCTGGGACAGCTGGCGCGTGACCAACATGGGGTTGCTCAACATCGGCCGCAGCGAGGGCTCGGAGATCATCCAGCTCTTCGGCCGAGGCGTGCGGCTGCAGGGCCTGAACCACAGCCTGAAGCGGAGCGCGGCCCTCGCCGACGTGGAGCATCCCGTAGGCCTCGATCTGCTCGAACGCCTGAACATCTTCGCGATCCGCGCGAATTACATGGCCCAGTTCCGCGATTACCTGGAGCGCGAGGGTGTTGAGCCCTCCGGCGAAATGGAGCTGAGGCTCCCGATCAAGACGAATACAGTGTTTCTCAAAAAGAAGCTGATTGTTCCGCGCCTGCCCCTGGAGAGCCGCTTCGCGGTCAGCGAACGCATCGTGCTCGAGGCGGAGAGCGCTACCGAGTACAAAGTGGTTCTGGATAGATCGACGAAGGTCGATCGCATCGGCAGCGCGGGAGGGGCGTTTCAGGACACGACTTTTGCGGCTGGTACGGAGCACTGGGCCAATCCGCAGGACATGTTCTGGCTCGACTGGGAGGCGATCTATCTTGAATTGCTCCAGTTCAAGGAGGAGCGCGGATTCCACAATCTGGTCATCAAGCCCGAAACCGTCCGCGCGATTCTTGGAGCGGGCGATCCGACGCTCTGGAGCCTCGTTTGCGAAGCGGCGTTCCTGAAGCCGCGGGATAGCTCACAGGCGGCCAGGCTCCAGGGCGCGATCGCCAGCGTCCTGAAGAAATATGTCGAGAACTTCTACCGCAAGCGCCAGATGCGCTGGGATTCCGCGCGGATGGACTACAAGCCCATCGCGAAGAGCAACGACAACTTCGCGGAGTACGTGGTCAAAGTGCCGCGCAGCGACAAGGATCTGTTGCAGTCGATTCACGATGCCGTCAAAGAGTGGACGAAGCACTACAAGCAGCTCTCCCAGGATCTTCCGAACATCCATTTCGACCGGCACCTGTTCCAGCCCCTCCTGATTGCTAAGGGGAGCAAGGTTCGATCAAGTCCGCCGCAGCTCAACGACGGAGAGCGCAAGTTCGTCGAGGACCTGATGGCGTTCTGCAAATCCAGATCGTCGGTTTTGAAGGGGAAGGAGCTTTACCTGCTGCGCAACCTGAGCAGGGGGAAGGGGATCGGTTTCTTTGAGGACAGCGGCTTCTACCCGGACTTTATCCTGTGGGTGACCGAAGGCGACAAGCAGCGCCTGGTGTTCGTCGAGCCCCACGGCATGCTGAACGAGGACCATCCCGACAACAACGCCAAGATCGCCCTGCACAAGAAGCTCCAGCTGCAGGTGGCCGACGCGCGCAAGAAGTCCCGGAACAAGAACCTCGCGCTGGATTCATTCATCATTTCGCAGACACCCTACGACGAGCTGCAAAGGAGGCATGGCGCGGGGTGGGAGCGGGGCAGGTACGCGAAGGCGCACGTGCTATTCGGTGATGAACCGAATCACAGCCATATCGAAGCCATCCTGGCCGGTACCGAGTAGAGCACGATTCGGGATGAGTGCGACTCCTTTGCAAGTGCAGTTTGATCCCGCGTCGGCGCGCTTCGGCGCGTCGCGCTCGCAGAAGCGCCTCGAGGACGACCGCCTGCTCCTCGGCAAGGGCCTGTTCAGCGACGACCGCGTGCTGCCGCGCCAGGCGTGGATGGTGCTCGTGCGCTCGCCGCACGCCCACGCAAGCATAAGAAGTATTCGACTCGAAGACGTTCTCGCCGCCCCTGGGGTCATTGCAGGATGGTCCATGAAGGACCTGTGCGCGGACGGCGTGAAGCACATCCCGTTTCCGCCGCTGTTCAAGCGCGCCGACGGCTCGCCGATGGCCGCGCCGCCGCGCACCCCATTAGCCGAGGGAAAGGTTTTCTACGTCGGCCAGCCGGTGGTCGCGGTGGTCGCCAACACGCGACAGGAAGCGCAGGACGCCGCCGAGCTGGTGCAGGTCGAGTACCAGGACCTGCCGTGCGTCGTCGATCCGCGCCAGGCGATCGAGCCCGGCGCGCCGCTGCTGTGGGAGCAGGCGGGCGGCAATATTGCAGCGGAAGCGCGCTACGGCGACGCGGCTGCCGTCGAGGCGGCGTTTGCCGCCGCTGCGCATGTTTGCAGCCTGGAATTTCATAATCAACGGCTCAACGCCATGGCGATGGAGCCGCGCTGCGCGATCGGCGTGCACGAGGCGGGCCGCACCACGCTCTACACGCAGAACCAGACGCCGACCGCGGCGCGCGAGCTGCTCGGCGCGGTGTTCGGGGCACAGCCGGCCGGCTTCCGCCTGGTGAACGGCGACATCGGCGGCGGCTTCGGCATGAAGACCGGGCTCACGCCCGAGGATGCGCTGGTCTGCTACGCGGCGCGCAAGCTCGGTCGCCCGGTGAAGTGGCGCGGCGAGCGCTCCGAGGAATTCCTCGCCGCCCACATGGCGCGCGACCAGCACTACCGGGCGGCGCTGGCGCTCGACCGCGACGGCCGCATCCTCGCGTTGCGCATGGAGATGCTCGCCAACATCGGCGCGGTGCCGGTCGGGTCGTCGGCGATGATCCCGCTCGCCATGGTCGCGAAGGTGGCGACGTCGGCCTACCGCGTGCCTGCGGTCGACTACCGCGTGAAGGGCGTGCTCACCAACACCATGGCGACCGGCGCGTACCGCGGCGCCGGCAGGCCGGAGGGCAATTACCTGATCGAGCGCCTGATCGAGAAGGCGGCGCGCGAAACGGGCATCGACCGCGTCGAGCTCCGGCGGCGCAACCTCCTGACGCCCGACGAGCTGCCGCACAAGACGCACGTCGGCGAGACCTACGACAGCGGCGAGTTCGAGCGCATGCTCTCCGGGGCGCTCGAGGCTGCGGACTGGAAGGGATTCGAGAAACGTTTCAATGAATCGAAAAAGAGAGGGAAGCTGCGCGGACGAGGCGTTGCGGTCTACCTGGAGTGGACTGGCGCGTTGCCTACGGAGACGGTGGACATCGAGATCGACGCGCAGGGAACGGTGACGGTGTTCTCGGGCACCCAGGCAATGGGGCAGGGGCTCGAGACGACCTATGCGCAGTTGATACAGGAGGTGCTCGGTGTTCCCCCCGCTAGGATAAGAATTATTCAAGGCGATACGGATCGCGCGAACGGCGTCGGCAGCGTCGGCTCGCGCTCGGCTTTCGTGGGCGGTTCCGCCGTGGTGGCGGCGGGGCGCAAGATGCTCCTGCGGTGCAAGGACCTGGCCGCGGAAGCGCTCGAGGCGGCGAAGGCGGACATCGAGTTTCGCGACGGCCGCCTGCGGATTGCGGGCACCGACCGCTCGCTCGACCTTGCCGAGCTCGCGGCGCGGCAGCCGGGGCGCGTGATCCGGGTGTCGGCGACCGAGACGCCGTCGACGCCGTCGTGGCCCAACGGCGCGCAGGTGGCCGAGGTCGAGATCGATGCCGAGACCGGCGAAGTCGCGCTCGCGCGGCTGGCGAGCTGCGACGACATCGGCCGCATCATCAACCACGCGATCGTCGAGGGCCAGATCCAGGGCGGCATGGCGCAGGGCGCCGGGCAGGCGCTGTGGGAGGAAGTGCGCTACGACGCCAGCGGCCAGCTTCAATCGGGCTCGCTCATGGACTACTGCGTGCCGCGCGCCGACCAGCTGCCGCCGATGCGCAACCGGTTCGACGAGACCGTGCCCTGCAAGACCAACCTGCTCGGCGTCAAGGGCTGCGGCGAGCTCGGCACGATCGGCGCCGTACCCGCGGTGGTGCACGCGGTGCTCGATGCGCTGGACGTGCCGCACCTCGAGATGCCGCTGACCGCCGAGAAGGTCTGGCGGGCGCTGCGCCGTGAGCGATAGCGCGCAGAACCGCGTTCTTCACTACGCGGTGCTCGCATCGCTCGCGCTGCATGCCCTACTGCTCTTCGGCTTCTCCGATCTGATCGACACCGCGCGCCGCGCGGTGAGTGTCCCGCCGGCGATCATCGCGCGCTTGATGGCGCCCGAACCAGCGCCCGAGCCACCCGCCGCGCCGGCTCAACCGGCACAGGAGACGAAGGCGGCTGCAAAGCCAAGAATCGAGAAGCCCGCAGCAGTACCGGTCCCCAGGGAAGCCGCCCCGCAGACGCCGGCTCCGCAGCCGCCATCCATAGCACCGACCCCGGCAGTGCCGGCGCCGCCGGTGACCGAAGCACCTGCGGTCGCGAGCATCCAGCCCACGCCGGCACCGGGCGCGCCGTCACCGGCGGTGGCGCCTGAAGCGCTATCCCGCGACCAGTACCGGCTGCAGCTCATCGACGAAGCGAGGCGCCACAAGCGCTATCCGCCGCTCGCGCGCGAGAACAACTGGCAGGGCGAGGTGCCGGTGCGCGTGCTGGTCGGCGCGAACGGCCGCGCTTCGGTCACGCTGCGGGGAAGCTCGGGCTACGAGGTGCTTGACCGGCAGGCGCTGGAAATGTTCGGCCTGGCGGCGCGCGCGGTGCCGGTGCCCCAAGCGCTGCGCGGAAAGGAGTTCGTGCTGGAAATGCGTGCCGTCTACGGTCTAGAAGACTAATTCTCCGGGCGAAAGGCTACGACGTGGTCGACATCCAGCCGGATGCCGATCTTCTCGCCAAGCGCGTGGTTGTGGTGGCTCGGCACCAGCGCCAGCACCTTGCGGCCGCTCGCGAGGCGCAGCGTGTAGAGGATCTCGGCGCCGCGGAAAGCCTTGTGCATCACCTCGGCCTGCGTCGGCGCAGCGTCATCGTGCACCACGTCGTCGGGCCGCAGCAGGACCTCGAGGCCCTTGCCGTTGGACGGCAGCGGGCCGCCGTCGAGAATCCCCAGCTCGATTTCGACCTGCTCGGCGTTGACCACCTTTGCCGGCAGGAACACGCCCTGGCCGACGAAGTCGGCGACGAAGCGGTTTGCCGGCCGGTGGTAGAGGTTGTACGGGCTGTCCCATTGCTGGATGCGGCCCTGGTGCAGGACGCCGATCTCGTCGGCCATGGCGAACGCCTCCTGCTGGTCGTGCGTCACCAGCACCGCGGTCGCGCCGCTCGCCTTGATGATGTCGCGCACCTCGAGCGACAGGCGCTCGCGCAGGTCGACGTCGAGGTTCGAGAACGGCTCGTCGAGCAGCAGCAGCTCGGGGCGCGGCGCCAGCGCGCGGGCAAGGGCGACACGCTGCTGCTGCCCGCCGGAGATCTCGTGCGGGTACTTGTCGAGCGCCGCCGACAGCCCGACTAGGCCGGCGAGCTCGCGCACGCGCGCGGCGCGCTCCCCGGGCGCCGCGGCAAGCAGCCCGAAGGCGATGTTGTCGGCCACCGCGAGATGGGGGAAGAGCGCGTAGTCCTGGAACACCATGCCGACGCGCCGCTTCTCGGGGGGAACCATGGCGCCCGGCGCCGAAACCTGGCGGCCGCTCAGCCGGATCACGCCCTCCCGCACCGGCTCGAACCCGGCGATACACCGCAGCACGGTGGTCTTGCCGCAACCGCTCGGCCCGAGCAGGCAGCCGATGGCGCCGCGGGCGAGCGAAAAGCTCAGGCCCCGCACCACCTCCTGCTCGCCATAGGCATGCCGCAGGTTTTCGACTTCGAGGAGCATGCTCGATTATAGTAATGATTCTCATTAATGGGACGAAGGCGTTGAATCTAAAGACCTTAGGTGTTTTCGGCAATGCCGCTCTCCTGGTGGCCGTGCTGCTCGCGCTACCGGTGGTTTCGGTGGTGGCGAGCTTCCTCGGCGGCGCGAGCGAGCTCTGGAGCCACCTCGCTGCCACCGCGCTGCCGCGCTACGTCTCGAATACCGCGCTGCTGCTCGTGCTGGTGGCTGCCGGAGTGGTCTCGATGGGCGTGGTCAGCGCCTGGCTCATCACCGCGTACCGCTTTCCCGGGCGCGAGCTCCTGCAATGGGCGCTGCTCCTGCCGGTTGCGATGCCGGCGTACGTCATGGCCTATGCGTATACCGACTGGCTGCAGTTCACCGGGCCGGTGCAGTCGGCGCTGCGCGCGGCTACCGGCTGGCAGGCACGCGAGTACTGGTTCCCCGAGGTGCGCTCGCTCGCCGGCGCCGCGGCGATGCTCTCCTTCGCGCTCTATCCGTACGTCTACCTGATCGCGCGCACGGCGTTCCACGACCTTTCGCGCAGCGCGATCGAGGCCGGGCGGCTCGCCGGCCACGGCCCCTTCGGCGCGTTCCTCCACGTCGCGGTGCCGCTCGCGCGGCCGGCGATCGTCGCGGGCGCGACGCTCGCGCTGATGGAGACGCTCGCCGATTTCGGCACCGTGTCCTACTTCGCCGTCGAGGTGTTCACCACCGGCATCTTCAAGGCCTGGCTGTCGATGGGCGACAGCGTCGCCGCGGCGCAGCTCTCCACTTGCCTGCTCGGGTTCGTCGTGGTGCTGCTTGCGCTCGAGCGCGCGAACCGCGGGCGCGCCGCCTATCACGGCATCGCGCCGCGCAGGGCGCGGCCCGCGCGCTTGCGCGGCGTGCGCGCCGCGGCTGCGCTTGCGGCCTGCGCCGCGCCGGTCGTGTTCGGCTTTGCGCTGCCGGCGCTGCTGCTGGGCGTTCTTGCCTTTCACGAAACGCTTTCCCCCCAACGGCTCGCAACCCTGGCCGGGAACAGCTTCAGCATCGCGGCGCTCACGGCGCTGATCGCGGTCGCGGTGGCGCTGCTGATGGCCTACGCCGCGCGCCTGACGCGCAGCCGGTGGGTCGCGGGCGCGAACCGCGTCGCGGGCCTGGGGTACGCCGTGCCCGGCGTGGTGATCGCGGTCGGCGTGCTGGTGCCGCTCGGGCGGCTCGACAACGCGCTCGCCGGCTGGCTCGAGGCGGCGCTGGGCGTGCGCGTCGGCCTGCTGCTGACCGGAACCGTGGCGGCGCTGGTGTACGCCTACCTGGTGCGGCTGCTTGCGGTGGCGCTGCAGACCACCGATGCCGGGCTCGCCAGGATCACGCCCAGCATGGAGGACGCGGCGCGCTCGCTCGGCGCCACGCCCGCGGCGGCGCTCGCGCGCGTGCACGTCCCGCTGCTCGCGCCCAGCCTCGCGACCGCTGCGCTGCTGGTGTTCGTGGATGTGCTGAAAGAGCTGCCGGCGACGCTTGCGCTGCGGCCGTTCAACTTCGACACCCTCGCAGTCGAGGCGTACAACCTGGCGAAGGACGAGCGGCTTGCGGAAGCCGCCCTTCCTTCGCTGGCGATCGTGGCGGCGGGATTGCTCCCGGTGATTTACGTCTCGAGGCGCTACTTCCAGGCGACGCGGTCGTAGACCTTCTGCGAGCTCGGCTGGTTCCTGCCGAGCACCGCGACGTTGATCGGGTCGCGCTTGAACTCGCCCAGCATCTTCAGCGCCGGGTTGTCGACCTTGACGCCCGCAACCACCGGCCACTCGTTGTTGCCGTCGGCGAAGTAGCGCTGCGCGCCGTCGCTCGCCAGGTACTCGAGGAACCTGATCGCCGCCTCGCGGTGCGGCGCGTTTTTCAGCACGCCGGCGCCCGAGATGTTGACGTGCGTCCCCCAGGTGGCCTGGTTCGGGAACACGATGCCGATGCGCTCGCCGACCTGCCGCTCTTCGGGCTTGCCGGAGCGCAGCAGGCGCGCGTAGTAGTACTGGTTGGAGATGGTGAGGTCGCATTGCCCGGCCGCCACCGCTTTCAGCTGGTCGGTGTCGCCGCCCCTGGGGTCCTGCGCGAGATTCGCGCGCACGCCCCTGGCCCAGGCCTCGGCTTTCGCTTCGCCGAGGTGCTCGATCATCGCGCCCAGCAGCGAGAGGTTGTAGATGTTGGTGGAGGAGCGCATGCACACGCGCCCTTTCCACTTCGCATCGGCGAGGTCCTCGTAGTTGCGGATCTCGCCCGGACGCACTTTTCCCTTGTTGTAGGCGATGACGCGCGCGCGCGTCGAGAATCCGTACCATAGCCCGCCCGGCTCGCGCAGGTTCGCCGGGATGCGTGCCTCCAGCAGCGCCGACTTCACCGGCTGGAGCAGCCCCATCTGCTCGGCGCGCCACAGGCGGCCGGCGTCCACGGTGATCAGCACGTCGGCGGGACTGCGCGCGCCTTCATTGCGGATGCGCTCGAGCAGCGGGTCTTCGCCGCCCTCGATGCGGTTGGTCCTGATTCCGGTTTGCCTGGTGAAGTCCGAGTAGAGCGCTTCGTCGGTCTGGTAGTGCCGCGAGGAGTAGAGGTTCAGGACCTTGTCCTGGGCCAGCGCGGAACTGGCGAGCAATGCCGCCGCCGCGAACGCGAATCCTTTGGAAACAAACATATAGTCCTGGAATTGAGAAGTCTCACCAAATGATAGTAACTCTCATTTACGCTGTCAACGAGAATTACTATCAGTTATAACCTTCATAATCGGCCGTAGACGTCCGCAAGGATGACGCGTTGATGGGGAAGGGATGAATCGCGCGAACCTGGTCCGACTGGTGGCGGCTGCGGCCCTGGCATGCGCCGCGGGGGTCACATGGGCGCAGCAAGCCCTTGAGATCATTCCGCTGCGCCACCGGACAGCGGAGCAAGTACTTCCTGCGCTCCAGCCCCTGGTCGAGCCCGGCGGAACCCTGAGCGGCAGCCGCGGCCAGCTATTCCTGCGCGCGAGCCCGGGCAACGTCGCCGAGATCAGGCGGGCGCTGGAGGCGATCGACCGGCCCTCCAAGCGACTGCAGATCTCGGTGCGCCTGGACGATGCGCTCGAGCGCGAGCGCCGCGGCATCGAGGCCTCCGGAACCATCAGCAGCAGCGGGGCGCGCGTCGGCATCAGCGCGCAGGACTCCCGCAGCACCGCCGGCGAGCGCGTCGACCAGCGGGTGCAGGTGCTGGAGGGCGGCCGCGCGATGATCTTTGCCGGTCAATCTCGTCCCTACCAGGACCTGGCGAGCGGTTTTGAAGTCGTGCCGCGGCTGGCGGGCGGACAAGTCATTCTGGAGATCTTTCAGCAGCGCGAGACGCCGGGACCCCATGGCAGCGTGCAAGGCCAGCGCATGGCCACTACCGTTACCGCAAGCCTCGGAGAGTGGGTCGAGATCGGCGGCACCGCGTCGGCTGCGGCGCGCGACGACCGCGGCATCGGATCGGCGAGCCGCGCGCGCGCGGCCGAGTCTCGCCGCGTCTGGGTGAAGGTCGAGGAGCTGCCGAACTGAGCGCCGCGCTGAAGCGCGCATTCGCGGCCGACGGGCCGCTCGCCGCGGCGGTCGGGGGGTTCAAGCTGCGCTCGCAGCAGCTCGAGATGGCGCAGGCGATCCACGAGGCGATCGAGCGCACCGGGGTGCTGGTCGCCGAGGCCGGCACCGGGACCGGGAAGACCTTCGCCTACCTCGTTCCCGCCCTGCTCGCGGGAGGCAAGGTCATCGTTTCCACCGGCACCAAGACGCTGCAGGACCAGCTGTTCGACCGCGATCTGCCGGCGGTGCGCGGCGCGCTCGCCTCGGGCGCGAGCGCCGCGCTGCTCAAGGGCCGCGCCAACTACGTCTGCCTCTACCACCTGCGCCGCGCGGTGGAGGCGGGTGCGCGCACCCGGGAGGAGGCGGGCCAGCTGCGCCGCATCGAGCGCTTCGCCGCGGTGACTGCGACCGGCGACCGCGCCGACCTCGCCGACGTCCCGGAGGACGCGCCGGTCTGGGCGCAGGCCACCTCCACGCGCGACAACTGCCTCGGCCAGGGCTGCCCCGACTACGGCGAGTGCTTCGTGATGCGCGCGCGGCGCAACGCGCTCGCCGCCGACGTGGTGGTGATCAACCACCATCTCTTCTTTGCCGACGTGGTGCTGCGCGACGAGGGGATCGCGGAGCTGCTGCCGGCGTGCAACACGGTGATCCTCGACGAGGCGCACCAGCTGCCCGAGACCGCGCGCCTGTTCTTCGGCGAGAGCGTCTCGAGCGCGCAGCTGGTCGAGCTCTCGCGCGACGCGCGCGCGGAGCTGCGCGCCGCGGGCGGCGCCTCACCCGAGCTCGAGGCGCTCGCCAACCGCCTGGAGAAGGCCGCGCGCGACCTGCGGCTCGCCTGCGGCGAAATCGCGGCGCGCCTGGCCTGGAACCCGGCATTGCTTCTTCCGGGTTTCGGGGAGAGTTTGGGGACTCTGCAGCGCTGTCTCAGGCAACTACAGGAACCCCTGCAAGCCCAAGCCGAGCGCTCCGAAGGCCTGGCCTCGTGCGCCAGCCGCGCCGGCGCGGTCTACGCGACGCTGGCGAGAATGGCCGACGGCGAGCCCGACGGCGGCGTGCGCTGGGTGGAAGTGTTCGCCCACGCGGTGCGCCTGCACATGACGCCGCTCTCCTCGGCCGAGCTGTTCAGCCGCCAGATGGAGGACCACCCGCGCGCGTGGGTGTTCACCTCGGCCACGCTCGCGGTGGGCGAGGACTTCAGCCACTTCACGCGCGAGCTCGGCGTGCCGCAGGCCGCGACGCGGCGCTGGGCGAGCCCGTTCGACTTCGAGCGCCAGGCGCTCCTCTACCTGCCCAAGGGCCTGCCCGCCGACCCGAACAGCACCGCTTACACCGACGCCGTGGTCGATGCCGCGCTGCCGGTGCTCAAAGCGAGCGGCGGGCGCGCGTTTCTGCTGTTCACCACGTTGCGCGCGCTGCGCCGGGCGCACGAGCGGCTGCAAGGCGCGCTGCGCTATCCGCTGCTGGTGCAGGGCACGGGCTCGCGCAGCGAGCTGCTCGCGCGCTTCCGCAAGCTCGGCAACGCGGTGCTGCTCGGGGCGCAGTCGTTCTGGGAAGGCGTCGACGTGCGCGGCGAGGCGCTTTCGGTGGTGGTGATCGACAAGCTGCCGTTCGCGCCGCCCGACGACCCGGTGCTCGCCGCGCGCATCGAGGCGATCCGCGCGCGCGGCGGCAATCCCTTCACCGAGCTGCAGCTGCCGCAGGCGGTGCTGAGCCTCAAGCAGGGCGCGGGCCGCCTGATCCGCGACGAGACCGACCGCGGCGTGCTGATGCTGTGCGACCCGCGGCTCGGTGCGAAAGCCTACGGCCGGCAGATCCTGCGCAGCCTGCCGCCGATGAAGCTCACGCGGAGCCTGCCTGAAGTCGAGGACTTCCTTGCAGTTCGTCCTCGATGTGAATCCGTATGATTTCCTCGAAGCTGGAGTCTGCGCGGAAGCCGAGCGCAGCCGCGCGCCTGGCCGCGAAATTCCTCGGCCAGCCCTCCACGATGCGTTGAATCGCGGGGTCGGGCTCTCGCCGGATGAGCCGCGCGACCTTTTCGCCCGCCACCTTGCGCAGGGCCTCGATCTGCTCGCCCACGGTCGCGGCTACGCCGGGCATGCTGAGATTGCGGCGCGTGCCGAGCTGCGCGGTGTCCAGCCTGGCAGCATGCAGCAGGAAGGCAATGGCCGCGCGCGGCGAAGCGAACCAGTGCCGCACCGACTCCGGCACCGGCAGCACCGCTTCCTGCCCTGCGAGGGGCTCGCGGATGATGCCGGAAAAGAAGCCCGACGCCGCCTTGTTCGGCTTGCCCGGGCGCACGCAGATCGTCGGCAGGCGGATGCCGATGCCGTCGAGGAACCCGCGCCGGGTGTAGTCGGAAAGCAGCAACTCGCAGACCGCTTTCTGCGTGCCGTAGCTGGTGAGCGGCGCGTTCAGGAACTCGTCGCCGATCGCCTCGGGGAAGGGGGCGCCGAACACCGCGATGGAGGAGGTGAACACCACGCGCGGCTTGTAACCGCCTCCCGCGTTCCGGATCGCTTCGAAGAGGCGTCGCGTCCCGTCGAGGTTGACGCGGTATCCCTTCTCGAAATCGGTCTCGGCTTCGCCCGAGACCACGGCGGCGAGGTGGAAGATGAGCCCGGGCCGCGAGGCGACCAGTTTCTCGGCTTCGCCCGGCGCCGAGAGGTCCGACACCGCGCTCGCGCCCTCGAACGACACCACGTCGTGAAGAATGAGCTCGCCGCCCGCTTGCTCGGAAAGCCTGCTGCACAGCTTGCGGCCGATCATGCCGGCCGCGCCAATCACCAGAATCCTCACCAGTCGGGGTCCCACAGGCGCCACCACGGCACGTCCTTCGCCAGCCTCGCGCCCCCGGCCTTCAGGTAGCGGCTGTCGGGAAAGTTGCTGCGCATCACGCGGTCGGCGGAGTCGCGCAGCTCGTCCATGCCGAGCTTGTCGTAGGCGAGCACCAGCACGAACACCGCTTCCTCGATCGCCGGCGAGCGCGGGTAGTGCGCGATCGCGTACTGCGCGCGGTTGGCGGCGGCAAGGAAGGCGCCGCGCTTCATGTAGTAGCGTGCGACGTGCACTTCGTGCGAGGCGAGCGCGTTGACGAGATAGCGCATGCGCGCCGCCGCGTCGGGGGCGTAGCGCGAATCCGGGAAGCGCGTCACCACTTCCTTGAAGGCGTTGAACGACTCGCGCGTCGACTTGGGGTCGCGGTCGCTCATGTCCGGCGTGGTGAGATTCGTGAGCATGCTGTGCTGGTCGTTGAAGTTGACCAGGCCCCTCAGGTACCAGGCGTAGTCGACGCTCGAGTGGTTCGGGTACATCTTGATGAAGCGCTCGATGGCGGCGATCGCGGAGGCGCGCTCGCCGTCCTTGTAGTGCGCGTAGGCGATCTCGAGCTGCGCCTGCTGCGCGAAGCGCCCGTACGGGTAGCGCGCCTCGAGCTTCTCGAGGTAGCGAATCGCGCGCGGCCAGTCCTGGTTGGACATGGCGTCCTTCGCCTCGCCGTAGAGGCGCTGCGCCGACCAGCCGACGGTTTCGTCCTGCGCGTCGAAGCCGGAGCAGGCGCCGAGCACCACGGCCGCGATGACAACCAGTACACTCAATCGCATGAAAAAAAATTATACCGACTGGGATGCCGGCCTGGCCGCGCCGATGGCGGCGAGCGTGCCGGCCGGGCTCGGCGGGCTGCGCCTCGACCAGGCGCTGGCGCGGCTCTTTCCCCAGTATTCGCGCAACCGGCTGCAGGCCTGGCTCAAGTCGGGGCACATAACCATCGACGGCAGGCGCCTTGGCGCCAGCCACGCGGTGTCGGGCGGCGAGCGCGTCGCGCTGCAGCCGCCGCGCGTGCCCGACGCGGCGCTGCCGCAGGCGCAGCGCATGCCGCTCAAGGTGCTGTTCGAGGACGCGGCGCTCATCGTGGTCGACAAGCCGGCCGGGCTGGTGGTGCATCCGGGAGCGGGGCAGCCCGACCGCACGCTGCTCAACGCGCTGCTGGCGCACGCGCCGGCGCTCGCCGCGGTGCCGCGCGCGGGCATCGTGCACCGGCTCGACAAGGACACGAGCGGCCTGCTGGTGGTGGCGAAGACCGTGCCGGCACAGGTCGAGCTGGTGAAGCAGCTCGCCGACCGCCGCATGCGCCGCGTCTACCTCGCGGTGGTGCAGGGCGACCCGCCGGCGAGCGGCGTGATCGATGCGCCGGTCGGGCGCGACGCGCGCGCGCGCACCCGCATGGCGGTGACGCACCGCGGCAAGCCGGCGCGCACCGGCTACCGCGTGCTCGAGCGCTACGGCCGCGCTGCGCTGGTCGAATGCCGCCTCGAGACCGGCCGCACGCACCAGATCCGCGTGCATTTCCAGCACATCCGCCATCCCCTGGTCGGCGACGAGACCTACCGGCGCGGCACGCGCCACGGCATCGCCTTTCCCCGCCAGGCCTTGCATGCCGCGGAACTGGCGTTGCTTCACCCTCACACACATGAGGTTGTTTCCTGGAAATCCCCATTGCCGCGCGACATGAAGCGCCTGCTGGAGAGCCTGCGTGCTGATCCATCCTGACTGGCCGGCGCCGCCGGCGGTGCGCGCGTTTGCGACCACGCGCGGCTTCGGCGACGCCTCCGATGCCGAGACAAGGCGCAAGCTGTCCGCCATCCTTCCGGCCGAGCCTGCCTGGCTGAAACAGGTCCACGGCAGGAAAGTCGTCGAGTCTTCCGGCGCGGGCGAGGCGGATGCCGCGGTCGCGCGCCAGCCCGGAAGCGTGTGCGTCGTGCAGATGGCCGACTGCATGCCGGTGCTGTTCGCGGACGAGGCCGGCACGACGGTGGCGGCGGCGCACGCGGGCTGGCGCGGCCTTGCGGCCGGCGTGCTGGAAGCGACCGTCGACGCGATGGGCGTGCCGCCGCAGAGGCTGCTGGCGTGGCTCGGCCCGGCGATCGGCCCGCGGGTCTACGAGGTGGGCGAGGATGTGCGCCTCGCCTTGTCAAATTATCCCGATGCGTTCATGCCGGCGCGGCCCGGTCACTGGCTGCTCGACCTGTACGCCGTGGCGCGCGACAAGCTCAGGCACCTGAAGCACGTCTCGGGCGGCGGCTTTTGCACCTATTCCGACGCCGAGCGCTTCTTTTCCTATCGTCGCGATCGCACCGGCGCGCGCATGGCGGCTCTGGTGTGGCTCACGTAGAATCGCAGCCCCCATGACGCTCGCGTGGATCCTCGCTGCAAGCGTGGTCGGCGGCACGCTGTCCGCGGGCCTCGCGGCCGCGGCGCTCATGCTGCGCGCCACCTGGGTGCCGATGCTGGTGTCGTTCGCCATCGGCGCGCTGCTCGGCGCCGCGTTCCTCGAGATCATTCCGCACGCGTTCGAGTCGGGTGAAGCCCACCAGGTCGCGTTCGCGATTCTCGGCGGCATCTTCGGCTTCTTCGTGCTGGAGAAGCTCCTGCTGTGGCGCCATTGCCATACGGAAAATTGCGAGGTGCACGACGCGCACGACCACGGGCGCAGCGGCGCGCTGATCGTGATCGGCGACACGGTGCACAACTTCGTCGACGGCGTGCTGATCGCCGCCGCGTTCCTGCAGAGCACCGAGCTCGGCGTGGTCACCGCGGTGGCGATCATCGCCCACGAAATCCCGCAGGAAGTCGGCGACTTCCTGATCCTGCTGCACTCGGGGTATTCGCGCCTGCGCGCGCTCGCGGTGAATCTCCTGTCGTCGGCCGCGACCGTGGCGGGCGGCGTGATCGGCTATTTCGGCCTGCAGCTGGTCTCCGGCCTGGAGGCGCCGCTGCTCGGCGTGGTCGCGGCGAGCATGATCTATGTCGCCGTCGCCGATCTCATCCCCGGCCTGCACAAGCGCCCGGAGCTGCGCGATACGGCCTCGCAGGCGCTCCTGATCGCGCTGGGAATCGGGGCGATCGCGATGCTCCGTGCGGTGCTGCCGCACTAGCTAAAAAGCACTATTCCGTCAGGGACTTAAGAATAATTTGACGGCTGCGGTTGTGCGTCGCAAAATCGCCCGCGATGCAACCCGGGTCCCCAGACGCCCTGCTCGCGGCAATAGCGCAGTCGGGCAATGAAGTGACGCAGGGCTGGATGCGAATTATGGCGAGCGCGCCGTCGGTTGCCGGCGCCGCATTTTCCACCAGCGCCTGGAGGAATTCCGCGCTGCAAACGAGCTACTTCGAGAAGCAGGCGCGGCTCTGGGCAGCGCTCGCCTCCGGCAAGCGCGAAACGCTCGCCGCGCCCGAACCCCGCGACCGGCGCTTCGCCGCGAAGGAATGGCGCGATAACCCGTATTACGACTACTTGAAGCAGTCCTACCTGCTCGCGGCGCGCTACCTCGAGGAGCTGGTGGAGGCCGCGCCGCTCGATGCCCAGGCGAAGAGCCGCGCGCGCTTCGCGGCGCGGCAGTGGATCGACGCCCTGTGCCCGGCGAACTTCCCGGCCACCAACCCCGATGCGTTGCGCGCCGCGGTCGACTCGAGCGGCGAAAGCCTCGCCAAGGGGCTCGCCAACCTGCTCGGCGACGTGCAGAAGCGCCGCATCAGCCAGACCGACGAATCGGCTTTCGCGGTCGGGCGTAACCTCGCGGTAACGCGCGGCGCGGTCGTGTACGAAAACGAGCTCGTCCAGCTGATCCAGTATGCGCCGGAGACACCCGGGGTCGCGCGCCGTCCGCTGGTGATGATCCCGCCTTGCATCAACAAGTACTACATCCTCGACCTGCAGCCCGAGAATTCGTTCGTGGCCCATGCCGTGGCCGCCGGCCACACGGTGTTCATGGTCTCCTGGCGCAACATTTCGGCGGCACAGGGGCACTTCACCTGGGACGACTACCTGGAGCAAGGCGTCTTCACTTCGATGCGGGTGGCAAGGGAAATCGCCAAGAGCGACAAGGTCAACGCGCTCGGTTTCTGCGTCGGCGGCACGCTGCTAGGTGCTGCGCTGGCGGTTCTATCGGCAAAGAAGCAAGATTGGGTTGCAAGCGCGACCTTCCTCACCACGATGCTCGATTTCTCGGATCCCGGGCAGATCGGCGTTTTCGTCGACGAGCCGCGCGTGACGGCACGCGAAGCGGCGATCGGCCGGGGTGGCGTCATGCCGGGCGCGGAGCTCGATTTCGTGTTCTCGAGCCTGCGCGCCAACGATCTGGTATGGCCGTACGTCGTGAACAACTATCTCAAGGGGTCCCGGCCTGCGGCGTTCGATCTCCTGCACTGGAACTCCGACGGCGCGAATCTGGCGGGACCGATGTTTTGCTATTACCTGCGCAACGCCTACCTGGAGAACAAGCTCTGTGTTCCCGGTGCGCTCGCCAATTGCGGCGTGCCGGTGGACTTGCGCAAGGTGGCGATTCCGGTGTTCGTGTTCTCGACGCGCGAGGACCATATCGTGCCGTGGCGCTCCGCCTACCGGACCCTTGGCCATCTCGGAGCCGAGGACAAGACGTTCGTGCTCGGGGCGAGCGGCCACATCGCCGGCGTCGTCAATCCGCCGGCCAGGAAGCGCCGCAGCCATTGGGTCGGGGAGCCGTATCCGGCCGCGCCCGAGGAATGGTTTTCTCGTGCAAGAGAAGTTCCAGGAAGCTGGTGGCCACTCTGGTCGGAGTGGCTCGGCCGCCACGGCGGCGGCAAGCGCAAGGCGCCCGCGAGGCCCGGCAACGCGAAGCACAAGGCGATCGAGCCGGCGCCCGGCCGCTACGTCAAGCAGAGAGTTCATTAGAGGAGGCCGTATGGAAGAGATCTTCATCGTCGGCGCAGCGCGCACCCCGATCGGCAAGTTCGGCGGCACGCTCGCAAGGCACCCGGCCGCGGAGCTCGGCGCGCTGGTGATCCGCAAGGTGCTGGAGCGCGCCCGCGTGGCGCCCGACCAGGTGTCCGAAGTCATCATGGGCCAGGTGCTGGCCGCGGCGGTCGGCCAGAACCCGGCGCGCCAGGCGGCGATCAAGGCCGGCCTGCCCGAGATGATCCCGGCGATGACCATCAACAAGGTGTGCGGCTCGGGCCTCAAGGCGGCAATGCTCGGCGCGCAGGCGATCGCCCACGGCGATTCGGACATCGTGGTGGCCGGCGGGCAGGAGTCGATGAGCCTCGCGCCGCACGCGCTGATGGGCTCGCGCGAGGGCTTCCGCATGGGCGACGCGAAAATGCTCGACACGATGATCGTCGACGGCCTGTGGGACGTCTACAACCAGTACCACATGGGCGTCACCGCCGAGAACGTGGCGAAGGAGTATGCGGTCACGCGCGACGAACAGGACGAGTTCGCGGTGAAGAGCCAGAACAAGACCGAAGCCGCGCAGAAGGCCGGCAGGTTCAAGGACGAGATCATCCCGGTCGAGATCGCCTCGCGCAAAGGGCCGGTGATGTTCGCCGACGACGAGTACCCGCGCCACGGCGCGACGCTCGAGGCGATGAAGGGCCTCAAGCCCGCGTTCGACAAGAACGGCAGCGTGACCGCCGGCAACGCGTCCGGAATCAACGACGGCGCGGCTGCCGTTGTTTTATGTTCTGCAAGAAAACTGAAAGAACTTGGGCTGAAGCCCCTGGCGCGCATCAAGGCGTTCGCCTCCGCCGGCGTCGACCCGAAGTACATGGGTATGGGGCCGGTGCCGGCCTCGAAGCGCACGCTGTCGCGCGCCGGCTGGGAGCCGAAGGACCTGGATCTGCTGGAGATCAACGAGGCGTTCGCGGCGCAAGCCATCGCGGTGAACCGCCAGATGGGCTGGGACACGGCGAAGGTCAACGTGAACGGCGGCGCGATCGCGCTCGGCCATCCGATCGGCGCCTCCGGGTGCCGCATCCTGGTGACGCTGCTGCACGAGATGCAGAAGCGCGACGCAAGGCGCGGCCTTGCGTCGCTGTGCATAGGCGGAGGCATGGGCGTCGCGCTGGCAGTCGAACGATAAAAAAGAGGAACATGCGAAACATGGGAAACCACGCTGAAGTGGCACAACGGCCGGAGGCGTGGCGCGACGAGTCGCTGCCCGCGGCGACGCGCATCGCCTTCGTCTCCGGCGGCATGGGCGGGATCGGCAGCGCGATCTGCCGGCGCCTCGGGCGCGCGGGGCATACGATCGTCGCGGGCTGCCTGCCGGGATACGAGAAAAAGGCCGAATGGCTCGAGCGCATGCGCGCCGAGGGCTGCCGCGTGCACGCCGCCGAGGGCGACGTGTCGGAGTTCGAGTCCTGCGCCGAGATGTTCTACCACGTGCGCTCGGTGGTCGGCCCGATCGACATCCTGGTGAACAACGCCGGCATCACGCGCGACGCGGTGTTCAAGCGCATGACCGAAGCCGACTGGATGGCGGTGATCAACACCAACCTGAACAGCGTATTCAACGTCACGCGCCAGGTGATCGACGGCATGAGCGAGCGCGGCTGGGGCCGCATCATCAACATCTCGTCGGTCAACGCGATCAAGGGCCAGTTCGGCCAGACCAACTACTCCGCCGCCAAGGCGGGCATGGCGGGCTTCGCCAAGGCGCTGGCGCAGGAAGTGGTGCGCAAGGGCGTGACCGTCAACACGGTGTCGCCGGGCTACGTCGAGACCGACCTGGTGATGGCCATCCGCCAGGAGATCCGCGACCAGATCGTGGCGTCGATCCCGATGGGGCGGCTGGCGAGGCCCGCGGAGATCGCGGCGGTGGTCGCGTTCCTGTCGTCGGAAGAGGCGGGCTACATCACCGGCGCCAACATCTCGGTCAACGGCGGAATGCACATGATGTAGACTTTTCTCCGCTCAGGAGGAGGCTATGGCAAAGCAACGCATCGCCGTTGTCACCGGAGGCATGGGAGGCCTCGGCGAGACGATCTCGATCAAGATGGCAGGCGCGGGCTACCGCGTGGTGGTCACTTATTCGCCCGCCAACACCAAGTACAAGTCCTGGCTCGAGGAGATGAAGGGCAAGGGCTACTCGTTCGCCGCGTTCCCGGTGGACGTGGTCGACTACGACGACTGCGCGCGCAAGATCGCGCAGATCCAGGCCGAGTGCGGCCTGGTCGACATCCTGGTGAACAACGCCGGCATCACGCGCGACATGACGTTCAAGAAGATGACGAAGAGCGACTGGGACGCGGTGATGCGCACCAACCTCGATTCGTGCTTCAACATGACCAAGCAGGTGATGGACGGCATGGTCGAGCGCGGCTGGGGCCGCGTCATCAACGTCTCCTCGGTGAACGGCCAGAAGGGCGCCTTCGGCCAGACCAACTACTCGGCGGCCAAGGCGGGCATCCACGGCTTCAGCAAGGCGCTCGCGCTCGAGGTCGCGCGCAAGGGCGTCACGATCAACACCATCTCGCCGGGCTACATCGGCACCAAGATGGTCACGGCGATCCCGAAGGAAATCCTCGACTCGAAAATCCTGCCGCAGATTCCGATCGGGCGGCTCGGCAAGCCCGACGAGGTCGCGGGCCTCATCATCTACCTTTGCTCGGAGGAGGCGGCGTTCGTCACCGGCGCCAACATCTCGATCAACGGCGGCCAGCACATGTATTAAGGAGTAGACTTCGCCCGTGGCGCTCGCAGAGGCAAAGATGGAAAACCAGCTCCGGCTGATCAAGAAATACCCTAACCGGCGGCTGTACGACACCAAGACGTCGAGCTACATCACGCTCGCCGACGTCAAGCAGATGGTCCTGAAGCAGGAGGAGTTCCAGGTGGTCGACGCCAAGAGCGGCGAGGACCTCACGCGCCAGATCCTGCTGCAGATCATCCTCGAGGAGGAGTCGGGCGGCGTGCCGATGTTCTCCTCCGAGCTGCTGTCGCAGCTCATCCGCTTCTACGGCCACGCCATGCAGGGACTGATGGGCACCTACCTGGAGAAGAACATCCGCGCCTTCCAGGACATCCAGAAGGCGCTGCAGGAGCAGTCGCAGAGGATGTACGGCGACAACTCGCGCGCCTCGCAGGAGCTGTGGGCGCAGTTCATGAACCTGCAGGGGCCGGCGATGCAGAGCCTGATGCAGGCCTACATGGAGCAGAGCCAGAAGATGTTCGCGCAGTTCCAGGACCAGATGCAGAACCAGGCGCGCAGCATGTTCACCGGCCTTTCCTTCCCCGGCTTTTCGCAGACCGGCAAGAGCGATCCTGACAAGCCCTAAGGTTGGTTTCGTTTCATTAGGCTGTCCGAAGGCGCTCGTCGATTCCGAGCGCATCCTCACGCAGCTGCGCGCCGAGGGCTATCTCACCTCGCCGAGCTACGCCGGCGCCGACCTCGTCATCGTCAATACCTGCGGCTTCATCGACGCCGCGGTCGAGGAGTCGCTCGGCGCCATCGGCGAGGCGCTCGCCGAGAACGGCAAGGTCGTCGTCACCGGATGCCTGGGGGTAAAACACGACCTGGTAAAAAAAATTCATCCAGCGGTGCTGGCGATTACCGGCCCGCACGACACGCCCGCGGTGATGAAGGCAGTGCACGCGCATCTGCCCAAGCCTCACGACCCTCACACAGACCTGATTCCTCCCCAGGGCATCAAGCTCACGCCCGGGCACTACGCGTATCTCAAGATTGCCGAAGGCTGCAACCACCGCTGCAGCTTCTGCATCATCCCCTCGATGCGCGGCGACCTGGTGTCGCGCCCGATCGGCGAGGTGATGCAGGAAGCCGAGAACCTGGTGAAGGCGGGCGTGAAGGAGCTGCTGGTGATCTCGCAGGACACCAGCGCATACGGCGTCGACGTCAAGTACCGAACCGGCTTCTGGCGCGGCCGCCCGGTGAAGACGCGCATGACTCAACTATGTGAAAATCTCGCCGAGCTCGGCGCCTGGGTCAGGCTGCACTATGTCTACCCGTATCCGCACGTCGACGAAGTGATTCCGCTGATGTCCGGGGGCAGGATCCTTCCCTACTTGGACGTGCCGTTCCAGCACGCCAGCCCGCGCATTCTGAAATTGATGCGCCGCCCGGCAAGCGCCGCGAAGGTCCTGCGGCGGCTGCAAGGATGGCGGCAGACCTGCCCCGACATCACTGTACGCAGCACTTTCATCGTCGGATTTCCGGGAGAGACCGAAGCCGAGTTTTGCGAGCTGCTGTCGTTCCTCGAGGAGGCGCAGCTCGACCGCGTCGGCTGCTTCGCCTACTCGCCGGTCGAAGGCGCCGCGGCGAACGACCTGCCCGGGGCCGTGCCGGAGGAAGTGAAGAATCTCAGGAAAGAGAAGTTCATGCTGACCCAGGCAAGGATCAGCGCGCAGCGATTGAAGCGTAAGGTCGGCAAAACCGTCCGCGTGCTCGTCGACGAGCCGGGCGTCGGCCGCTCGAGCGCCGATGCGCCGGAGATCGACGGCGTGGTGCGTTTTTCCGGAGGCCGGGCGGGAGAATTCAGGGACGTGACGATCGATCGTGCCGACCAGCACGATCTCTACGGGAGACTGCAATGAGTAGATCGGAAAATGCGCGCGAAGTGGTGGTGGTGTCCGGGGTGCGCACCGGAATCGGCGACTACGGCGGCTCGCTCAAGGAGCTGCCCGCCACCAGGCTCGGCGCGATCGCCATCCGGGAGGCGGTGGCGCGCGCGAAGGTCGAGCCGGCGCGCGTCGGCCACGTGGTGATGGGCAGCGTGATCCACGGCGAGGCGAAGGACATGTACCTTTCGCGCGTCGCGGCGATCGAGGCCGGCATCCCGGTCGGCACGCCCTGCCTCACCGTCAACCGGCTGTGCGGCTCGGGACTGCAGGCGATCGTGTCGGCGGTGCAGCACCTGATGCTCGGCGACTGCGACGTCGCGGTCGCCGGCGGCGCCGAGAGCATGAGCCGCGCCGCCTACTTCCTGCCGGCCGGGCGCTGGGGGCAGCGCATGGGCGACGCGACGGTGGTGGATGCGATGACCGGCGCTTTGCACGACCCCTTCGGCCACGGCCACATGGGCGTCACCGCGGAGAACATCGCCGCCAAGTACGGCTTCACGCGCCAGCAGCAAGATGAATTTTCTGTTTCTTCCCACAAGAAGGCTGCCAAGGCGATCGAGGCGGGCTACTTCAAGTCGCAAATCGTGGCGATCGAGCTCAAGACCAGGAAAGGCGTCGAGCAATTCACCGCCGACGAGCACGTGCGCAAGGATGTCAGCGCGGCGGACATGGCCAAGCTGAAGACCGTGTTCAAGAAGGACGGCACCGTCACGGCGGGCAATGCATCCGGCATCAACGACGCCGGCGCCGCAGTGGTGTTGATGGAAGAAAAATCCGCTCGGGCTTCTGGTGTGAAACCCTTGGCGCGTCTTGTGGCCTACGCGCATGCCGGCGTCGAGCCGCAGGTGATGGGCCTCGGGCCGATCCCCGCGGTGAAGAGGGTGTTCGAGAAAGCCGGCCTCAAGCCTTCCGACATGGACGTGGTCGAGTCGAACGAGGCGTTCGCGGCGCAGGCGATGGCGGTGACCAAGGACCTCGGGCTGGATCCCGCGCGGGTGAACCCCAACGGCGGCGCGGTGGCGCTCGGCCATCCGATCGGCGCCACCGGCTGCATCCTCACGGTGAAAGCGCTCTACGAGCTCGAGCGCACGCAGAAGCGCTACGCGCTCGTCACCATGTGCATCGGCGGCGGGCAGGGCATCGCCGCGATCTTCGAGCGCCTGTAGACAGAAACCAGGGACAGACCACGTTTTTCGCTGAGAGCCCGCTTGCGCCAGGCGAAACCCTGCCTCCGCGCCTGCTGGGAACGATTTGCAATTCAAGGCCTTGGCGCGCGGCCGGCAGAGCTCGAGCGCGGTGCCATGCCTGGCCTATCCTCGTCCCATGGAAAGCAGCTTCGAGGCGCTCTGCGCCGAGATCCGCGCGCTTCTCTTGGCACGAAGGCAGCGCCTCGCGGAAGAGATCGGCCGCCATCCGCGCCCGATTACCGCGTGCGACGTGCATTTCAATCGGCTGCTGGAAGAGCGCGCCCTCGTGTCTGCGGAGCTCGACCGCTTCGACGGATTCGTCGCTGCCTCGGCTCTTCTCGCGCCCGAGATCAAGGAGAAGCTTCGGTCCGCGGCGGAAAACGTGGTCTGTCCCTGATTTTCTGACCCCGTCGTAAACTCGCGGCGCATGCGCCGCAAACTGCGTCTCGGACTCGCGCTCGGCTCGGGCAGCGCGCGCGGCTGGGCGCACATCGGCGTGATCCGCGCGCTCGAGGAGCGCGGCATCAAGCCCGACCTGGTCTGCGGCACCTCGATCGGCGCGCTCGTGGGCGCGGCCTACGCCGGCGGCGAGCTCGAGCGCCTCGAGAAGTGGGTCAGCGGGCTTGCCTGGACCACGGTGGTGCGGCTGATGGACATCACCTGGCGCGGCGGGCTGATCCGCGGCAACCGGCTGTTCACGCTGTTCCGCACCATCCTCGCGGACCGCGACATCTCCGAGCTGCCGGTGCCTTACGGCGCGATCGCCACCGAGTTGCACTCCGGGCGCGAGCTTTGGCTGCGCAATGGCAAGGTGCTCGAAGCGGTGCGTGCGTCGTGCGCGATGCCAGGGCTGTTCACGCCCGTCATCCGCGACGGCGTCGTGCTGGTCGATGGCGGGCTGGTGAACCCGGTGCCGGTGTCGATGTGCCGCGCGCTCGGCGCGGAGCTGGTGGTGGCGGTGGACCTGAGCTGGGGCAAGCTCGGACCGTACCGCCGCAGCAAGAAGCGCGAGCCGGAGCCGTCGATCCCCTCGATCTTCAACGTCTTCATGACCTCGCTCGACATCGTGGAGGTGCGCGTGGCGCGCAGCCGGCTCGCCGGCGAGCCGGCCGACGTGCTGATCACCCCTTTGCTGCCCGACTTCGCCACCATGGACTTCCACCGCTCCCAGGAGGCGATCAAGGAAGGGCGCGCCGCGGTGGAACGCATGGGACCGCTGCTGCAGCAGGTTCTCGGCTAGCGAGGCGAGGACTAAACTTCAGGCCGCATGTGCGGGAACAGGATCACGTCGCGGATGCTCGGGCTGCCGGTGAGCAGCATCACCAGCCGGTCGATGCCCAGGCCGCCGCCGGCGCACGGCGGCATGCCGTGCTCGAGCGCGCGGATGTAGTCCGCGTCGTAGTGCATCGCTTCCGGGTCGCCGGCGTCCTTCCGCTTTGCTTGTTCCACGAAGCGCGCCGCCTGGTCCTCCGGGTCGTTCAGCTCGGAGAAGCCGTTCGCGATCTCCTTCGCGTCGATGAACAGCTCGAAGCGGTCGGCGACCCCGGGATCGCCGTCGCGCCGCCGCGACAGCGGCGAGACCTCGGCCGGGAAATCGGTGACGAGCGTGGGCTCGATCAGGTGCTTCTCCGCCACCGCCTCGAACAGCTTCAGCTGCAACGCTCCCCAGCCCAGATGGGGTTGATGTTCGATTTTCAGAGAGTCCAATTTTCTGGATAGCAACTTGCGATCGCGCAGATCACCCTCGATGCCCTGCTTGCGGATCGCCTCGGGGATTGTGACCCGCGTGAAAGGCTTGCCGAGGCCGAGCCGGTTTCCCGGGCAGGCCGCCGCGGCCGCGCGTACCAGCCGCTCGGTGTGGTCCATCATGTAGCGCCAGTCCTCGTAGGCGCAGTACCACTCGAGCATGGTGAACTCGGGGTTGTGCTTGGTCGAGATGCCCTCGTTGCGAAAGTTGCGGTTGATCTCGAACACGCGCTCGACGCCGCCGACCACCAGGCGCTTGAGATACAGCTCGGGCGCGATGCGCAGGTAGAGGTCCAGCTCGAGCGCGTTGTGATGCGTCTTGAACGGCCGCGCCGCGGCGCCGCCGGGGATCGGCTGCATCATCGGCGTCTCGACCTCGACGTAGCCGTCGGCGAGAAGCGTCTCGCGCAGCGCTTGAACCACTCTTGCCCTTTTGAGAAAGATCTCTTTCACCTGCGGATTGACGATGAGATCGACGTAGCGCTGGCGGTAGCGCAGCTCGTGATCGGCGAGGCCGTGGAACTTCTCCGGCAGCGGCCGCAGCGCCTTCACCAGCAGCCGGATCCTGCGCGCCTTGACGGTGAGCTCGCCCTTCATCGTCTTGAACAGCGTGCCCTCGACGCCGAGGATGTCGCCCAGGTCCCAGTGCTTGAACTGCTCGTAGTTTTCCACTTCGCTTGACACATAAATCTGGATCCGGCCCGAGCCGTCCTGCAGCGTGGCGAAGCTCGCCTTGCCCATCACGCGCTTCAGCACCATGCGGCCGGCGACGCTGGCCGCGCCCTGCCCTTTTTCCAGCTCGTCTTTGCTTTTCTCCGCAAACTTTTTTAACAGGTCCGAAGCCAGGTCCTTGCGGCGGAAATCGTTCGGGAAGGCGGCGCCCGCGGCGCGCAGCGCCTTGAGCTTCTCCCGGCGCTCGTCGACCAGCTTGTTTTCTTCTTCCATCTATTAGACCCCCTGCTTCAGGCTGGCGGTGATGAAGTCGTCGAGGTCGCCGTCGAGCACCGGCTGCGTGGCGCCCTTCTCGACGCCGGTGCGCAGGTCCTTGATGCGCGACTGGTCGAGGACGTACGAGCGGATCTGATGCCCCCAGCCGATGTCGGTCTTGGAATCCTCGAGCTTCTGCTTCTCGGCCTGGCGCTTGCGCAGCTCGAGCTCGTAGAGCTTCGCCTTGAGCATCGCCATCGCCTCGGCGCGGTTGCGGTGCTGCGAGCGGTCGCTCTGGCATTGCACCACCGTGTTGCTCGGCAGGTGCGTGAGGCGCACCGCGCTGTCGGTGCGGTTGACGTGCTGGCCGCCGGCGCCCGAGGCGCGGTAGGTGTCGACGCGCAGGTCGGCGGGGTTGATGTCGATCTCGATCGACTCGTCCACCTCGGGGTAGACGAACACGCTGGCGAAGGAAGTGTGGCGCCGCGCGTTGGAGTCGAACGGGCTCTTGCGCACCAGCCGGTGCACGCCGGTCTCGGTGCGCAGCGTGCCGTAGGCGTAGTCGCCGTTCACCTTGAGGGTCGCGCTCTTGATGCCCGCGACCTCGCCCGGGGTGCGCTCCAGCACTTGCGCGCTGAAGCCCCTGCGGTCGCAGTACTTGAGGTACATGCGCTCGAGCATCGCGGCCCAGTCCTGCGCCTCGGTGCCGCCCGAGCCCGCCTGGATGTCGACGAAGCAGCCGTTCGGGTCGAGCGGGTTGGAGAACATGCGGCGGAACTCCAGGGCCGCCACGTCCTTCTCGAGCCGCGCGGCTTCCGCGCCGATTTCCTCCAGGGTGGCGTGGTCGGAGTCCGTCCGGGCGAGCTGGAAAAGCTCGGCGGCGTCGGTCAGACCGCCGGCGACCCGGTTCAGGGTGCCGACAATGGTTTCGAGCTGCTTCTTCTCCTTGCCGAGGTTCTGCGCCCGTTCCTGGTTTTCCCAGAGCTTCGGGTCTTCGAGCTCGCGGTTCAGCGCCGCGAGCCGCTGCACCTTCGCATCGAAGTCAAAGATACCTCCGCAGCTCGGCCGACCGCGACTGCAGGTCGGCGAGGCTGGAGGCGATCTGATTGATGCGCTCGGGTTCCATCGGGCTATTTTACGGGTTTCGGCGTGTACTCCTCGGCGATCTTGTCGTCGAAGAACGACGTCGGGTTAGGCGCCGCCATGAAGCGGCGGAACACCTCGGGATAGACGCCGACGTATTGCAACACCTGGCCGTTCGACATCTCGACCTCCATCGTGCGCGTCTTCTCGTCGTAGCCGACCGAGCGCAGCTTCGAGGAATTGACGCGCTTGCGCTCCATCAGGCCTTCGCGACCTTGATGGAATCGCCGGACTTCATCCCCCGAGGGTCGCGCTCCACGGCCACTTCGTGCCGCCTTTGTCGACGATACCCTCGATCTGCCTGCCCTTCACCTGGCCGCTGAATTCGCCTCTCTGGCCCGCCAGCTTGAAGCTCAGGCGGTCGCCGCGCAGCTTCACCTCTTCGAGCGGAATCTCCTTGCCGTTCAGGCGCACCGAGCCCCTGACGCGCGTCAGCTGCTGCGTGAGCGACAGCGTGGCGGGCTGACGGCTCACCGCGGGCGGCATTTGCGCGCTCCAGCGGCCGGCGACCTTCGCCGGCACCACGTACATCCAGATGATGGTGGTGGTGACGCCGCTGATCTGCACCTTGTCCTCGAGGTCCATCTGCACGTACTTCTCCGGCTCCCATCCGGTGAGCGGGTAGTCGTGCGACACGATGCGCGTGCCGGGCCTGAGCTCGGCGAGGAACTTGTCCTTGAGCAGGTTCACCGTGTCCGGCAGCAGGTACATCGTGATCACGGTCGCCTGCGACAGGTCGGTCTTGAACAGGTCCTGCTTCAGGAACCTGACGCGGTCGGCGAGCCCCTCGTTCTTCGCCGCCTCGTTGGACTTCTTCACCAGCTCGTCCTTGATCTCGACGCCGAAGCCGCGCGCGCCGAACACCTTCGCGGCGGTGAGCACGATGCGCCCGTCGCCCGAGCCGAGGTCGATAACGAAGTCCCCGGACCCCACGTCGGCGTAGCGCAGCATGTCCGACACCACGCTCTGCGGCGAAGGGACATAGGGGCCCGCATCCTTGACGGGCTCGAGGTCCTGGGCCTGGGCAGCCGAGAGGCCGAGGAGGAGAGAAAGGGCGAGTACCTTCATTCGTAGTGCTCCACGTTGAGCTGGATGTTCCTGAGGCCGTTGAACTCGTTGACGCTCAGCCGGTACGCCGCACGCACCTGGGCGGGGAGCGGATCGAGCGCGCCGAAGCGCATCGCCTCGATGCGGCGGCCGCCTTTCACCAGCCACAGCTTGAGATGCCGCTCGCCGACGACGCGCTGGTTTTCGACGGCGAATGTATCGCAGAACACCGGCTGCGGAAAGCCCTGGCCCCAGATGCCGGCCTCGAGCAGCCGCGCCACCTCCAGCGAGAAATGCATCGCGTCGAGCGCGCCGTCGGTCTCGACCACGCGCAGGCGCGCGGCTGCCGGCAGCAGCTCGTCGACCGCGCGCTCGAACTCGCCGGCGAAGCGCGCGTAGTCCTGCTCGCCGATGGACAGGCCCGCCGCCTGCGCGTGCCCGCCGAAGCGCCGGATCAGCCCGGGCGCGCGCTTCGACACCAGGTCGAGCGTGTCGCGCAGGTGCAGGCCCGGGATCGAGCGCCCCGAGCCGCGCAGCACCGGCACGCCGCCTCCGGCGGCCGCTTCTTCCGCCTTGGCGAAGCAGATCACCGGCCGGTGCAGCCGGTCCTTCAGGCGCGAGGCGACGATGCCGACCACCCCCTGGTGCCAGTCGGGGTTGAAAAAAGTGCAGTGATCGGAGGAGGGAAGCTTTTCCACCGCCTGCAATGCCTGCTGCAGCATCGCCGCTTCGATGCTGCGCCGCTCGCGGTTGAGGCGGTCGAGCTGCTGCGCGCAGTTCGCCGCGCGCGCTTCGTCGTCGGTGATCAGGCATTCGATGCCGAGGCTCATGTCGGCGAGCCGGCCGGCGGCGTTGAGGCGCGGGCCGGCGACGAAGCCCAGGTCGAAGCTCGACGCCTCGGCGAGCGTCCTGCCGGCCGCGCGCAGCAGCGCCGCGATTCCCGGCGCGCCGCGCCCGGCGCGCAGGCGCTTCAGGCCCTGCGCGACGAGATTGCGGTTGTTCGCGTCGAGCGGCACCACGTCGGCGATGGTGCCGAGCGCCACCAGGTCGGTAAGCGCTGCAAGATTGGGTTCTGGTTTTTGTTTGAAGAATCCGCGTTGCCGCAATTCCGCTCTAAGGGCGAGAACCACATAAAACATGACCCCAACGCCGGCGAGCGCCTTGGAGGGGAACGGGCAGCCCGGCTGGTTCGGGTTGACGATGCACGCCGCGGGCGGCAGCTCGGGCCCGGGCAGATGATGATCGGTGATCAGAGTGGCGATGCCGAGCTCGCGCGCCCGCGCGACGCCCTCGACGCTCGCGATGCCGTTGTCCACGGTGATGAGGAGGTCGGGCTTTCCGCGGTTATCACGGCGGGCGGCGAGCTCGACCAGCTCGGGCGAAAGCCCGTAGCCGAGCTTGAAGCGGTCGGGCACCAGGTAGTCGACGTTCGCCCCGAGCGCGCGCAGCGCGCGCATGCCGACCGCGCACGCGGTCGCGCCGTCGGCGTCGTAGTCCGCGACGATCAGAAGGCGTTTTCCCAGGGAAATGCTGTCGGCCAGGAGCGCGGCTGCGGTATCGATGCCTTTCAGGAGCGTGGGAGCGAGCAGGCCGTCGAGGCTGTAGTTGAGCTCGGCCGCCGAGCGGATGCTGCGCCCGGCGTAGACCCGCGCGAGCACCGGGTGCATGCCGGCGTCGAGCAGCGCGCGGCGGTCCGATTCGACGTAAGCCCGCTCGACGATCTTCATGCGTAGTGCTCGATCGGCCTGGCCAGCCGCCAGATGCGGCGCAGGTCGCCGCGGACCGTCTCGAAGGACACCGCCTGCGCGGCGTTGGGCACGTGCAGCGTGACCATGCCGATGCGCCCGGCGCGCAGGGCGCCGACCAGGGGGGCAAACCAGTCCCTCTCCAGCGCGGCGAAGCACTCGTGGTATTTGTCGGCCTCCAGGAGGAGCGCGGGCGTGCGCAAGGCGTCGAGCACCACGAGGTGCCTGCCGTCTTCCGGCGCGCTCTGCAGCCACTGCGCCGCGCCGGGAGGCAGGCTGCGGTAGCGCGTGCGCGCGAGCATGGCAAGCCCCATGACCAGCGGTTCGTCCGCGAGCACGCTGCTCCAGCGCGAGGTCGCCTTGCCCGCGCGGCCCGCGCCCCAGAGCCAGAGGCTGTTGATCGTGGGCTCGCCGCGGTCTTCGCGCGCCGCGTTTGCCGGGTGCGCGTGCAGCAGCATCTGGATCTCCGCAAGCTCCAGGTCGCGCCCGCGGGAAAGCGGGAGTTGCCGCCCGGCGACCTGCAGCGCCGGGACGTCATCGAGCTCGAGGCTCCTGTCGAAGAGCCGCGCCGTCCAGCGCCCGGGATCCAGCGCGAGGACCTGCATCACCCCCGCGAAATGGCTGTTCAACGAGGCGCAGAACGCGTCGGCCTCCGCCCGGGAAACCGCCAGCGCTTCCGCGGGGACGACCACGAGGTGATCGCGCATCAGCCGCAGGTGCACCGGGTCGGCGCGCAGCCACGAGTCGTTTCCCGGATCCCGGTTGGCGGCGATGAGGCTCAGCGCGCCGGCGGGGAGCGCTTTTTCCTCCAGCGAGAAGGCATCGTGCAGCCAGCGCTCGAACAGCTTCGGTTTCGGCCCTTCCACCCTGCGCCGGCCGCGCGCGAGAAGCCGCTCGAGCGCGGGGTACCGGCCTTGCGCGCCGGCGGCGAACAGATCGGGCACGACGAGCTCGCAGTGCATCAGAGGGCGACCATGCGCAGAAGCGGGAGTACCATTCGTTGAACCCTGCTGTTGAACCCTGTTATCGGGAACCTAGTCTAAGACCGTATGCGGCCCATCGTCATCCTTGCTCTCGCGCTCGCCGCCTGCACGCCGCTGCGGTGGGCGAAGCAGGACGCCGCGGCCGAGCAGATCGGCCGCGACGAGCAGGAGTGCCGGCAGATCGCCTGGCAGAAAGCGAGCACCAGCCGCGGCTCGTACTACCGGCCGGTGGATCCGGTCTTTGCCGCCGATTCGACGGGACGCGGCTCCTTCATCTGGCCGAGCGGCTCGGTCGTCGACCCGTTCGGCTACCAGCTGCTCGAGGAAGACCGGCTCGCGCAGTTCTGCATGGAGTCGAAGGGCTACAGCCTGGTGCCGGCGCCTAAGCAGTAACAATCCAGCCTTCGGCCGGGTCGACGCCGGCCGGCAGCCCGTAGTTCGATTTGCGCCGCCGCCACGCCCACGCGCCCTGCGCCGCGCAGATCGCGGCGTCGAGCATGTCGCCGGAGCCGTCGTCGAGAAGCAGCCGTTCGAGTTTCTTGTGCATTTCCAGCCTGATTGCCAGCGGCCGTCCGGCCCTGAGCGCCTGCAGGATTTTTCCGCGCGCCGCCTTGCGTGCCGCCGTCTGCTCGCGCCGCGCGTCGCTCTTGTAGGAGTCGCGGATGCCGAGCTGCCCGCGCGCGAGCAGCCCCGGATAGGCCTCCAGAACCACTCTTGAGGAAGTTCGGTTGAGCAAGCCCGGGATGTGCACGTCGGCCGTGGCGAGCCGCGGCGCGCCTTCGTGGAACATCAGCGCCACCGGCGGATTGACGAGCTTCATCGGGCTCGACGAGCCCGCGGGAAGATCGGTGGCGCGGTGCGCATACTTGCGGCCGATGGGCCGCGACGCCCTGTATCTGTCGAGGCTTGCGCGGAAGGCGAGCCGGTCCATGCGCGCGCAATGCGCAACGAGGCCCGGCCAGTCGGACGGCCAGCCGAGGTCGCGCAGGAGCTCGCGCGGCAGGCTGAACGGGAAGTCGAAGCCCCCGAGCCACGGCCCCGGCCGCGCGAGGAAGGCTTCGAAGGCGGAGAACGTCTCTAGGCGTTCAAGCGCCTCGATCTCCAGGACGCTCCCCTTCACTCGCCCCGATGCCACCGTGATCGGCTTCGCCTTGCGCGGGGCGCAGGTGAAGTCGACGCCGTAGATCCTCATCCGAGTTGTTGACGCAGCGCCTCCAGCGCGCCCGATCGGTGGCCACGCCGCCACACCAGCATGGTCCGGGCATTGGCGATCTTCGCCGGCAGGGGGTGCACCGCCAGTTGCGCTTCCATGCCGGTCGCGCGCAGCACCGACTTCGGCACCACCGCAATGCCGCTGCCGGCGGCGGTGCACGCGACGATGGCGTGATAGGAGCCGTACTCCATGACGCGCTCGGCAACCACGCTCGAGCGCCCAAGCCAGGCCTCGAGCCGGCGGCGATACGAGCAGCCGGTGGCAAAGGCGAGCACGGTGCGCTGCGCCAGCTCCTTCGGCGCGCTGACGCGCGGGTGGGCTTTCGGCGTGATCAGCACGAGTTCCTCGGTGAAGGCGTGCTCGGTCTCCAGGTTCTTCGCGGAAAACGGCTCGGCGACGAATGCGGCTTCCAGCTCCCCGCGCAGCACCTTGTCGACCAGCGCGCCGGTGGTGCCGGTGGCGAGCTCGATCCGCACCGCGGGATTGGCGCGGTGATAGCGCGCGAGGATCGCCGGCAGTCGCGTCGCCGCGGTGCTCTCGAGCGCGCCGATCTTCAGCGCGCCGTGCAGCGCGTGCCCCTTGAGCGCCGCCTGCGCCTCCGCGGAAAGCTGCAGCAGCCGCTCGGTATAGCCGAGCAGCACCTTGCCTTCCGGCGACAGCACCAGCCTGCGCCCCTGCCGGTTGAACAGGCGCGTGCCGAGGCGCTGCTCGAGCCGCTTGACGCGCGTCGTCACGTTGGACTGCACGCGGTGCAGCGCGGTCGCGGCGCGGATGATGCCGCCCTGCTCGGCGACCGCCTTGAAGATCCTCAGCTCGACCAGGTCCATAGTTCACAAATAGAGAATTGATGGTTCTCTATTATTCACTTTCAAGAAACGCGGCGTCAATTTACACTAGGCGGCACGTTTATGGCCGACCTGCGACGCCTGCTGGGCACCGAGCTGCCGATCATCCAGGCGCCGATGGCCGGCGTGCAGGGCAGCGCGCTGGCGATCGCGGTTTCCAACGCCGGCGGCCTTGGCTCGCTGCCTTGCGCCATGCTGACGCTGGAAGCGATGCGCACCGAGCTGACGGTCATCCGCCGCCTGACCGGCAAGCCCTTCAACGTCAATTTTTTCTGCCATACGCCGCCGCCGCCGAGCGCGGAGCGCGAAGCGGCCTGGCGCGCCGCGCTCGCGCCTTACTACCGGGAGCACGGCATCGACGCTGGCGCCATACAGCCGGGCCCGGGGCGCGCGCCCTTCAGCGCCGAGGCTGCCGAGATCCTCGCCGGGTTCAAACCGGCGGTGGTGAGCTTCCATTTCGGCCTGCCCTCGGCCGATCTGCTCGCCCAAGTGAAGACTTGGGGCGCGAAGGTGCTGTCCTCGGCGACCACGGTCGAGGAAGCCCTGTGGCTCGAAGCGCACGGGGTGGACGCGGTCATCGCGCAGGGCGCCGAGGCCGGCGGGCATCGCGGGATCTTCCTCGGTGAGGACCTGAGCACCCAGCCGGGCACCTTCGCGCTGCTGCCGCAGGTCGTGCGCGCGGTGAAGCTGCCGGTCATCGCCGCCGGCGGCATCGCCGACGCGAAAGGCGTGGCGGCCGCGATGGCGCTCGGCGCGGCCGGCGTGCAGGTCGGCACGGCCTACCTGCTGTGCCCCGAGGCGACGACCAGCGCGGTGCATCGCGCCGCGCTCAAGAGCGACGCGGCGCGCCACACGGCGCTCACCAACGTCTTCACCGGCCGGCCCGCGCGCGGCATCGTCAACCGCCTGATGAAGGAGCTCGGGCCGATCAGCAGCGCTGCGCCCGCCTTCCCGCTTGCCGGGTCCGCGATCGCGCCGTTGCGCGCCAAGGCCGAAAGCCGCGGCTTGGGCGATTTCTCCCCGCTGTGGTGCGGCCAGAATGCGAGCGGCTGCAGGGAAATCCCCGCCGCCGAGCTCACCCAAGCGCTCGCAGCCGGCGTCCAGGGTTCGATCTCGTTCTAGCGCGCGATCGCGTCGTAGCCGCCGCCGGCGAAGGCGATCAGGCAGAAGCCGTTGCCGAAGGGGTCCGCGAGCAGCGCGAGCTCGCCGTAGGCATGCTGTGTGACGTCGCGCTCTAGCGTCGCGCCCGCGGCAAGCGCCCGGGCGAGTGCCTTGCGGATATCGGTCACGACGAAATCGAGGTGCACCGGGGTCCAGTGCCTTGCGTAGTCGCGCTGCTGCGCGCTTTTCGGAGAGGCCGGCGTGCCGGCGGCCTTGGGAAGCAGGTAGATCGGCGCGGCGGCGCCCACGAGCTCGGTCCAGCCGTCGAAGCGCCGCCCGACGCGCAGCCCGAGCCCGTCGCAGTAGAAGCGCGTCGCCTTCTCCAGGTCGTCGACGTCGATGTTGACGAGCAGGCTCACCGGGAAACGACCACCGGCGAGGCGCCGCGGATCGTCTGCATCACGACGCAGTAGCGCTCGGTAAGCTCGATCAGCTTCTTCAGCTGCTCTTCGGAGGCGTCGGCTTCGAGGTCGAACTTCAGGCGGATTTCGCGGAAGCCGACCGGCGCATCCTTCGCGACGCCGAGCGTGCCGCGGAAGTCGAGATCGCCTTCGGCGGTCACCCGCGCATCTTTCAAGGGGATTTGAAGAGCAGTTGAAACTGCCTTGAGCGTGACGCCGGCGCAGGCCACCAGAGCCTCGAGCAGCATGTCGCCGGAACACGCCTGCATGCCGCTGCCGCCGGTGGCCGGGTGCAGCCCGGCCTCGACCAGGGCTTTCCCGGTATCGACGCGGCAGGCGATTCCTTCGCCGATACGGCCCTGCGCGCGCAGGGTGATCACGGCTGCGGCCGGGTCCTTCCTGTAGCGTTCCTTGATCGGCGCCTGTAGCGCCTTGAGTTGCTCGGCATTCATAGGGTCTTCAGTTCAGCAGCGTGCAGATTGTGGATGCGGCCGAAGCCGGCGACGAAGCGCGCGTCGCGCGGGGTGATCCTCCAGAAGGAGAAGTCCGCCAGCTCGAAATTCACCGCCTGCTCGGGAAATCGCTCCAGCCATCGGGTTTTCAATTCATCGTTCTTTTCCTTAAGTTGTGAGGCTTCGCCTCGCACAGTTACCCGCATCAGGGTGAACGGATCGGTGCGGCGGTCGTCGGTCTCGGCGACCGAGAGCGCGACGCGCGCGTCCTGCAGCATGTCCTGGGTGTGCCAGGCGAGGCGGCTGACATGGACGTAGAAGGCGGAGAAGTCACGCTCCGGCAGGTAGAGGGTCATCGACGCCATCGGCGCGCCGCCGCGCAGCGTGGCGAGGTGCGCGGTGCGCTCCCCCAGCAGCAGCTTTTTCAGAAGGGCGGAAGTCTCGGCGTCCACTCGCTCGATTGTAGTATTCTCGCCCGCTCATGCGATACGAGCTGCTGGTCGGCCTGCGCTACACGCGCGCCAGGCGGCGCAACCGTTTCATCGGCATCAACTCCGCGGTCTCCATGATCGGCATCGCGGTCGGCGTGTGGGCGCTGATCGTGGTGCTGTCGGTGATGAACGGCTTCCAGAAGGAAGTCAGAACGCGCATCCTCGGCGTAGTGTCGCACCTCCAGATCCTCGCCGACGACAACCGGCTCGAGAACTGGAAGGAAGTCGCGGCCGCGGCGGCGCAGCACCCGCGCGTGCTCGGCACCGCGCCGTTCGTGCAGGCGCAGGCGATGCTCTCCAACGGCCAGGCGGTGCGCGGCGCGGCGGTGCGCGGCATCCTGCCGGCCGAGGAGGAGAAGGTCGCCGACCTCGCGCGCCACATGCGCGCCGGCTCTCTCGATGCGCTGCGCCCCGGCGAGTTCGGCGTGGTGCTCGGCGCCGACCTCGCGCGCATGCTCGGCGTGCTGCGCGGCGACAAGCTCGCGCTGGTGGCGCCGCAGGGCACCGTGACGCCGGCGGGGGTGATCCCGCGCCTCAAGCAGTTCACCGTCGTCGGCGTGTTCGAAGCCGGCATCGTCGACGCCGATTCGGGCCTCGCGCTGATCCACCTGCAGGACGCGCAGACGCTCTACCAGATGGGCGCAGCGGTGAGCGGCGTGCGCCTGAAGCTCGACGACCTGTTCGCCGCGCGTGCGGTGGCGCGCGAGCTGCTGGCGAAGCTGCCGCGCGACGTGTTCGCCTCGGACTGGACGCGCAGCCACGCCAACTTCTTCCGCGCGGTCGAGATCGAGAAACGCATGATGTTCATCATCCTCGCGCTCATCGTCCTGGTCGCGTCGATCAACATCATCTCGACGCTGGTGGTCGCGGTCACCGACAAGCAGGCCGACATCGCCATCCTGCGCACGCTCGGCGCCGCGCCCGGCTCGGTGCTGCAGATCTTCGTGGTGCAGGGCATGGTGATCGGCGTGGTCGGCACGCTGGTCGGCGTCCTTGCCGGCATCGTCACCGCGCTCAACATCGACGTCATCGTGCCGGCGATCGAGAGCGCCTTCAACGTCAAGTTCCTGTCGAAGGACGTCTACCTCATCCCCGACCTGCCCTCGGACCTGCAGGCGAACGATGTGATCTCGATCGCGCTCATGGCGCTCGGGCTTTCCTTCCTCGCCACCATCTACCCGAGCTGGCGTGCGGCGCGGGTCAATCCAGCCGAAGCGCTCAGATATGAGTGAGGTCGTCGTCTCCTGCCGGGACCTGAAGAAGACCTACCAGGGGCCGGCGCCGGTGCCGGTGCTGCACGGAGTGAACTTCGAAGTGCGCACCGGCGAGCGCGTCGCCATCGTCGGCCGCTCGGGCTCGGGAAAGTCGACCCTGCTGCACGTGCTCGGCGGGCTGGACGCGCCGACCTCGGGAACGGTGCTGGTCCAGGGCAAGCCGTTCAGCACCATGAGCGAGGCCGAGCGCGGAGCTGTGCGCAACGCCACGCTCGGCTTCATCTACCAGTTCCATCACCTGCTGCACGAGTTCACCGCGGTCGAGAACGTGGCGATGCCGCTGTGGATCCGCCGTACTGAAAAAGCGGTCGCTTTTCAGAAAGCAAGGAAAATTCTCGAGGAGATCGGCCTGGGCGCGCGCCTCGAGCACCAGCCGGGCGAGCTCTCGGGCGGCGAGCGCCAGCGCTGCGCCTTCGCGCGCGCCCTGGTCACCGAGCCCGCGTGCGTGCTGGCGGACGAGCCGACCGGCAACCTCGACTCGCACACCGCCGACGAGGTGTTCGAGGCGATGGTGCGGCTGTCCGCCTCGCACGGCACGGCGTTCGTCATCGTCACCCACGACACCGACCTCGCCGCGCGCGCCGAGCGCGTCTACGAGCTGCGCGACGGCGTGCTGCACTCCTCGATCCTCAAGACCTGAGCCGCCACCACCTGCTGGTAGAACGTGGCGTCGTTCAAGGCGCGCCACAGCAGGAAGCCGTTGCTCGAACGGCGCACCACGTAGCGCAGGAGCAGGGCAGCGAGAAAGATGGCGATTCCCGCGATCGCGTAGCCGACCAGCGCGAGCGCGACACCCAGGCCGAGGACCGGAAGCAGGACCAAGGCCAGCAGCGCGCGGCCGGCGACGAAGCGCGCCGCGACGTCGCGATCGATGCTCACGCGGATGCTGCGCGCCTGGTACGCGGCGACGAATTCCTGGTGGGTCACGGTTGCGCGCGGCGGCGTTTCGCGCGTGCGCGCCAGGCCGCGATTACCCAGGCGCGCCACGCGAGCTGCACCGCGACGTAGCCGAGCGCCGCGAGCGTGCACGCCAGCGCCACCAGGCCGACGGCGAGCGGCTTACCGAGTACGAGCAGTAGTTCGCCGACGCTGGTCCAGCCCATCTCGAACGATGCGGGGAACGCCGCGTGCTCGCCCGGCAGGAGCAGGCGTCCATACGCATAGGCGAGGACATACAGCGGCACGATGGTGAACGGGTTGGTGTAGAGCGTGACGATGACGGCCACCGGGAGGTTCTTCTTCAGCGGCACGGCGAGGAGCAGCGCGGTGAGCACCTGCAGCGGCCCCGGCACCAGGCCGGAAAACAGCCCGATCGCCACCGCGCCCGACACCGAGCGGCGGTTGAGGTGCCAGAGGTTCGGGTGCCGGGCCCAGGCGCCGAACGCCGTTACCACGCGGCTGGAGCGCAGCGCTTCCGGGTCGGGTAGGTATTTGCGGAAATACTTGCGTGGCACGGTAAGCCCGGAGAACGCGGGCGCGTTGATTGTAGATGACCCTCGCCGCGCTCGCGTTCGCCCTCGGCGCGGCAACGTTGCAGCTGCAGGCCGGGCTGCCGGCATGGCCCTGGTTTCTGCTGTTTCCGCTTTGCTGTGCAGCGATCTATTTCAAGCCCGGGTTCGCCCCGGTGTTCACGTTCATCATCGGTTTTCTGTGGGCCGCGGCCATGGCGCACGTGCGCATGGCGGACTGGCTCGCGCTCGAGCTGGAGGGCCGCGACCTCGACGTCATCGGCGTGGTTTCCAGCCTGCCGGCGGTGAGCGAGCGGGCGGTACGGTTCGAGCTCGAAGTCGAATCGGCCGAGCACCGCTTGCCCCGCAAGGTGCTGCTTGCATGGTATCGAACCCCGTGGGCCGAAGAGGGTCCCGCGCTGCTGAAGGAATCGGTCCATCCGGGCGAGCGCTGGCTGTTCACGGTGCGGCTGCGCCGGCCGCACGGCCACGTCAATCCCCACGGCTTCGACTACGAAGCCTGGCTGCTCGAGCGCGGCGTCGGCGCTACCGGGTATGTCAGGCAACGCGGCACGCAGCGAAAGCTCGGGTCCAGAAACGGTCTCTTTGATCGGGTCGAAAGAACCCGGGAAGCGGTACGCGACCGGTTCGCGGCCGAGCTCGGCGCCACGCCGGCGGCGGGGATCCTGGCGGCGCTCGCGGTCGGCGACCAGCGCGCGATCTCGGCCGAGGAGTGGCGCCTGTTCAACCGCACCGGGGTTACGCACCTGATGAGCATCTCGGGGCTGCACGTCACGCTCGTGTCGGGGCTCGCCGCGTGGCTGGCGGCGTTCGGCTGGCGGCGCGTGCCCGGGGCGGCGCTGCGCCTGCCGGCGCGAAAGGCGGCCGCCGTCGCGGCGATCACGGCGGCGCTCGGCTACACGCTGCTCGCCGGCTTCGCGGTGCCGGCGCAGCGCACCTTCTGGATGGTGAGCGTGGTGGCGGCTGCGCTCTGGTGCGGGCGCATCGCGTCGCCCTCGCGCACGCTCGCCCTCGCGCTCGCCGTGGTGGTCGCCGCCGATCCGTGGGCGCCGCTCGCGCCGGGATTGTGGTTGAGCTTCGGCGCGGTCGCGCTCATCTTCTACGTTGCCTCGAAACAATCCTGGATCGTGCAGTGGGGCCGGATGCAGTGGGCGATCACCATCGGCCTCGCGCCGGCGGCGCTGCTTCTCTTCGGCCAGGTATCGGTCGCGGGGCCGCTCGCCAATGCGGTGGCGATCCCGGTGGTCTCGGTGGTGGTGACGCCGCTTGTGTTGATCGCGGTTGTTCTTCCGATCGAAGCAATTCTTCAGATCGCCGCATGGCTGGTCGAATGGCTGCTCCGGTTCCTCGAATGGTGCGCGGCGCTTCCGGGCGCCCTGTGGCAGCAGCACGTGCCGTCCTTCTTCGCCGCGCTGCTCGCGCTCGGCGGAGCGGCCTGGATCCTCGCGCCGCGCGGCGTGCCCTGGCGAATGAGCGGGCTGGCGCTGATGGCGCCCGCGTTCGCCCTGCCGCCGCCTGCGCCCGCGGCGGGCGAGGCCTGGATCACCGCGCTCGACGTCGGCCAGGGGCTCGCCGTGGTCGTGCGCACGGCAAGCCGCTCGCTTCTGTACGACGCCGGGCCGGCCTACGGTGCCGAGGCCGACAGCGGCGGCCGCATCGTCGTGCCGCTGCTGCGCGGCGCGGGCATCAGCGAGCTCGATCTCGTCGTGCTGAGCCACGAGGACGCCGACCATCTCGGCGGCGCGCTCACCGTGCTCGAGACCTTCGCGGTCCACTCCCTCGCGTCGTCGCTGCCGCGCGCGCATGCGCTGCAGGCGCTCGCAGCGGCGCCGGGCCGCTGCGCGGCGGGAATGCGCTGGGACTGGGACGGCGTGCGCTTCGAGTTCCTGCACCCGCCGCCGGGCTGGGAAAGCGCGCGCCGCAACAACCAGAGCTGCGTGCTGCGCATCGAGGCGGGTGGCGCCTCGATGCTGCTGACGGGAGATATCGAGCGGGGCGCCGAGAGAGCGCTGGCAGAACAGGCGGTTGGTTCTGATGTATTGCTGGTACCCCATCACGGCAGCCGTACGTCCTCGAGCGAGGAATTCATCGCCGCGGTGGCGCCGCTTTGGGCGGTGGTGCCGGCGGGATACCGCAACCGCTTCGGCCACCCGGCGCGCGAGGTGCTGGAGCGCTATGAAAGGGCGCGGGTCCACATCCTGCGTACCGACTTGGACGGGGCGGTCACGGTGCTTCTCAAAAAAGAACTCCTTGAGGTGAGCGCGGAACGGGCGCGCGCCCCCCGCTATTGGCGGCGCAGCGCGGCCCCAGGGCCGCCCGTATAGAATGGACTTGTAATAACGGCAACCCAACAGAGGAGGCGTCATGGCCAAAAAGGGCGGGGCGGTTTATCGGATTACCGAGGTGATCGGCACCAGCGCGAACTCGTGGGAGGACGCGGTGCGCAACGCGGTCAGGACGGCGGCGGGGTCGCTGCGCGACCTGCGCATCGCCGAGATCGAGAAGCTCGACGTCAAGATCGAGGACGGCAAGGTGACGCAGTTCCGCGCGCGGCTCGCGCTGTCGTTCAAGTACCAGGGCTAAGGGGGCTTGTTCACTGCGGTCGTGCGCATTACAGGCGCAGGGCGGCTCGACGACTTCCGCGAGCGCTTGCGCTGGCTGATGGTGCGCGACGAGGACGCCGAGGACTACACCGAGCACCACGCCGGGGGCACGCTCGAGTACCGCTTCCGTCCCCGGCGCGGCATCCCGTTCCCCGCGTTCACCGCGGCCTCGGCCGATTTTCCCGAGCTGCGCGTCGAGGCCGAGTGGGAGCGCGACGGCGTGCGCGGCCGCGCCGTGATCGAGAACGGCACGCTCGTCGAGCAGACCGCGGCGCGGCTCGACGAGGCGCTGGTCGACGTGAGAGTGGGCGACGCGGCCCGCCTCGAGCTCGGCCTCACCTGCAGGCAGCAGGAGAACGGCGAGCTGATCGGCTACGCGGTCACCGACGCGCGGCATACCTATTTCCGCTACCGCGACGGCGCGCTCACGCTGCTCGACCCGCAGCAGCCCGACGGCGCGCTCGAGGAGGTCGCTTTCCGCTTCGTCGACGAGTGGATCTGGTACGACGAGGAAGAGGCCGCGCTCGAGCGGGTGCGCTACGCGGGCTACGGCTACCCGGTGCGCGGCGCGAACCTGAAGTCGGAGAAGCTCGCGCTGCTGCGCAAGCACGACGGAGCCTACTCCTCGCTCGATGAGAGGGGACGTGCAGCCCGCGAGGCCATCGTCGCGCAATGGCTGAGCCGCTAACCGCCGAAGCCAGGCGGCGCTCGGTGCTGTGCGCCTCGCCGGCGGGGCTGCACCGCGTCGCCTACCGCGAGTGGGGCGACCCGCGCAACCGCGACGTGCTGGTGTGCGTGCACGGGCTGACGCGCTCGGGGCGCGACTTCGACGAGCTGGCGCGCGCGCTGTGCGCGCAGTTCCGCGTCGTGTGCCCGGACGTCGCCGGGCGCGGCGACTCCGACCGCCTCGCCGACCCGAAGCTTTATACCTGGGCGCAATACGTCGCCGACATGGTCACGCTGATCGCGCGGCTCGACGTCGAAACGGTGAACTGGCTCGGCACCTCCATGGGCGGGTTCGTCGGCATGGCGCTCGCGGCGCAGGCCGGCAGCCCGGTAAAGAAGCTCGTCCTCAACGACGCGGGCCCGGTGATCGCCCGCGCCCCGCTCGAGCGCATCGGGGGCTACGTCGGCCAGACCCCGGCTTTCGCCACCCTCGAGGACGCCGAGAAGCACATTCGCGCCATTTCCGCGCCTTTCGGTCCGCACAGCGACGCCCAATGGCGCTTCCTCACCGAGAGCTGGGTGCGCAAGGCCGAGGACGGCTGGCGGCCGCACTACGACCCGCGCATCGCCGAGGAATTCCGCAGTGCAATACCCGAGCGTGACTTGGGACTGTGGCACCTTTACGATGCGGTGCGCTGCCCGACGCTGGTGCTGCGCGGCGAGCACTCGGACGTGCTTTCGCGCGATACTGCGGCCGAGATGGCGCGTCGCGGCCCCAAAGCCAGGGTAGTCGAGATCCGCGGCGTCGGCCACGCGCCGACGCTGCTGCATGCAGACCAGATCGCGGTCGTCCGCGACTTTCTACTAGAGGGAGAACCATCGTGAAGAAATCGCTCTTGCTTCTCGCAATGCTCGCCACGCCCGCGTTCGCGCAGCAGTCCACGCTCGACACGGTGCGCTCCAAGGGCTATATGCAGTGCGGCGTCAACGCAGGTGCTCTCGCCGGATTCTCTGCTCCAGATTCCAAAGGTGTCTGGAAGGGGATCGACGTAGACCTCTGCCGCGCGGTCGCGGCGGCGGTGTTCGGGGACGCGACCAAGGTGCGCTACACGCCGCTCACCGCGCAGCAGCGCTTCACCGCGCTGCAGTCGGGCGAGGTCGACATCCTGTCGCGCAACACCACCTGGACCATCACCCGCGACACCAGCCTCGGGCTCAACTTCGTCGGCGTCAACTACTACGACGGCCAGGGCTTCATGGTGCCGAAGAAGCTCAACATCAAGAGCGCGAAGCAGCTGAACGGCGCCACCGTGTGCGTGCAGCCCGGCACCACCACCGAGCTCAACCTCTCCGACTACTTCCGCGCCAACCGCATGACCTTCAAGCCGGTGGTGATCGAGACGCTCCCAGAGGTTCTCAACGCCTATTTCGCGGGGCGCTGCGACGTCTTCACCACCGACGTTTCCGGGCTGGTTTCCACGCGCGGCTCGCGCGCGCCCAACCCGGCGGACCACGTCATCCTGCCCGAGGTGATCTCCAAGGAGCCGCTCGGGCCCGCGGTGCGCCACGGCGACGACCGCTGGTTCGACGTCGTCAAGTGGTCGCTGTTCGCGATGATCGAGGCCGAGGAAATGGGCCTCAGCTCGAAGAACATCGAGCAGGCGGTCTCCAGCAAGGATCCGGCGGTGCAGCGCTTCATCGGCGCGAGCGGCGACATCGGCAAGATGCTCGCGCTCGACAACCGCTGGGCGTTCAACATCGTGAAGCAGGTTGGCAACTACGGCGAGAGCTTCGACGCCAACCTCACGCCGCTCGGCTTCGAGCGCGGGCTCAACCGCCTCTGGAATCAGGGCGGCTTGATGTACGCGCCTCCGATCCGGTAGGCTTGTTTGAAAGTTGTGCGGCGACGGCTGCTGGGCCTTGTCCTGGTGCCGTTTGCCGCGCCGATCGGCGCTTGGGCTCAGCAGCGCAAGCCTTGGCGCATCGGCTACCTTGCGCAGGCAGACCCGGCAGTCGGGCCCGACACCCTCGGTCAGTTCAAGAACGGGATGAAGGCGCTCGGCTATGACGAAGGGCGGGACTACGTCCTGGAAGTACGCAACGCGGAAGGGCGGCCCGACCGGCTGCAGGAATTCGCCGCCGAGTTGGCCGCCCTGCGGGTGGACGTGATCGTCGCCTCCTCGACCCCGCCGGCGGTTTCAGCTTTGAAGGCCACGAGGTCAATCCCCATCGTCATGGCTATCTCGGGCGACCCTGTGGGCAGCGGGCTGGTGAAGAGCCTGGCGCGCCCGGGAGGCAATGTCACCGGTACCGCGCTTGCCTTCGACGAGGTGAGCCGCAAATGGCTCGAGCTACTCGTGGCCGTGCGTCCGCGCATGTCGAATGTCGCCGTCGTCTCCAACCCGAGCAACGTAAGCATGCGCGGCATGCTCGATCCGCTGGGCGCGTCCACCCGCGCTCTGAGCCTGAAGCTCACTGTGCATGACTTGGCGCCGGGCGAAGGCGCGGACAGCATCCTGGCCAAGCTCAAGCGCGATCGTCCGGACGGGTTGATCGTCCTGCCCGATGCATACATTCGCTCGCACATCCCGCAGATCGCCCAGGGCGTTGCGCGCATGCGGCTGCCCGCCGTCTACGGCGTGGCCGCGTATGTCGAGATGGGCGGGCTGATGAGCTATGGCCCGGATCAGCGCGAGCATTACCGCCGGGCCGCGGCCTACGTGGAAAAGATTCTCAAGGGAGCAAAACCTGCGGATCTCCCGGTCGAGCTGCCGACGAGGTTCGAGTTCGTGATTAACCTGAAAAGCGCGAAAGAAGCGGGCCTTACCATCCCGCCTGCCTTGCTGGCGCGAGCCGATAGGGTGATCGAGTGAGCCAGAAGGAAAAGGCAGAACGCTTTCAAGGTCTCCACCGCAGCACGTTCATCATCGCGAACGCCTGGGACGCGGGCACGGCGCGCATCCTCGCCGGCCTCGGCTTCCAGGCGCTCGCCACCTCGAGCGGCGCCCATGCCGGCACGCTCGGCCGGCGCGACGGGCAGGTGACGCGCGAGGAGGCGCTGGCGCACGCGCGCGCCATCGTCGAGGCGACCGAGCTGCCGGTGTCGGCGGACCTGGAGAAGTGCTTCGCCGATGAGCCCGCGGCAGCCGCCGAGACCATCCGGCTCGCCGCGGGCGTAGGGCTGGTCGGCTGCTCGATCGAGGATGCCACGCGCGACACGGTCTATCCGTTTTCACATGCTGTGGATCGTGTTGCTGCCGCCGCCAAGGTCGCACGCTCGCTTCCTTTCCCGTTCATGCTCACGGCGCGCGCCGAGAACTTCGTGCGCGGCAAGCCGGACCTCGACGACACCATCAAGCGCCTGCAGGCGTTCGAGAAAGCCGGCGCCGACGTCCTGATGGCTCCCGGCCTTCCAGACCTCGAGTCGGTGCGCAAGGTGTGCGCGGCGCTGTCGAAGCCGTTCAACTTCATGGCCGGCATCAGGGGCAAGTCCTTCAGCGTGGCCGAGCTCCAGGCCGCCGGCGTGCGCCGCATCAGCCTCGCCACCTCGCTCTGGCGCATGGCGATGAGCGGCTTGGTCGAGGCGGCGCGCGAGGTGAAGGAGAAGGGCAGCTTCGGCTACCTCGAGCGCTCGCTGAGCACGCCCGACCTGAGCAAGTTCATGCAGCAGTAACACCTGCTTACATACTGGTCGCCTCGCCGCGCGTGCGGGATGGCAGACTGGTTGCATGAAGCATTGGCTCGTCGCCCTCGGCTGCTTCGCCTCCTTCGCCCAGGCGAACCCGGCGATCGACATGGAGGGCTACCTGCGCGTGTCGCGCGAGGCCGCGGCGCACCGCGAGACGCGCCGCGTGTCGGAGGAGGAATTCATCCGCATGAGCCGCGAGCCCGGCACGGTGATCCTGGATGCGCGCAGCCGGGAGAAGTTCAACGAGCTGCACGTGAAGGGCGCGCTCAACCTGAGCTTCCCCGACATCGCGGTGGAGAGCCTCGGGACGCTGATTCCAGACCGCAATACCCGGATACTCATTTATTGCAACAACAACTTCGAGAATGCGCCGGGCCCGTTCCCGGCCAAGATCGCGCGAGCCTCGCTCAACCTGTCGACCTACATCGCGCTTTACAGCTACGGCTACCGCAACGTCTACGAGCTCGGGCCGCTCGTCGACCTCGCGGCGTCGCGCCTGTCCTTCGAACGCTCGCCAGGCCGCTAGCGCCTGGCGGAGTTCGAACGCGACGAGTTCCTCGCCGCGCCGGATGTTGCGGGTTTCGTAGGTGCATTTCGCAAAACGCTTCACTTCCGGGACGTACCAGCAGATTGTCTGTTCAATGCCGGTTGAAGGCGCGTCCAGCAGGCGGTAATGGCCGGTTGCCTCGATCTTCAGCGCGCGGAACTTTCCGGCCGGCACCACGACCTCTTCCCAAGCTCTCACGCGTACCGTTTGCTCGCCGCTCTGGCCGCGCGCACCCTCCCTGGGACGCCGCAGCTCGTATTGCGCCCTGTGCGTACTGCCGACTTTGAGAGGGAATCTGAACATACCGCCGTTCGGCGTGATCACTGCGCCGTCGGCTGTGGATACTGCGTTCCACTCGGAAGTCCAGGTCGCGTCGGACTCGCCTTCCTGGTTCAAGGAGAGGGTTGGCACGCTGCCGATCCTTGGGGTGGAACCGGGCTTGCCGCTCAGCTTTTTGACGACCGCATGGATGACGTCCTTGCCTACGAAGGTGGCGCGCAGCTCGTAGCTTTCCACTATGGTCTGAGTCCGGTAATCGACCCGCTGATAAAACCACCGGTCTCCCGGCTTGACGTGCGGCTTGCCGATCGGTGCTTCGGACTGCGCCAGGCCGAGGCCCGCCGCCGGGATGAGGGCCGAGGCCACCAGCCAACGACACGCAGCGGCGCGCACGTCGAGAACCCTAGTCGACCTTGGCGCCGGTGTCCTTGACCACCTTGGCCCACTTCGCGAGCTCGCTCTTCACGTAGTCGGCGGTCTCGCGCAGGGGTGTTGCGGTGATTTCGAAAGCAAGGCCGTGGAGCCGCTCCCTGACGTCGGGACTCCTGACCGCGCTCAGCACCGCCGCGTTCAGCCGCTGCGTGATGTCGGCGGGCGTTCCCGCTGGGGCGAAGAGTCCCACCCAGGTGTAGTCCTCCATGCCCGGGAAGCCGAGCTCGCCCAGCGTCGGCACCTCGGGCAGCGCGGGAATGCGCTGCGCCGAGGACACCGCGAGCACGCGCAGCCTGCCCGCCTTGATGTTCGCCATCGGCCCGCCGGCTGCCATCGAGCCGATCGGCGGCTGGCCGCCGAGCAACGCGGCGGTCGCCAGCCCGCCGCCCTTGAACGGCACGTGCGTGATGTCGACCTTGGCGCGCACCTTGAACAGGTTCTCCGCGGTGAGGTGCGGCGTCGTGCCGCTCGAGGGCGAGGCATACGCGAGCTTCGACGTGCGCGCCATCTGCAGCAGCTCGGCGAGGCTCTTCGCCAGGAAATCCGGATGCACCAGGATCAGGTTCGGCTGCGCCGCGACTATTGCGATCGCGACGAAGTCCTTCTCCGGGTCGTAGCCGGCGTTGGCAAACAGGCTCGGGTTCACCGCGTACGCCGAGGAGTGCGCGAGCAGCGTATAGCCGTCGGCGGGCGCCTTGGCGACCTGCGAGGTCGGCATGTTGCCGCCGGCGCCGGCACGGTTCTCGACCACCACCTGCTGGCCGAGCGCCTCGGTGATCTTCGGCGCGAGCAGCCGCGCCACGATGTCAACCGGGCCGGCCGGGGGAAACGCCACCACCATGCGGATCGGCTTGGACGGATAGGGCTGTGCAAACGCAGCCCCCGAGGCAAGCATCAGGGCGAGAAGAAGCGGTTTCACAACCCCTCCTATTTGATGGCCAGCGGATTGGTGGGTGATCCTACCGCGCCGGTGATCGGCAGGGCAGGGGCGACGAACAGGAATTCGTAGACCTTGTCCGCCGCGCAGTCCTCGGCCAGCTCCTTGACGTAGAAGATCTCGCCCATGGTCATGCCCATGATCGGGATGGTGATCCAGTGCCAGGGCTGGTTGATGCCGGGCTCGCTCTCGTTCGGCCGCACCTCGCAGCCCCAGGTGTCGCTCGCCAGCGCGGCGAGCTGGGTGCGCTGGATCCATTCGAGCGTCTCGAACGAGAACCCGGGCGCGTCGCCGCCGGGGTAGCCGTCCCAGCTTCCGGCCGCGAGCTTGGCCTCCATCTGGCCGGTGCGCACGATGACGAAGTCGCCTCTTTTCAGTTCCACCTTCTGGAGAGAAGCGGTCTTGTCTAAATCAGAGTTTGTGATCGCATAGCCGTCCGGCAGGATCTCCATGCCGAGCGCTCGCGGCACGTCGAGGAACACGCCGCGGCCGACCATGCGGCTCTTGGTCTTCTCGATGCCGCACTTCTGCGCGCCGGCCGAGGTGACCTCGCGGCAGTCGTAGCCGTTCCACATGTGGTTCTCGTAGAACACGTGGCCGAGGCCGTCCCACTGCGTGCCGCACTGCAGCGGCATCACCACCATGTCGTCGGCGGCGCGGATGCCGCGGTGATCGAGGACGCCCGAGTAGGCGTCGGTGCCGGTGCGCAGCATGGTGTGCAGCGGGTTGATGCGCCCGAGCGCCGGGTACTTGCTCTTGGCTCCCTGCGGGCCGTGATTGTCGAAGTTGAGCGCGAGCGAGATCACCTTGCCCTTGCGCACCAGGCGTGCCGCCGCGACGATGTCCTCGGGCCGGGTGTGGTTCAGGGTGCCGATCTCGTCCGCCGGTCCCCAGCGCCCCCAGTTCTTGTACTTCTCCGCGGCCTTGTGCAGATCGTCTCGGGTAAGCTTGCGGGCGGTCATGGGGGGGCACTCGGCGAAGGCGAAGCGGATAGCCTATCAGGCGGCGGCGATCGCCGTCGCGGCCGGCGCGGTGTGGTTCTTCGCCTCGAACACCATCGCCAACCTCGAGGAGCGCAAGATCGCGAGCGGCTTCGGCTTCCTCGGGCGCGAGGCGGGCTTCGAGATCGGCGAGTCGGCCTTCCTGCGCTACGGCGCCGCGGACACCTACGCGCGTGCGCTGGTGGTCGGGCTCACCAATACGCTCGCCGTTGCGCTCATCGGCATCGTGCTCGCCACCGGCCTGGGGACCACGATCGGCCTGTCGCGCCTGTCCAGGAACTTCCTGCTCAGGAACTTCGCCGCCGCCTACGTGGAGTTCATGCGCAACGTGCCGCTGCTCGTGCAGCTTTTCTTCTGGTACGCAGTGATCACCGAGGGCATGCCGGGCCCGCGCGAGGCGCTGTCGCCGCTGCCGGGGGTGTTCATCTCCAACCGCGGCATCTTCTTCCCCACGTTCTCGAGCGCGCCCGAATTGCAGGGCTTCAATTTCACCGGCGGCGCGGTGCTCACGCCGGAGTTCGCGGCGCTGCTCATCGGGCTTACCACCTATACCGCGGCGTTCATCGCCGAGATCGTACGCGCCGGCGTCCTCGCGGTCGACCGCGGGCAGACCGAGGCGGCGCACGCGCTCGGCCTGTCGCGCCCGCAGACCACGCGCCTGGTCGTGCTGCCGCAGGCGCTGCGCGTCATCGTGCCCCCGATGACGAGTCAATACTTGAACCTGACCAAGAACAGCTCGCTCGCGGTGGCGATCGGCTACCCCGACCTGGTGTCGATCGCCAACACCACGATGAACCAGACCGGGCAGGCGATCGAGGGCATCGCGACCATCATGGCGGTGTACCTCACTATCAGCCTGTCGATCTCGGCGTTCATGAACTGGTACAACGCGCACGTGGCGATGAGGTGAAACTCGCGATGAGGTGGCTGCGCGATAATTTCTTCGGCGGGTGGGCGAGCGGCGTGTTTACCGTCGTGCTGATCCTGCTTCTCTGGAAGACCCTGCCGCCCTTCATCGACTGGGCGTTCCTCGACGCGATCTGGAAGCCCGACCCGAAGGCCTGCCGCGCAGCCGAGGGCGCGTGCTGGGGCTTCATCGCCGAGAAGCACCGCTTCATCCTGTTCGGCACCTACCCCTACGAGCTGCACTGGCGGCCGGCGATCGCCACCGTGCTGCTGATCGGGTTGTGGGTGTTCTCGGCGTTCAGGCGGTTCTGGAGGTGGTGGCTGGCGTCCGTCTGGCTCCTCGGCTTGACCGCGATTGGCGTTCTCATGTGGGGCGGGGTGTTCGGCATGCGCTACGTGGAGAACGAGCGCTGGGGCGGGATGATCCTCACGCTGCTGCTCACCACCTTCGGCCTGGCGTTCGCGTTCCCGCTCTCGATCCTGCTCGCGCTCGGGCGGCGCTCCGACATGCCGGTGATCCGCGCGCTGTGCATCGGCTACATCGAGCTGATCCGCGGCGTGCCGCTGATCTCGCTGCTGTTCATGGCGTCGGTGATGCTGCCGCTGTTCCTGCCGTCGGGCGTCAGCATCGACAAGCTGCTGCGCGCGCAGATCGCGATGATCCTGTTCGCGGCGGCCTACCTTGCCGAGGTGGTGCGCGGCGGACTGCAGGCGATCCCCAGGGGCCAGTACGACGCGGCGCACGCGCTCGCGCTGCCGTACTGGCGCCGCACCTGCCTCATCATCCTGCCGCAGGCGCTGCGCATCTCGGTGCCGCCGCTGGTCAACACCTTCATCGCCTTCTTCAAGGACACTTCGCTCGTGCTGATCATCGGACTGTTCGACCTGCTGTCGACCATCAAGGTGTCGATCCAGGACCGCGCCTGGACCGGCTTCGGCGTCGAGGCTTACCTGTTCGCCTCGCTGGTGTACTTTGCGTTCTGCACCGCCATGTCGCGCTACAGCCGGAGCTTCGAGCACCGATGATCGAGATGATCAAGGTCAGCAAGTGGTTCGCCGCCTTCCAGGCGCTGAAAGAGGTCGACCTCGCGGTCGGGCGCGGCGAGAAGGTGGTGGTATGCGGACCGTCGGGCTCGGGCAAGTCCACGCTCATCCGCCTCGTCAACCGGCTGGAGGCGCATCAGGAGGGACGCGTGATCGTCGACGGCGTGGAGCTTACCGACGACCCGCGCACGATCGACACGGTGCGCCGCGAGGTCGGCATGGTGTTCCAGAGCTTCAACCTGTTCCCGCACCTCACGGTGCTGGAGAACCTGACCCTCGCCCCGGTCTGGGTAAAGCACGTGCCGCGCAAGGAGGCCGAGGAGACGGCGAGGGAACTCCTCGCCCGCGTGCGTATCCCCGAGCAGGCTGATAAGTACCCCTCGCAGCTCTCCGGCGGCCAGCAGCAGCGCGTCGCGATCGCGCGCGCGCTGTGCATGCGGCCGAAGCTGATGCTGTTCGACGAGCCGACTTCCGCGCTCGACCCCGAGATGATCAAGGAAGTGCTCGACGTCATGGTCGAGCTCGCGCGCGAGGGCATGACCATGATGGTGGTGACGCACGAGATGGGCTTCGCCAAGACCGTCGCCGACCGCGTGGTGTTCATGGACGGCGGCCGCGTGGTCGAGGCCGCGCCGCCGGCCGAGTTCTTCGGCGCGCCGAAGACCGACCGCGCCAGGCTGTTCCTCAGCCAGGTGCTCGGGCACTGAAGCGGGCGGGCCGGGCGCGCCGCTACGGCCGGATCGAGTACACCTGCATGGGCTCGGACTTGCCGCGCAATACCACCTGGCCGCGCGGCTCGACCCGGCCCGCGGGCACCAGCCCGCCGGCCGCCTGGTAGAACTCGCCCGAGACCAGCGCCTCGCCCACCTGCGCCGTCTGCATCAGGCGCGCTGCGGAATTCACCGTGTCGCCGATCATGGTGTAGCTCATGTAGTGCGGCGAGCCGATGTTGCCGACCACGGCGTGGCCGCGGCCGATGCCGATGCCCACGCCGGTGGTGATGCCGTGGCGCGTGTGCCAGCCTGCCGCCACCTCGCCGACGCGCGACAGCATCTCCACGGCGGTGCGCCAGGCGCGCGCGGTGGCATCGGGCTGCGCAAAGGGCACGTTGAAGCCCACCAGCAGGCAGTCGCCGGCCATGTTGAAGATCGTGCCGTCGTGCCGGTAGGTCGCTTCGGTGAGCACCGAGAAATACTCGTTCAGCATGGACACGACATGCTCCACGTCGAGGCTCTCGGTGATGCGGGTGAAGCCGCGTAGGTCGGCGAACATGGCGATCACCTCGGTGCGCTGTGCCCGGGAGCCGAACGGCGCGGCGACATCGCTGATGATGCTGTCGGTCAGGCGCGGCGAGACGTAGCGCGTGAACGCCTTGCGGATGTCTTCGCGGTGCGCCTTGGCGGCGAGGGTATTGCGCAACCGCAGCGCCAGCTCGCTGGGGTCGACGGGCTTGCGCAGGAAATCGCTCGCCCCGAGGTCGAGCGCCTTCAGCTTGGTCGCGGCGTCGTCGGCGGCGGTGAGGACGATGACCGGGAGGTGCTTCAGCACCGGGTCGCCCTGCATCCTTTTCAGCACGTCGAAGCCGCTGACCTGCGGCATGTTGATGTCGAGCAGCAGCACGTCCGGGCGCTCGCGCAGCAGCAGGTCGATGGCGCCGGCGGCGTCGTCGGTCGAGACAAAGCGCCGGTAGCCCGCCTTGGCGAGGAATGCCTGGGTGAGGTCGATCACCAGCGACTCGTCGTCGACCATCATGACCAGGGCGTCGGCCAGCCCGTTGAGCGCGATGCGCTTGCCTTCGCGGCGCTCCGGCGTCCTCTCTATCGAGCTACTCACTGCGCCTCCGTTTCATCAGGCCGCCGCCGATGTTTCCTCGGGCGCGACCACCCGCTGCGCCATGTCGCGCACTTCGCCCAGGAGCTGCGCCACGCGCTCGGCCTTCGCGGCGTTGGCGGCGGCTTCGAGCTCCGTCGCCGGCGCCGTAAACACGTCGTATCCCAACGAACCGGCGGAGCCCTTAAGCCAATGAGCGAAGCGCGCGATCTCCGGGTAGTCGCTGCGCGATTCCAGCTCGCGCGCTTCGGCCATCCGCTGCTGCAGCCTGGCCAGGAACTTGCGCAGGATCGGCAGCAGGGCCGCGTCCCCGGCAAGGCGGGAGGTGATGGCCGGCGCCGCGACCTCGCCGGCGCTCGCCGGCAGGACCGCAGCGGTCGCTTCGGCGGTCGCCGCCTCGACGCGCTTGCCGCCCAGCAGCGATGCCAGGGTGGCGATCAGCCCATCGATGTCGAGCGGCTTGGTCAGGAACGCGTCACAGCCCGCCTCGGTCATTTGGGCTTCGAATCCGCTCATGGCGTTCGCGGTCAGCGCGACGATCGGGACCTTTACGCCGCGTGCGCGCAGGGTGCGGGTCGCGGTATACCCGTCCATCACCGGCATCTGCATGTCCATCAGGATGAGGTCGAATCCGCCCTTCAGCGCCATCTCGACGGCAACTTGGCCGTCTTCGGCCTGTTCGACCCACAGGCCCTGCTGCGACAGGATCAGCGACACCAGCTCGCGGTTCTCGGCGCCGTCGTCGACCACCAGCACCCGCGCCGAGGGAATGCTCCAGCGCTGCTTCGCCTCGGCCGCGCGTTCGCCGGGCTGCTCGTGGATCTGCGTCGGCTCGAGCATCGGCACGCCGTCGAGCGGCCCGGTGTCGAACGTGAGCGTGAACACGCTGCCCTTGCCCGCCTCGCTCGTCACCGTGACGTCGCCGCCGAGCGCCCGGGCAAACTTCCGGCTGATCACCAGCCCGAGCCCGGTGCCGCCGTACTTGCGCGTGATCGAGGTGTCGGCCTGGACGAACGCCTCGAACAGCGTGTCGATCTTCTCCGGCGCGATGCCGATGCCGCTGTCGATCACCTCCAGCGCATAGCGCGGCCGCTCGCCGGGGAGGAAGCGGGCATTGACCCGCACGCTGCCCCGATCGGTGAACTTGATCGCGTTGTTGAGCAGGTTGAGCACGATCTGCCGCAGGCGCAGCGGATCGGACTGGACGGTCTGCGGCACCCGGCCTGCGGCGGAGAACGCGAGGCCGATGTTCTTCTCGCGCGCCTTGCCCTCGAGCTCGAGCACCGCCTGGCGCACGACCGTGTGCGGCGCGCAGGGGATGCTCTCGACCTCGAGCTTCCCGGCCTCCACCTTGGACAGGTCGAGGATGTCGTTGATCAGCGCGAGCAGGTGCTGGCCGCTGCTGTGGATGGTGTTGAGGTACTTGCTGGTCTCGCGCTCGTTCTTGCCGAAGCCGCGCCGCAGCAGCTCGGTGAAGCCGAGAATCGCGTTCATCGGCGTGCGGATCTCGTGGCTCATGTTCGCCAGGAACTCGCTCTTGGCGCGGTTCGCCGCCTCGGCCTCGTCGCGCGCCAGCTTCAGCTCGACTTCCTTCTGCTCGAGCTCGGTGATGTCCTCCAGGCTGACCAGCACGCCGCCGGGCTTGTTGCCGGCGCCCAGCACCGGCGAGCAGTTCAGCAGGAACGTTCGCAGTGTGCCGGCAGCGTCCTTGAGGCGGATGGTCTGGTTGCGCTGGACCGTGGCATCCGCCAGCGCCCTGGTCCATGGATAGACGACGGCGCCGCCGCGGGCTTCGGTGGCCCAGGGCAGCGCGGCCGCGGCGGTGCCGAGCATGGTCTCCGGCGCCTTGCCGAGCAGGCGGGCGAAAGAGTCGTTCGCCAGCACGATGTTCTGGTTCCGGTCGAGGACCAGCAATCCCTCGGTCAGGGTGTCGAGCGCGGCGCGCACGCGCCCCGGAATCGCGCTCGACGGGTCGAGCTGGCGCAGCGCCCGCCCGAGGTAGAAGTAGAACGCGATCAGGCAGATCGCGCCGAGAAAGATCATCAGCGCGATGCCGGGCCATTCCAGAACGCCGCGGACCCCGGGGTTCACCAGCGGCCGGTAGCGCATTTCCAGCTGACCCCAGCGGCGCTGCTCGGCCCAGATCGGCACCAGCAGCTGCGTATCGGACGAGAAGCCGCCTTCCATCGGCTCCCAGTGCGCCGCGTGTTCGCCGGCCGCGATGACCACGCGCCCGCCGCGCTCGCGCACCGCGATCGACAGGACTTCCGGATTCCGGTTCATGGCGAAGCGCAGCAGGGATTCGAGGCGTCGCTCCTCCCGGGCGGTCAGCAGGGCGGTGGCGCTGGCAGCCATGGATTCAGCCAGGCTGACGCGCGCCTGTCGCTGCGCGGCCAGGTGGTCGGGGACGAGGCCCAGCACCATGGCGAACACCAGCGCGGTGGTCACGATCGCCGTCAGGCCGACCGCGACGTGCGTTTTCGTGCTGAAGACTTTCACAGGATCCTGCCGCCGTCCGGCTCCCAGGAGAACGGCGCGACGGCCTGGTCGTCTTCCTCGGCGGATTCGTCGTCCTTGTCATCGACGCGCGCAAGAATCGGCAGCGGGTCGATGAGCCGCCATGCCGGCAGGGCCGAAAGCATGCTGGCCGCCAGCGCGCCGCCGCGGACGAGCCAGAGCAGGTAGGCGAGGGTCATGCTGAGGCTGCCGGCGGCGAGCGTGACGACCGTGCGGGTCTGGATGTCCTCCTGCTCGCGCAGGCTGTCGCGCAGCCGCGCCAGATCGTTGCCGAGTCCCTCGGTCTCCGCCAGACGCCGCAGCTGCACCTCCGAGGGGAAAAGATCGAGCTGCCGCGTTTCGAGCTGCCGGAGGGCATCCTGGAGCAGCTCGCCCTGCAGCTCCGCGCCCGGGACGCCCGGCGCGGCCGTGAACGAGGCGAGCCGGATCGCCGAAACCCCGGCAGCCTGGGGAGCGAAGTGCTGCCCGACGCCGGCCGTCGCCGCGGCGGCTTCCACGCTCGTGAGCAGGAATGAACCTTCTGCGCTTTCCTCCGCAGCGGCAGCTCCGGCCGGGCGGCCGGTAGTCACCGTCGGCGGCGTTTGCTGGGGCGGCGGGGCCGGCGGGGGGGTCACCGGTGGCGGGAGCACGACTACGGGCGGAATCACCGGGGGTGGAATGACCGGTGGCGGCACGGGCGCCGGCACCGACGGGGCGGGGTTCACGGCGATGTTCTGCGTGGCAACCGGGCCGTACGAGTTGCCGTCGCTCACGTCAAAGCTCACCGCGCGAATGCCCATGCTCGGCGCCGGGTTCGCATTGTCGTAGGTCACCGAGCGCAGCGCCGCCTGCCACTGCGCGAGCGTCGCCGTCGCCCCGGCCGAGCTCAGGCTCAGCACCCCGCTCGCCGCGTTGTAGCCGCCCGCGACGTTGCCCATCGTCACCGGGTTGCTGCTGAAGCCGAGCACATCCTGCCCGGCCTGGAACCCGCCGCTGATCGAAACCGTCGCGGCTGCCAGCGTGGCGTTGTCCACGTCGCCCACGGCGAGCGCGCCATCCACCAGCACCGCGCCGCCGCCCCCCGTGAACGTCGTGGCCGCGCCGCTCGTGGTCACCATCGGCGCGTCGTTCACCACGTTGACCGTAATGGCCACCGCATCCGAATCCGAGAGCGCCCCGCCGGCGCCCGTGTTGCCCTGGTCGTCGGTGCTGATCGACAGCGAAGCCGCGCCGCTGAACTCCGCGCCCGGCGTGAAGCTGAGCCCGTTCAGGGCCGCGTTGATCGCCCCCGCCGTACCGCTGAAGGTCATGGCGGCGTCGGCGGTGCCGTCGCCGACGCTGAACGTCAGCCCGGCGATGCCCGCCAGGGTGATCGCGCCGTTGGCGCCGGTCAGGACGACCTGCACCGGGCTCGCGCCCGCATCCACGTCCGCGATGGAGATCGCGTTGCCGTTGCCCGCGGAGAACACCAGCGCGGCGTCCTCGTTGGTCGATTGCGCGCCCGGCACCGTGTTCGCGGGCGCGTCGTTCACCGCCGCCACCGTGACGGTCGAGGTGGCGCCCGCGGAGTTGGCGGCGCCGTCGTTCACCACCCAGGTGACCGTGCGCGCGCCGGTGTTCGGATTGTCGGCGTTGGTGTTCTGGTAGGTGACGCTCCCCAGCACGCTCTCGTACTGCGCCAGCGTCGCGCTGCCCGAGAGCGCGAGCACCCCCGTGGCCGCGGTGTAGCTGCCGGTGATGCCGAAGGCCGAGGTGAAGCCCAGCACGTCCTCGGCGCTCACCAGCCCGGTGCTGATCGTCACCGTCGCCGACTCGATGTTCACGTCGTCCACATCGCTCACCGTCAGCGTGGCGTCGATCACCGTCGCCGCATCGCCCTCGGTGTAGGCGAGCGTCCCGCCCGCCCCAGCCAGCACCGGCGCGTCGTTCAGCGCCGTCACTGTCACCGTCGAGGTCGCCACCGCGCTCGGGGTCCCGTCATTCGCCACCACCGTAACCGAGCGGTTGGTCGTGGTCGGCGCATCGCTCGTGTTGTTGTACTGGATGCCCTGCAGGATCGCCTGATAGGTCGCAACGGAAGCCGACCCCGTGATGGAGAGCACCCCGGTCGCGGCCGTGTAGCCCACCGTCAGCCCTGCGCCGCTCGCCGCCGTGGCCGCCGCCGCATTGAGCGAGAGCGACTCCACCGCGTCGCCATCGGGCCGCGCCGTCAGCGTCAGCGTCAGCGACGCCAGCGCCGCCGAATCCACATCCGCGAGCGTGCCCACCGGCGCAATCAGCACCGGCGTTTGCTCCGTGAACGCCACCGTCACATCCTGCCCGCCGCCTCCCGCATTGAGATCGACCACCGGCGCGTCGTTCACTGCCGCCACCGTGACGGTCGAGGTCGCCACCGCGCTCGGGGTCCCGTCATTCGCCACCACCGTAACCGAGCGGTTGGTCGTGGTCGGCGCATCGCTCGTGTTGTTGTACTGGATGCCCTGCAGGATCGCCTGATAGGTCGCAA